>VAPM010195449.1_pt1 | contig 12060 bp, 10 predicted proteins | sample 3395091 | NCBI WGS metagenome assembly VAPM01 (sample SAMN08290445, study PRJNA428436) | hydrothermal vent metagenome | isolation source: Deep-sea hydrothermal vent chimney 3 | place: Pacific Ocean: Juan De Fuca Ridge | reverse complement strand
TCCGCATTTAGAAAGAAATCCCGATCCGTATCCTGCTGGATACGATCCATCTTTTGCCCGGTATGTTTGGCAAGAATCGTGTTCAAACGTTCCCTGATGTCCAGAATTTCCCTGGCATGAATCTCGATATCGGTGGCCTGCCCCTGGAATCCGCCCAGCGGCTGGTGGATCATGGTGCGGGAATGCGGCAGGACATAACGTTTATCCTTCGCGCCCCCGGCCAGTAATACAGCGCCCATACTGGCCGCCTGACCGATACACATGGTGCTGACATCTGGCTTGACGAACTGCATGGTGTCGTAAATCGACAGGCCTGCGGTCACCGAACCACCTGGCGAATTAATATACAGGTGAATGTCCTTATCCGGATTTTCCGATTCCAGAAACAGCAACTGCGCTACAACCAGATTTGCCATGTGGTCTTCCACCTGTCCTACCAGGAAGATCACTCGTTCCTTGAGCAGCCGCGAGTAAATGTCATATGAACGTTCACCGCGTGCAGTCTGTTCCACTACCATGGGCACCAGCTGCCCACGTATGTCTAATCCTGTATTAGTCTTGTTATCGGTCACTGTGGTCTGTCCTTTAAGCCATATGTTAAATTATTGTGCCGCAGAATCTGGCTTCATTATTTCATCGAATGTTGCCTTTGTCTCCACGACCTTAGCCTGTTCGCTTGCCCACTCCACCACCTGTTCTTCAAGCGCCAGTGATTCCACCTCACCCAGGCGCCGTTTGTCAGCGTAGTACCACTTAATCACTTCTTCAGGCTGTTCATAAGGACGGGCAATTTCTTCAACCAGGTTACGCACAGTCTCTGCTTCGACCTTTATAGAATTTTCTTTAACGATTTCATTCATTATCAGTCCCAGGCGTACGCGACGCTCCGCCTGCTCAGCAAACATGCTGGTGTCCAGCGCACTGACATCAGTTCCAGACAGACCCTGATTGCTTAAATTCTGAACCATCTGGTTACGCAGGGCTTCTGACTCAGACTCGATCAGGGATTTGGGAATATCAATCCTGTTGGCTTCGACCAGCATGTCCATAACCTTTTCCTTGAGCTTTGTCTTCAGCTGCTTATCCAGCTCAAGTTTCATATTCTCAAGCACATCCTTACGCAGCTGTGCGATATCACCGCTCTCGACGCCCATTTTTTTCGCAAAAGCTTCATCCGCTTCCGGCAATACCGCCTTCTCAACCGTGTTCACATGCACCGCAAACTGCACGGGTTTTCCCGCCAGTTCGGTAGCGTGATAGTCTTCCGGAAATTGCAGGTCCAGGGTTATATCCGCATCTTTCACAGCGCCGACCAGCCCCTCTTCAAAACCGGCAATCATGCGCCCGGAACCCAGCTCGATAGAGGTATCCTTACCTTCACCACCATCAAAAACTTCACCGTCAATCGTACCCTTGAAGTCAATATTAACCCGGTCGCCATTCTCGGCTGCTGCATCCGTCGCTTCCCAGTTCACATGCTGACGACGAATACGATCGATCATGTTATCGATATCCGCTTCACCAATCTCCACCGACGGTTTCTCAATTTTCTGATCCACCAGGGGCGCCAGCCTGACTTCGGGATAGACCTCGAAGGTTGCGGTATATTCCAGCCCCTTGCCCGGCGAGGATTCACTGGTGCTGAAGATTGGCGTACCGGCCGGATGCAGGTTTTCCTGATTCAGGGCTTCATAGAACGTGGATTGCAGGACTTCGTTGACCACATCTTCCCGTATCTGGCCGCCGTACTGCTGTTTGACAACCTTTAGCGGCACCTTGCCGGGACGAAAGCCCTTGATTTTGACCGTATGTGCCATTTCCTTAAGCTTGCTCTCGACTGCCTGGGCAATACGTGCTTCTTCAATAGCGACGGTCAAACGGCGCTCCAGACCCGAAGTGGTTTCAACTGAAACTTGCATTACGATTCCTCTTAAATATTTTTAATATCAATATGTTATGGATTTTAAACTGAAAATATGGTGCGAAAGGAGAGACTCGAACTCTCACGGGTTACCCCACAGGAACCTAAATCCAGCGCGTCTACCAATTCCGCCACTTTCGCTGAGTACGGGGGATTATACAGGGAGAAAGAATACTCGTGTAACCCGTTTTTTTGAGATGGAAAATCGAAATAAATATGGTGGGCCCTGTGAGACTCGAACTCACGACCAAGAGATTAAGAGTTCGTTTATAAAACAATAAGTTATTGAATATCAAAGGATAGTTAACGAAACTAATCGAAACAGAAATAACTGTAGCATCAGTAACTTGGCGAACTTTTCCGAACACCCCGAAAACGGAGGATTGTACCGCTGGTGTACCGAAAGTCAACCAGCCCAAAGCGGGTCGTAATCTATTCGGATCGAACTCCCAGTAGTGACCTAGTTTGAAATTTTCTTTAGTCCTTCCTGCCCCCATACATAGCAGACGTAACTCTTAAGCGCCGGTAAATGCGTCCAAAATTATCATACAACACAAGTCAGGTATGATATTCATCATACAAGTCTAGGCTTAAACCCACTATTTTCTTCTATATTTGCAATAATGGCTGTGTTAACTAGGCCAAATACAAGACTCTCAATTTCTTCTAATGGAATTGAGAGTTCATCTGCTATGTGGCTTTTAGTAATTCGTTCCATCCACAATTCACTAAAAACGGTTTTCCATACAACTGATTCTTCGCGATTAATCGCATTTGGCTCTGTTATGCCAAAACGCTTATTAATATTTATGCATATCATTCTATAGTGCCAATCAGACAATAGACCCAACTTATGAATACGATATGAAAGTGCTGCAAGAGAAACACCCCACCTTTTCTTGGCTTTTATCAATTGTTCTATAGAGGCAGCATATGGAACCCTTGAAATCACATCTGCTTCCGGTATTAAAAATGATGACGCAAATTCATTTGCTTCTTTCTCGGCAGCTCGTCCCTGGTGCGGTCCACCATGTTTATGCAGAACTAAATGTCCTAATTCATGTGCTGCATCAAACCGGCTATGCTCGGCAGTTTTGAATGTATTCAGAAAAATATATGGCGTATCACCTCGCCAACAAGAAAAAGCATCGACATTCTTATTGTTTTCAGATAATGAAAAAACACGCACACCTTTCGACTCAAGAAGCTTGATCATATTGCTTATCGGGGCTTCACCAAGCGCCCAACATTGCCGAAGTGTTCTAGCTGCAGCAGTCGGGTTTGGTTCGCGACTTAGATCGATCAGGTCTGTTTCAGGAAGGTTAAAATGTTCAGCCGCCCAGTCAGCTAATAAATACGCAATCTGTCCCGCAGAAATAGCGGCATCCCTCTCCCTTGCCTTCATCGAAGTCAAACTCCTAAAACTAGCAGCATCTTTGTGTATAGGGTCAATATCGTCCCCACAGAAAAAATCCTCAGGGAACTTCAACACTTCAACGAGTGCTTCAACAGTTTGCCGCTCAGGATCATTTTGACCTTGTTCTAACCTAGTTATTGTTGCTGGCGTAACAGAGATAGCAGCCGCAAGTTCTTTCTTAGTCAGCCGCCGCCTCATCCGAGCAATAATAAGTCGATCTGGATTAAACATATCTGGCTACTTACGAGAAATTTTTACTTCAAACTCTTGCTCATCTGTAGAATTATCTTCACTGTCTAACCCAAAATCATCAAATTCACCAGGGTTCACAATAAAAATGCGTTCGTCAAAATCGAAAAACTGCTTACCCTCAATAGATCGTGGGCATGATAATTCCGCGCAAATACCTGATGGTGTTACAGCGACACATATAAACCATATCGAAGACGCTGAATTATGCCGGTCTTCTTCTTCCATCTCAGGGAATAAATACCCAGACATATTGACCATTCGTTCTGATGCAGAACCTTTTCCAGAAACTGCTTTTGGATTACGCTCCGGGTCACATGCAATATCAGTGTTTTGATAAATCAGCTTGACACCATTAACAGGATTTATCGTTCCTTCAATATTATCTGTCCGGTCAATTTTCCAGTCTTTGCGAAGCAAAACGCTCCTGATTGCACCCGTACCATATATGTAGGCGAGAAGACCGGGAGCATTAACAGGGTAAATAGCTACAGCATCATTTCTCGCCGATATGGCCTGATGAACAACTTCGAGAATATCAGCCTTAGTTACGCCAAGGGCAGCAAGCCGCTGATTCACATCCCATGATTCAGTGAAAACTTTCGTATCCAACATAACTTTTCCTTGATGTTAATTTTTTACGCCACAATTGTGGCAGAAAAAATTAACATGCGCAAGCAGTGTTCAGCTTTTTTTCCATCAAGCTTTAGCCGCTGGTAGAAAGAACGCGCCAACCTACAACGCTGGGGGGAAATACGCACGCTATACATTGGTGGTAACAATCCATGCACCGGGCATAGAAACCGAATATACACACACCTGTGGCCAACCAGATTAGCGTGGAGATTGAAGTATGACTAAATGTGGCGAAGGCTATTGTATACGCGCATGTACACGCGCAAACTCAATCACCCGCTCTTTGTCGGTATAAGGCACAACATCAACACCAGTTTCTTCCAGCCGCCCGACCATTTCACTAAAAGCATGTTGACGACGATCATTGTCACTTTCATCATCAGGACCCGCCACGGTAAACAGTACCTTGTCAGGTAGTTTATTCCGTCGTTTTAGCTCCTCAATACGAAACAACCATGCACCACCATGATCTATGATTTTGCTTGGTTTGTTCTGAGCAAGATGCAAGGGCTTGATCACTTTCACTGGTTGATGCCCGACCTGTTCAACAAATGGAAACGTTGCCTTGTATTCATCATCACCGATCTCCATGCGCTGGAAGCGTTCACCGATCTGCGCCTGATAGAGCAATTTGCGAATACCTTTTTCGAGTACCGTTTCTTTATATTCTTTGGTTACAAAATTACGCTCAACATAGAATGCAAAAAGCTCCATGAGCTTTTCCTTTGGATTCTTTGCAAGAACAATACGTGGCTCGCTGAAACGAACAATGCTCTCGCGTGGTCGTACCACTTCGGCAAAAAGATGCCGAGCAAAATCTATATCGTTAGTTTTCCGCCGCTTGTCAAAACCGTGGGTCTTCAGTACCTCATGCACGCGGCGCAGCTCCTCACGGAGAGTATAAAGCGCTTCGCGATAGAGTTTCGGCTCCAATTCTTCGAAGAAACGGGTGATACGGCCATGACGGCGTGTTTCAAGTTTGAAGCTAAAATAACGTTGTTTCGGAGCCATCATCAGAATGCCGACATTAGCGAATTCGCCAGTCTCCACGAAGGGAGCAAAGCGTACAATGGCATATTGGCAGGCAATTTTGGTCATAACATATTCCAGAAGTTATCTCGTTCGTGCCTTATCAGTAATTCATAGGCGGTATCCAGGCTGAAATCTACCGGGACACTCATTTCGGGATCGGCATAAAACCATTCCTCCGGCAAGGCATTGCAGATTTCGCGCCAGCCATTAAGAGCAGACAAGAACCGTCTATTATATTCACTCTGTCGTACCATGTCATTAAAAACATTACGCCGCCGCATTATAAATACATGATTTTCAAGGAAATTATTAACATTGAATTCAGGATCAAAAGCCTGGTTATGGTCAATTACCACTAGTTCATTGGAATCCGGCTCCCAGAAAAGATTGGGATTACCACCTTTTTCCGTCAAACAGCGGTCACCATTGCGAATCCACCAGTCGAAAGCCAGCACATCTTGTTGAAGTGAGACAGGCACTCCCCACACCGCCGAAGCAGTCAGCTCCATCACTTCCTGCCGTAGAGATCCAAAGGCTGGGCCAGCACCAAGATCAGATAGATCCAGCCCGAAATCCAGTTCCAGTAGTTCCTCAGGCACATCCACAATTTCGAAGGGAGCGATAGGCAAACCAATAGCCAAGCCCAGCTTCCCAGCAACCCATTCACTGATCTGGCTACGTCGCCCCGCCCCTACACCTTTGACGAAATAAACTTCCCCATTATCACCCCGACAAATATAAGGTCGGGTCACTCCCTGATCTGAACGGCGTAGCACTTCGATAATTTGCACAGTCATTCTGTAGTGAATAAGGCTGGAGCCATTATCCCCCTTCCCCTGTAATTTTTCTTTTGATCTGCTCAAACATATCAAGCCCATTCTTTTCCTTCTCAACCATCAGGAATAGTCCCTTGTCATTACTCCTGGCTTCCCAGAGAGCACCGACGTTGGCCTTTTCCTTTTCAGATTGCTTGTCAATCAGTTGCTCGCCTTTGTATTCAACAACTAATATCCGGCCGTCTTTGAGCAAGGCGACAAAATCTGGATAGAACCAGCGATGCGCCCGTGGCAAACGAAACGAGGTATCTGAACGGCTGTCGAGATTGCGAACCCAATATTTAACCAAAGGCTGCATATCAAGCGCACGAGCGCATTCGAATTCCTCGCCGGTATTCTTCAAATCACCAACTCGATGCGCGCCATAATAATGCTTCTGGAACTGGTAACCGCCTCTATAGAAATTGTTGGCGGGATAAATGTCGGGTGAAAAATTAAATGCATAATCGAAACTGGCTTCAACAGGGGATGCATTGTCGAAAAGACACGTTTGATAACCTTTATCCTGGGCCTGCTTGCGGTAGTTGCCGATCTTGGCGGTAATTGCCTTGGCCAAGCGGTACTTGGCGCGCACCAGGTCAGCCAGGACTACCTTCTTGTTTTCGATTTGATCCACGACAACCTGGCGAACAAATTCTAGGAGCTGGGTTTGCGGCAAATCAGACGCTCTACACTGCCGGTCGAGCCAGCGCGCCAGCACCTTCTCATCCCACTCGGCAACCAGTCCCTTCAGTTCCGGCTGGCGAATTTCATCTGAAACCAGTTCGTAGGTCACCTGTTCCTTGTCATCGACATCCAGCGCAAAGCTCTGATACGCATCTACAGCCTTGAATTCATCCGGGGTGAGAGAAGCATCATAGTCGAGCAGATTCCAGCCGCCCAAATCGAGAAACAGCTCCGGCTCTGCCAGTTCCAGTTCACCCTGTACTGACAAACAAAGCCGTGGCACTGCAAAAGGCTCTCCTTTGGCTGCGGGTGATACCAAGCGTTCAGCTCGGTGACGCTGGTATTCCAGTTGCTTGCGTGCTTCGTCCCGCGTTTCTTCGGGAACCAGCGCCAGAATTGCCTCCTGTTCTGCCTCTTCAACTGGAGCCTCGACAATTAGTACCGCGCCGCCTTCCGGCGTTTTCTCTACCCTGACCTGTTCCCTCACCGGTTCAGGCAGTTCCGTGAGCACCGGCAGTGTCTCCAGCACCAGACTCACCGGTTCCGGAACAACAGAGGTATCGGCGCCTCCTCCCTCAAGCGGCAACCCCAGTACCTCGATATTGTCCTCTGCCTCTTCGGCCTCGAAACCCATGTCTACCAGGCGATCCTTCAGATGGACGGCTGCTTCGATAAAGTTGGGTTCACACACATGGGCATAGGCGCTGTTCAGTTCTTTCTGGCTACGCCGCCGAGCATAAGGCATACGCAAGACACGACCGAGTAACTGTTCTACATCCGTGCGGGAGCGGATATTGGCCACCGAACAAAACACGTAGGCAAACGAGCAGTCCCAGCCCTCCTTGAGCGCCTTCACGGTAATGACATATTCGATGGGACATTTCGGATCAAACAGATCAATGCCATCCAGCTCTCGCTGATCGCCGGTAACCACGGCAATTTTATCTGCCGGTATTTGCTCATTTGCAATCAAATGTTGTTTTAGCGCCTCTGCGGGCACTTCCTGATCCTTATTCTGAGCCTGAAACAGGACAATGGGGCGAATGTAGTCTGTCTCATCGTCGGCTGTCTTCAGCAACCGGGAACGCTCGGCCAGCGCCCCGTTGACCGCAGCCTGCCAGCTCTTGTGAGCAGTCAAGACGATAGGCAGCTTGATCATCTCCTCGTCCTTGAGCGCGGTTGCCGAGACACTGAACAACACATTGCTGCGCGGTTTCGGGGTGGCAGTAAACTCAATAATGCAGGCTGGGTTAATACGCGCCTGCACTTCCCGGGACAGGTTGGTCACCGCATTGTGCGCCTCATCCACAATCATCAGCGGCTGATGGAGGTAGAGCAGATTGGCAAAGGAAAATTTGGGCTTGCCAGCCTCATCCCGCTCCAGCCCGACCGGGAACCGGGAAAGCCGGGCAAAGTGAGGCTCCAGCGCCTCATGGTGGTCATACACCTTGCGGCCCTCGGTTTTTTCCACGCGCAAGGTCTGGATAGTGCCAACGATGATGCAAGCAGATTCCAGCATGTCCGTGGGACGGATCTGCGGGAAATCGGCAATATCGAATATCCGCACTCGGCCATCGAAGGCGTCGTCCAGCACTTGGCGGTAGGCATGGCGTGGATTCTTCAGCGCCTCCACGGTCTGTTTGCGAATGGTATTGGACGGTACCAACCATAGGGCCACCGGATAGTCCCGTTCCAGAAAACTGGCGCCCGCCAGCTTGACTGTGTAGGCCCCCAGAATCGTCTTGCCGCCGCCGGTGGGAATGCGAATGCAGGCGTATGGGGTATCGGGTAAATCTTTCAGCGGCCGGTACTTGCCGCCATAGCGCCCCAGGCTCAGGCCCTTGGTCACTTGTGAGAAACTGGCGGCGGCATCGTTGCTCTCGCGAGTCTTTTCCAGAAACGCCTTCAGAGCGTGCAGAGCTTCCTGTTGGTATCGTTTGAGTTGCATGTCAGCGGGCCCGGATATCGTAAGGGGTTTGCTTGAAGGTCACGCCCTCGGCGCGCAGGGTCTCGGGTGACAGCCGGCTCATCTCCCCATAGATCACCCAGGGACCCTCGAAGCCTTTGGCCTGCTCCCGCAGCAGCTTGAGAATGGGGCGGATCAGCACATTGCCGCCATTGACCCGTTTGTCGCCGAGAATGCCGTTGTAGAGCAGCGCATAGGCCACGCCGTCATGGATGCCGAGAAAGGGCCGCCGGGCCTTTTTACCCAGCGCCAGACCAGTCTCGGAAAACCACACATGGGCCGCCAGCGCCGCGAAACGCACTTTGGGATTGATGGCCCCTTCTTCGTCAAACACCGATTCGCCCAGGGTATAGAAACGAAAGCCGCCACCGCCCTGCCAGTTGACCGATTCAGAAATACCGCCTTGTTCGCCTTCGATGACCTTTTTCAGGCGTGGAACGCAATGGGTGATGGCGTGCTCGCCCATTTCGATACCGATATATCGGCGGCCCATTTTGTGAGCCACAGCGGCAGTGGTGCCGGAGCCGAGGAAGGAGTCGAGAATCAAGTCGTTTTCGTTTGTAGAGATGTGGATTATTCTTTGGAGTAACCCTTCTGGTTTGGGTGTTTCAAAAGCCGCCTTTTGACCAAAAATCAATTCCATTTCTCTGGAAGCATGTTGATTAAATGCTACATCCGTCCAAATAGAAGGGGTTGTCATTCCTTTTTTTGCTTCAGAGAGGAATAATTTACGCATAGGTGTTTTTGCAGTCCCTTTTACACCCCAATATAAACGCTTATCCGTTTGTAGTTTTTCCATTTCTTCCTTGTTGTGTCTCCAGCAAGTTCCCTCCCTTGGATATACTTCCTCTCCGGTATAAGGGTTTCGTATTGGATAAACTAGGCTGTCAACATGGCGTCCCCCTTTTCCATTCGCGGTTGTATCAATTTTTCGAAATGGGCCTCGTGGGTCTGGGCCATCTGGTTCTTTAAACACTTTATACTGTGAGTTAGCCTTTTCGGTTCTGGGCATTAAATTAAATGATATTTCAGCAAGAGTTCGATTGACTTTGTTTGAGTAGTTTGGAGATGATTTTCCCCACACCAATATATGCTCATGGGTTGATGCAATTGTTCTATCGTTAGGTGCGCCATCCCGTTTTTGCCAAGCGATACTCAAAATAAAATTCTTTCGCCCAAAAATCTCGTCCATGATGATCTTCAGATAATGGGCTTCGCTGTCATCAATCGACACCCAAATGCTGCCGTCCTCTGCCAAAAGCTCTCGCAATAATTCCAGGCGCGGGTACATTATGGCCAGCCAAAGGGAATGTTCCAGGTTGTCGTCATAGTGGGCAAAGGCGGAGCGGGTGTTGTAAGGCGGGTCGATGTAGATGCACTTCACCTTGCCGGCATAGTAGGGCAGCAGAGCCTTGAGCGCTTCGAGATTGTCGCCCTGAATGAGCATGTTCGGGCTGTCGGGATCGCCCGCCGAGTGCTCGTGGGCCTCTTCCAGCAGCCGGTACGACGCCTTGCGCGCGCGGCTCAGATCCTCGTCACGAGTCAGCCAGTGAAGATAAGGCATGGGTCTCCTTGCATGAATTTTTTTACTTGTTTTGCGTCACGAAGGCCATTGAACCACCACGGATCGGCCGGTGCCTATATTGCGCGAGCAGAACTTGCTTGTCCACCCAAATTATCTTTTACAGACAATGACTTATTAAAAACACATGGCAATCGGAATACAAGCGCCAACCGATATGTTAGCGTTTTTTTGCTTATTGTTCATGGGCTTAGACGGCAACCGGGGGTTGCGTCGGGTGTGTACAGTAATGGTGGGGTCCCATGCGCGTAGCGTATGGGGTCGCGCAGTACAGATAGCTCATCAAGTGTTTGCTGAACGCGCATTGATAAAGTGTACCGAAAGTAAACTTTCCTTTTGAGCTTTCGCCTAGTCTATAACACCCATTCCACGCAAAATATTACGGGCATCTGCCTTGGCTTTGTAAAGAACATCCATATCCATGTGAGCTGCCATGCGGCGAGCAATGCAAAGAGTTTCCACTTGCATGCTTTTAAGAATTTTATCCTCAGCATCCATACCCCTGTGCAGGAGACGACGCCATATTTCCGCCTCACGGACACCAAATTGGATAGCCATCCGGCGCACCTCTTTCGCCATGTCTTCTGGCACCCGGACACATACCTGAATCATAGGCGGCCTCCTTGACGGGTAGTCAGAGAATTATGGCCAGATTGAGTTTTAGCCCCCATACATTCACTGAGATATTCATCTTCGTTCCTGCCCATTATCCGGGCGTGTTCTCGCAGTATTTTATCTGTAGAAAGATCCTGCATGGTGTGCTGGAACTGCTGATTTCGTTTACGTGTATCCGCGACGTGCAGACCCGGCGTTGGATCAAAATTGTTCTTCCTATGACGTATAACCAGGGCGCGCAAATAGGCCAGCCGTGACTTGCGAATGTCCCCCGCACAGATAGCGGCATGCAGGACGTCAAGCAGCATCTGGGCATCTTCTTTCACAGGTTCCAGAATCTGGCAGGCACGTTCGATTTCTGTGGTTGTCATATCTGTGGGCATAATCAAATCGGGCATTTGATTGCCGGGTATTTTTGTAGTCGTTGTTTCTTTGTTTTGTGATTTTATTTTTTTTAAGTCTGTTGTTTTTATATCGACGGGTTTACCGTCGGCGGTTTTACCACCGATGGTTTTTCCATCGACGGTTTTTGCGTCTATGGGTTTGGGGATTTCATGAACCTCCGTGATCCAGACAAACCTGCCATCATCACGATGAATCCGCTTTCGTACCAGATAGCCCGCTTTTCCCAGTTCTCTCAATATCCGCCGGAGTTTGTCTCGGCCTACCTGACTTTCCCGCCGCAGCACCTCAAAATGCACTTGCCAGTCCTGTGGGCGAGATAGAAGACGCACCAGTAGACCGATAGCCTCAAGACTCAAACGGCTGTCTCGTAGCGTGTCGTTAAGCAGGACAGTAAAGTTTTCTGTCTTTGCTACCCGAAATATAGTCATAACACGCCTTCTTCGATCAGGCGTGCTAAGGCAGAGGTTCGGAAATAGACTCGACGGCCGATTTTTCGTTTGGCTGGATTAAGCAACTTTGAAAATTCGGTGTCACGACCGAGGGAAACACGCAGTCCGTCTGGAGTTCGATGGAGAAGGTCGGCCGTTTGGCGAAGGGTCAATAACGGGCCGTAATGTTCGAATAGCAAACGTTCGGTATTTTTGCTTGCTGTAGTGAGTAGCTGCTCTTGATTCATATCGTCACCATAACTGTATCCATAGGGTCACCTCTTCATTACTGAAGGTCGCGGGTGAC
>VAPM010236885.1_pt1 | contig 12073 bp, 12 predicted proteins | sample 3395091 | NCBI WGS metagenome assembly VAPM01 (sample SAMN08290445, study PRJNA428436) | hydrothermal vent metagenome | isolation source: Deep-sea hydrothermal vent chimney 3 | place: Pacific Ocean: Juan De Fuca Ridge | reverse complement strand
GCTGCCGTCAATGGAAAAAAACAGGAACTTGGCGCGGCCCACCAGATTTTCCTTCGGGATAAAGCCGACGGCATCGAGATAGCGGCTATCCTGGGAATTATCCCGGTTGTCGCCCATGGCGAAATAATAGCCCGCCGGCACCGTGTAGACACCGGTGTTGTCGGCGTTGCCGTTATCGCCCATTGATTCAAGAATATAATGGCGACGACCGCCGGGCAACGTTTCCAGATACCGGGTTGTGCGGCGAACATTGCCCAGGCTGTCGGTGCTCAGGTAGTCTTCAACCCGTTCTCGAATCACCGGCTTGCCGTTGATATTCAGGATACCGCCCTTGACCTGTATTTTGTCGCCGGGCAGGCCGACCAGCCGTTTGATGTAATCGATACTGGTGTCGCGAGGCAACCGGAACACGACGACGTCGCCCCGTTCGGGCTCGCTGAAAAATATCCTGCCCGTCAGCAACGGCAGTGACCATGGCAGCGAGTATCGGCTGTATCCGAACGACAGCTTGGAGACGAAAAGGTAATCACCGACCAGCAGCGTCGGCTTCATCGAGCCGGAAGGAATATTAAACGGCTCGTAGGCGAAGGTGCGAATTCCCATCGCGATGACAAACGCATACAAGATGGTGACGACTGTTTCCTTGAAACCGCCGCTGGATTTTTGGGTCATATTGAAGCATTAGCCTACAGGATTGTCGAAAATTCCGGCAAATCAAGCCAGCCGGGAGGCTTAATGTCAAGGCGGAAAAACCTTATTGAGCACGGGCCTCGTTCATATGGCGGCGCATATCGGTGATGCTTTGTTCAAGGCCGACAAAAATCGCCTCGCCAATCAGGAAATGGCCGATATTCAATTCGCTGATCGTCGGAATCGCGGCTATCGGCCTGACCGTATCGAAGGTCAATCCATGGCCGGCGTGGCATTCCAGGCCGATCCGGTGACCGTAAGCGGCGGCCTCGACAATACGGGCCAACTCGGCTTCCCGGGCCTCGCCCCCGGCATCGCAAAAGGCCCCGACATGCAGTTCCACCACCGGTGCCCCCAGTAACCTGGCGGCATCGAGCTGTTCCAGATCCGGTTCGATGAACAGCGACACCCGGATACCGGCCTTCGAAAGTGCTTCGACATATGGAAACAGCCGGTTGTGACCGCCGCGCGCATCCAGGCCGCCTTCGGTGGTCCGCTCTTCGCGTTTTTCCGGCACGATGCAGGCGGCGTGGGGAACATGGGCGAGCGCGATTTCCAGCATTTCGTCAGTCGCCGCCATTTCCAGATTGAGCGGGCTGTCAACTTCGTTGCACAGCCGGGTTATATCGGCATCGGAAATATGCCGCCGGTCTTCCCGTAAATGGGCGGTGATGCCGTCGGCGCCGGCCATAACGGCCAGCTTCGCGGCATCGACCGGGTCCGGATGACCGCCGCCGCGGGCATTCCGAATAGTCGCGACATGATCGATATTAACGCCCAGCCTTAAATAATTGGTCATTTTCGGTTATCCGCCAGCTTGTTTCCCGAATTGCGGCGACTGAACCGCCGATGCTGATACGAGGCGATCAATGGTCGCAAGGAAAAGAAAAATACCAGCCAGATAACGATAAAACTGGGTATGCCACCCAGAAACATCGGCCACCATACCGGCCAGACGGTTTGGAACAGATAGGTCATATCGAGCTTCAACAGGGCCTCTATCACCGAGGCGAACATTGAAGAGAAGTCTTCGCCGCCGCTGTGGGTATAGGTCCCGGCCTGGCCGATCCACAACCCGATTTCATATATCCAGGCCCAGATAAAAGGGAATGTCCAGGGATTGCCGACCAGGGTGCCGATGGCGGAAGCGACGATACTGGAACGGATGATCCAGGCGAACAGCGCCCCAAGCACCAGATGCAGGCCGACGAACGGGGTAAAAGAAATGGCGGCGCCGCAGGCAAAACCGGCGGCGATTGAATATGGCGTGCCGGGAAGCCGCCCGACCCGGTGAAACAGGTACAGCGACGACCGCTTCCAGCCGCGGCGCGGCCACAAAAAATCACGCGCCCGGTGATGCAGTTGTCTTTTTTCTCGGCGTTGGAACATGGTCGCAATGTTTACCGTTTTAGCTAAAAATTCAACCTCTTGCACGTTCGACCGTGTTGATCGCCGGAGTCGCCCGCAAGGCCGCGATGATATCGGCCAGATGCTTGACGTCGCGGACCTCTACATCAATCAGCAAATCAAAAAATTCGCGGCTACGATTGGTAATTTTCAGGTTCGATATATTACCTTCGTTACGGCCTATCACCATGGACAGGGTGCCCAGGCTTCCCGGCTCGTTAACCACCGTCAAATGAATTCTGCCGACATGGAAATCGGGCAATTCGGTTCCCAGTTGCCACGAAACATCAAGCCATCGTTCAGGTGTATCGGCATATGTTTCAAGGGTTTCACAGTCAATTGTGTGAATAGTCACGCCCTTGCCGGTGGTGATGATGCCAACGATGCGATCGCCGGGCAATGGATGGCAACACCCGGCGTAATGGACCGCCATGCCGGGTATAAGACCCTTTATGGCGATGGCGTTTTCGTGTTTGTCGCCAGCCTTTCCCTTGGCCGGTCTTTTCTTGATATAATCGATCGGGACGACCTTATCGTCACGGCGTTTTTTGGTTGCCGGGAATACCGCTTCCACCACATCGCGCGCCGAAACATTGCCGGATCCGACCTGGGCCGTAAGATCATCGGCAGAGCCCTGCTTGAATACTTTCAGCACGCCGGTCAGGGCCTTTTCGGTAAATTCATAGCCTTCTTCGCGAAATGCCCGTTGCAGGATCGCCCGGCCCAGTTGCAGGTACTGTTCCTTTTCCTGGGAATGAATGAAGCGGCGGATGCGCGCCCGGGCCTTGCCGGTAACAACAAATCTTTCCCATGTGGGCGAAGGAGTCTGGGCGTTTGAGGTCAGAATTTCCACCTGATCGCCGTTCTGCAACTCGCTTCGCAGGGGCACCATGCGACCGTTGACCTTGGCCCCGACGCAACGGTCTCCGATTTCCGAATGCACGGCGTAGGCAAAATCAACGGGCGTGGCGCCCTGCGGCATATTGATCAAATCTCCCCTTGGGCTAAAACAGAAAACCTGATCCTGGAACATTTCCAGCTTGGTGTGTTCCAGGAATTCCTCCGGCCCGGCGGCATGTTCGAGAATATCCAGCAGTTCGCGTAACCAGCGATATTGCTTGCCTTCTGTGGTCCCGGCATTTTGCTTGTAGGACCAATGGGCGGCGACGCCGTTTTCGGCAATTTCGTGCATTTCCTGAGTCTTGATCTGGATCTCGATCCGGTGCTGATCCGGCCCCAGCACCCCGGTATGCAGGGATCGGTAGCCATTGGGCTTGGCGGTGCTGATGTAATCCTTGAAGCGGCCCGGCACCACGCGATAAGAACTGTGGATGATGCCCAGCGCGTGATAACAATCATCGACATCGCCGACGATTATGCGAAACGCCATCACATCGGAAAGCTGTTCGAAAGCGACATTCTTGAACTGCATCTTGCGCCATATCGAATAAGGAAGCTTTTCGCGGCCATCAATTTCGGCCTCTACGCCCCCGTCCTTAAGGGTCTTGGTCAATTCGTCGTTGATCTTGGTGACCAGGCCGCCACCTTCTTCGCGGAGGTATTCCAGCCGGGCGATGATCGATTGACGGGCCTCGGGATTAATTTCCGCAAACGCCAGATCTTCCAGTTCGTTTTTCATCTCCTGCATTCCGATGCGTTCGGCTAGCGGGGCGAAAATTTCCATGGTTTCCTTGGCGATACGGCGGCGTTTGTTTTCATTATCGATAAAATGAAGGGTCCGCATGTTGTGCAGACGGTCGGCCAGCTTGACCAGAAGAACGCGTATATCTTCCGACATGGCAAGCAACAGCTTGCCGAAATTTTCTGCTTGCTTGGCGTGATCAGACTGCATTTCGATCAGCGTCAGCTTGGTCACGCCTTCGACCAGGCGACCGACTTCCCGACCGAACAGGGCGGTAATTTCCTCCTGGGTCGCCAGGGTGTCTTCGATCGTATCGTGCAACAGCGCGGTGATGATGCTGGCGCTATCGAGCTTATAGTCGGTAAGAATGCCGGCGACTTCCAGCGGATGCAGAAAATACGGGTCGCCCGAGGCCCGTTTCTGGTTGCCGTGGGCCTTCATGGAAAACACATAGGCGCGATTAAGCGCCTCCTCGTCGGCGCCCAAATCATAGGATTTTACCCGTTCGACGAGTTCAAACTGCCGGATCAAAGCGGCATCTCCCGGTGATTTATACCAAGTTGCAGAAAGAATGACCCATAGAGATCGTCACAGCAGTCCTTCGGGTAGAAGAAGAAGCCGCCGGCGATGCCATCGCATCGTCAAGGCTTCTTAACGCCCTCCGAAGGACTGCTGTGACGACCGGAACGGCGGCTTCACAAGCCTTTTGGACGTTGTCGCCCACGGCCTTGCGGTACCCGAGCACCGCCGCGCCGTCGGCTCCTAGCCAAAAGACTTGTGAAGCCGTCTCTATTAGTCATTATTTCCGCAACTTGGTATTAGGCCTCGTCCCCGGTTGATTCGGAAATGTCGACGTCCTGATATATGTTCGACTGGAGCAGATTGCCTCCGCCTTCGCCAGCCTGTTCATCGTCGGACTGGCCGGGAACGGCAAGCACGTCGAATTCTTCTTCTTCCTGGTCATTCATTTCGACATGGCGCTGCAAGCCCTTGATCAGGCCTTCTTCAAGGTCGCTAAGATCGACGGTTTCCTCGGCGATTTCCCGAAGCGCGACGACGGGATTTTTGTCGTTGTCTTTTTCCACCGTCATCGGCGCGCCGGCGCTGATATTGCGCGCCCGCTGGGCCGACAGCATGACCAGCTTGAAACGGTTGGGAATCTTGAGAACGCAGTCTTCGACTGTTACACGAGCCATTAATAAATTTCTCCGCAGGGATATCGGGACAGGAAGATCGATTATATATTGCCGGAACCGCCAGAAAGCAAGGAAATACGGGGAACACAACTGACCACCGGGAATACAACCGGCCCCCGGACAGATTTCATATGATCGTAACATTTGTCGTCTAGACAACCTTTCGATTTTTGAAAAATGGTGTTTTCAGCGGGCCGGGATACCGGGTCGCCACAAGATAAAAATAAAGCTCTTGCCAGGGCAATAGCCGACCTGTTCTAATTTACCGGTAAGTTACTGAAAAGAAACTTTAAATATAGACAAAATAGGGGACCTTGATGTCTTTGAAAAAACTGCTTTTATCCACCGTACTCCTGGGTTCGGCATTCTTTGTCGATGCATCGGCGCAGGCCGAAGAAATCATTACCTTGAAGATGGCCGATCAATTCCCGGTCTCGCATATCGCCTCGAAATTGAATTCGCAGGCTTTCAAGGCGGCCATTGAAAAAGCCAGCAATGGCAAAGTGATAATCAGGCATTTTCCGGCCCAGCAGATAGCCAAGGGTCCGGGGATGCTGGATGCGGTTCGCTCCGGTCTGACCGATATAGCCGTTGTCGGGATTGTCTATACCCCGCAGAAAATGCCGTTGACCAGCGTCCTGGAATTGCCGGGTTTGTTCAGTAGCGCGGCCAAAGCGCAAAAGGCTTTCACGCGCCTGAACGATGAAATTCTTTTTGAGGCGGAATACAAACCGCTTGGCATCCGGCCGCTTTGGATGATGGTCTCCCCACCCTATCAATTCGTTATGAAACGAAAAGAACCGATTACCGATTTAAGCCAGATCAAGGGCCTTAAAATGCGTGCCGCCGGCGGCACGGGCGCGATGATTCTGAAAGCCGTAGGGGCGACGCCGGTCAAGGTCGCACCGGGTGATTTTTATGTTGCATTATCCAGGGGAACCATTGACGGGGCGGCCTATACCCCGCTTGGAATTCCGGGATACAAGCTTTACGAAGTAACCAAATCCGTGACCAGAAACGCCAATCTAGGGGCCGTCACCTTCGGCATTTTCATTAATGAAAAGAAATGGCGGAAATTACCCGAAGATGTCCAAAAATTGCTGTTGCGGGTTGGGGCCAAAATCGGCGCCGGCGGAGCCGCCCGTCTGGATGGCGCGGTCGCCAAAACCTATGGCAAACTGACGGCGGCCGGCATGAATGTCTATGACATGCAGGAACCCGCCCTTGGGCAACTGAAAACCGCCCTGCAAACGGTCGAGCAAAATTGGCTTAAACAGTTGCAGGACCGGGGCGTGGATGGCGCCCCCGTTCTGGCAAAATTCAAGGCCTATTTGAACGAATAACGGTATGGGAGAGAAAATGGCTGGCATTTTCTCTCCTGCCGAATTCCAATGAAGGAGATCATCAGGTTTTTCAAATGGGTTGAAGGCATGGCCATGGCCATGGCCGTTGCCAGCCTTTTCCTGATGATGGCAGGAATCAGTATCGATGCGGCGGGCCGTTACTTCCTTGGTCTTCCCCTTGAAGGCGCCTTCGAGTTCACCGAACTTTATTTCATGATTATCGTGGTCTTTATGGCTCTGCCCGATAGTTATAGTTCCGGCACCCAGATACAACTCGATATCGCCAATAAATATCTTGATATCCTGCCGGGTCGTTTGCTGGAAAGAGCGGGGCTTTTGATCGCCGCTTCAGTCCTGGGCCTGATGAGCTGGTATTCCATAGATACCGCCATTGAAAAATTTGCAGACTCCGAAACCGCATTCGGCTCCATTCAATTCCGTTTGGACTGGAGCTATGTCTGGGTGCCCATAGGGACCAGTTTACTGACGCTACGGCTGTTGTTACGGGTGTTGTTTCTGGAACCCGTCGATGGGTCGCAAGATGGTTGAGGCCGTCGCCTTGATCGGCGGGCTGATGTTCCTGCTGTTGATGCTGCGCGTACCGGTCGCCTTCGCCGTGCTGGCTGCCGGGGCAGTCGGATTATGGTACGTAAACGATCTGGATTCTTTGGGATCGGTGCTGGCACACGGTCCTTATGAAAATGCCAAGAGCTTTACCCTGACAACGGTCCCCATGTTCGTTTTAATGGCGGAATTTTTGTCGATTGGCCGGTTCACTCAGGATATCTTTGTCGCGGCCAACCGTTTCCTGGGTGGATACAGGGGCGGTGTCCTTTACGCAGTCCTCGCCGGAGGGGTTATCCTGGGGGCCATTTCCGGGTCCAGCACGGCGGCGGCGGGATCGTTGGCGCGCGCGGCTTTCCCCGAATTGAAACGGCTGGGGTATCCTGACTGGTTGTCCGGGGCGACCGTTTCGGTAACCGGGACCCTGGCCATATTAATTCCGCCAAGCCTTGGCTTAATTCTTTTTGGCGTATTCACGGAAACATCTGTCGCCAGATTGTTGGTCGCCGGCATTCTGCCGGGCCTGGTCACTGCGGCTGGATATCTGGTGACGCTGTGGTGGCTTTGCCGACACCATGAGGTAGCCCCCCATCAACCGGCGGCGAAGGAGCAAATTACCCGCCTGCAAAGCCTGAGAGTCGCGGGGCCGGTCCTGTTGCTGATTATCGGGGTAATGGGCGCACTTTACAGCGGGGCGATTACGGTAACCGAGGCCGGGGCCGCGGGGGCCGCCTTTTCGCTGTTTCTTTGCGTTGCATATCGCCGGGTACACGTGAAAAACATCATCGAAGCCCTGATCAGTGCGACCCGCAACAGCGCGATGATCCTGTCGATTATCATATTCTCATCTGTTTTCGCCACCTTCCTGATTTTAAGCGGCGTCACCCAGGACCTGCTGGCGGCCATAGCCAGCCAGGGATTCAATCGCTGGCTGGTGCTGGCCATGATTTTAGCCGTAATATTGCTGTTGGGGTTCTTTCTCGATCAATTGGCTATTTTGCTGATTACCTTACCTTTTACATTTCCCCTGTTGACGGGGCTTGGATATGAACCGATCTGGCTTGGTATAATATTTGCCAAAACGGCGGAAATCGGCATGGTGACGCCGCCCTTCGGCCTCAACGTTTTTGTCGTAAGCGGGGTAACGAAGACGGATCCAAGCACAATTTTCAAAGGTATCTGGCCGTTTGTTATCAGTGATATGATGGTGCTGGGATTGCTTATCGTCACTCCCGCCATAGCCACATGGCTACCGGGTGTTCTGTTCCCCTGACCCGCGCATTTCATCGTTGATGTTCTTGGGCAATTTCCCATGTTCCTGCATATAGGCATGCAGCCCGGCCAGGACATCGTCGGCGATCACCTCCCATTGCCGACCGAAATCACCTATGGGGATCAGGTGATTTACAAAATCATCGTCGCGCCAGATTGCCAGACGGATGGCCGGCGGCTCGAAAACGAAATTGGCCCGCATATCCAGATCGAACTTCACCTGATAGGCCGTGGAGGGACAAACCGATGCGATGCCGCCGGCCCAACGACGTTCAATAGCCCGATGAACGTGGCCGCAAAGCGCCAGGCGAACATCGCCGTGGGCCAGCGCGGCTTCAAGAATCCCCTCGGCCCAGCCACTCCCGGTTCCGTCAAGCCACCGTATTCCAGTGTTAAAGGGTGGCTGATGCATGGCCAATACGACGGGTTTGCCCTTGGCCGCAGCTAACTGTTTCCTTAACAAGGCCAGGCGTTTTTCGCAAAAAGCCGCCGTATGCATGCCCTCATCCAGGGTATCGAGCGCGATCAGATGCGCCGGGCCTAAATCAATCGCAAACTGAATGAATTCATCGGGCCATAAATGGCCGAATTTCCCGCCCAGGACATTTCGAAAAGGTATCCGGGAATCGTGGTTGCCAACCATTGGAAAACAGGGGATTTCCAAGGATTCGATCCGTTCCAGGAAAAATTGGTACTCTGCGGCCAGGCCGTGGTGGGCGATGTCGCCGGAAATCACCACCGCATCCGGACGTGGTTCGAGCGCATTCAGGGTATCAATTGCCTTCGCCAGTGCCGCCGCGCTGTCGAATCGGTCATAGGCGGCTCGCCCTTTCGCCAGGAGATGAAGGTCGGTAATTTGCGCCAGAATCATTATCTGTAAACCCTGTTGTCGGCGGCAGGCCGAAATTACGGCATTTTGCCACGGGATGCCACCGTGCTCCGGTCCACCGGACCGTTCATTCCGCTATCCGACGCGCCGAGTCGGGGGTTTCCAAGTCGGTAATAAGTTGCCCTACCGACCGGCCGGTCTGCGGGTGCCGCCACTGCGGCGCGACATCGGCCAGGGGGCGCAGGACGAAGGCTCTTTGGTGCAGACGCGGATGCGGCAAAATCAGCGCCTGTTCGCCGCCATTGTCGTCAATAATCAAATCGTTATAGGCAATCAGGTCCAGATCCAGCGTCCGGGCCGCATTTCGCAGCCCCCTCACCCGCCCGAACCCGGCCTCTATGGCAAGCAGATTAACCAGCACATCGGTGGCATTCATGGCCGTCGCAACGGCGACGACGCCATTGACATACCAAGGCTGGTCGGATGCCGGTACGGGCGCGCTTTCATACCATCCCGACGTTCCGGTAATGGCCATGCCGGCCCTTTCCAGTTCCGGCAATACCGCCTTGCAGGTCGATAACGACGAACCATGTACCGGATTCGGCAGATTGGCCCCGATGGCGATAAGGATCAAAAGCCGGCTCCGATTACATCTTGCGGGTTAATCGCGGGAGACATAGATATACAGGACTATAAGGCAACTTCCCAAATATTATTAACTTATAACATACATTTTTTACCATAACACATTGTATATAATGGATTATTATTATGGATTTTCATTCGAATGAACGGGTCGGCCTGTTTATCGACGGGGCTAACCTGTACGCTTCGGCGAGGGCCCTGGGTTTCGATATAGATTACAAGCAACTGCTCAGGCTGTTTCGCTCGCAGGCCTGGGTGATCCGGGTGATGTATTATACCGCACTGCTCGAAGATCAGGAATATTCGCCGATCAGGCCGCTGGTCGACTGGCTCGACTACAACGGCTACACGCTGGTCACCAAGCCGGCCAAGGAATTTACCGATTCCGCCGGTCGGCGCAAGATCAAGGGCAACATGGATATCGAACTGGCGGTCGATATGCTGGAAATAGGAGAACACCTGGATCACCTTGTACTGTTTTCCGGCGATGGCGATTTCCGCCGATTGATCGAAGCCGTACAACGGCGGGGCAAGAGGGTAACCGTCGTCAGCACGGTCGAATCCCACCCCCCCATGGCCGCCGACGAACTCCGCAGACAGGCCGATATATTCGTTGATTTAAGGTCGATCCAGGACAAGATAGGCCGCAAAGCGGGTAGTTCCGGCGGCATCGAAGGCTTTCACCTGCTGGCCGGAGACCAGGACGCGGAAGTACTGTAAACGATGACACAACCGCAAACTCCGCCGCCGGATTGTCCGCTTTGCCCACGGCTGGTCGATTACCGGCAGGCCAACCGCCGCAACTGGCCCGGCTGGTGCAACGCCCCGGTGCCCTCGTTCGGCGACCTGGACGCGGCGCTGTTGATCGTCGGCCTGGCGCCCGGCCTGAAGGGCGCCAACCAGACCGGACGCCCGTTCACCGGCGACGCCGCCGGCGACCTGCTATACCCGACATTGCTGAAGTACGGCCTGGCCACAGGCGAATACCGGGCCAGACCGGATGACGGCGTTGAACTGACCGGCTGCCGGATCGCCAATGCGGTGCGGTGCGTACCGCCGCAAAACAAGGTAGTCGCGGCGGAAATCAGGGCTTGCCGGCCTTTTCTGGAAGCCGAAATCGCCGCCATGAAGCGATTGAAGGTTGTCATCGCATTGGGTGTAGTCGCCCATGGTGCGATTTTGTCGGTCTTCGGCCAGAAAAAATCCACCTGTAAGTTCGCCCACCGCGCCCGTCATCCGCTGCCTGGCGGCGTTTCGCTGATCGACAGCTATCATTGCTCGCGCTACAACACCAACACCGGTCGATTAACCGGAGAAATGTTCGATGCCGTCTTCGAACTGTCGCTGAAGCATTTGTGACGAGGCATCGGGCTCAATTTGGCCGCACCCGGATCCGCATGGCGGTGGCTGGATTGCGTTAGATTACGGAACGATTATTCCAATGCAACTTGTTGAAACCTATCAGCCGATCAGAACGCTTAAGCCGGTCGCGCCGGACATCTGGATAGTCGATGGGCCGATCGAGAAAATGCGGCAATTCGGGTTAAGCATTCCTTTCCCCACCCGCATGACCGTGATCCGTCTGCCGGGCCGTCAATTGTTTGTCCACTCGCCGGTCAAACCGGATGAAGCCCTGTTTCAATTAATTGCGGATCTTGGCGAGGTGAAGCATCTGGTTTCTCCCAATAAAATACATTACGCCTCTGTTGGTTCATGGGCTGAGCGTTTCCCGAATGCCATCTGCTGGGCGTCACCGGGAGTGCGTGAGCGCGCCAAAAGTCATAATATTACGGTACATTTTGACTGCGACTTGGGTGACGAGCCGGATGCAGCATGGGCCGGCTGGATCGACCAGTTAATTTTTCGCGGCAGCAGTTTCATGGACGAAGTGGTGTTTTTCCACAAGTCTTCAAAAACCTTAATCCTCGCCGATCTTATCGAAAATTTCGAGCGATCCAAAACAAACCGACTGATGCATTGGCCGCTAAAATTAGCGGGAAACCTCGATCCGGACGGCAAACTGCCGATAGATTTGCGGTTCACTTTTCGTGGTTCTTACAAACAGGCGTACGATAGCTATATGCGCATGTTGGCGTGGCAACCGTCGCGGGTGATCCTGGCCCATGGACGCTGCTATGACAAAGATGGAACCGAAGAAATCAAACGCGCCTTCCGCTGGCTGACCGGACACTTACCGGGGACAAGCTGATTTTTCGGATTACGGCGACAGTATACTAAACCTACAATATTGCTGATGCACCTCTATGTGGGATTCTATCCGGAAACATCCATTTAGCCAAATTCCATCACTGGGAAATTGGCGTTTAGGATGGCACGCTACACTTGTGCCCGGAAGCAGTATCGGAACGCGCCATGGCGGTCTTATGGCCCGGCGGGGTTATCGACCAGTTCAGCCCGCGAAAGTATTCGCGCTTCCTTCCTGCAATCACGCATACAACGGGTGTTGGAGGTATCCGGGTTTTGC
>VAPM010233409.1_pt1 | contig 12074 bp, 11 predicted proteins | sample 3395091 | NCBI WGS metagenome assembly VAPM01 (sample SAMN08290445, study PRJNA428436) | hydrothermal vent metagenome | isolation source: Deep-sea hydrothermal vent chimney 3 | place: Pacific Ocean: Juan De Fuca Ridge | reverse complement strand
GTCGCTAAAAAAACAGCTAAGAAAAAAATAGTTAAAAAGGCAGTCGCTAAAAAAACAGTAAAGAAAAAAGTAGTTAAAAAGGCAGTCGCTAAAAAAACAGTAAAGAAAAAAGTAGTTAAAAAGGCGGCCGCTAAAAAAACAGCTAAGAAAAAAATAGTTAAAAAGGCAGTCGCTAAAAAAACAGCTAAGAAAAAAATAGTTAAAAAGGCAGTCGCTAAAAAAACGGCAAAGAAAAAAGTAATTAAAAAGGTGGGGGTCAAGAAAACAATGAAAAAAAAGCCCAAACATAGGTAAGAACATGTCAAGTATAACCGTGGGTGGCAGGTCATACCCTAAAAGTCGTATGCGGAGAATGCGTAAAGACGATTTTTCTCGACGCTTGATGCGTGAAACCGTTCTTACCACAGATGATTTGATTTACCCCATGTTTGTTTTAGAGGGTAAAGTGCGCCGTGAAACCGTACCATCCATGCCCGGCGTAGAGCGCGTGAGCCTTGATGAGTTGCTCAAAGAAGCTGAGCGAATTGCACTTTTAGGCATCCCTGCCATTGCGCTTTTTCCTGTTACGCCAGTGGAGGTTAAATCTTTAGATGCTCGTGAAGCGTTTAACCCAGACGGGTTGGCGCAGCGTGCTGTTCGTGCGATTAAAGAAAACTTCCCAAATCTGGGCGTGATTACGGACGTTGCTCTGGATCCGTTTACCACTCATGGTCAGGATGGGCTGATCGATGAAACGGGTTACGTTTTGAATGATGAAACGGTTACAGTGTTGGTTAAGCAGGCGGTGTCTCATGCCGAGGCAGGGGCGGATATAGTTGCGCCATCAGATATGATGGATGGACGCATTGGTGATATTCGCGATGCTTTAGAGCAAAACGGACATCTTCATACCCGAATCTTAGCATATTCAGCAAAATATGCGTCTTCTTATTATGGTCCTTTTAGAGATGCCGTAGGGTCAGCGGCTAATTTGGGTAGTGGTAATAAATACAGTTACCAAATGGATACAGCAAATAGTGATGAAGCACTTTGGGAAGTGGCTCTGGATCTGAATGAAGGTGCAGATATGGTCATGGTTAAACCCGGGATGCCCTATCTGGATATTGTTTATCGTATTAAAAAAGAACTGGCTGTACCCGTTTATGTCTATCAAGTCAGCGGCGAATACGCCATGCTGACTGCCGCTAGCCAAAAAGGCTGGTTAGACGAAAAAGCGGTTGTATTAGAGGCGTTGACCTCAATGAAGCGAGCAGGTGCCAATGGCATTTTGACCTACTATGCTAAACGTGTTGCTGAATGGCTTGACCTAACATGAATAAAGATCGTTATGCGGTGATGGGCAATCCCATTGGGCATAGTAAGTCACCGCAAATCCATGCCTTGTTTGCAGCACAAACGGATACCTGTTTGCACTACGATGCCATGCTTGTGGAAAAAGGGGGGTTTAATGCTGCGGTCTCTGAGTTTAAGGCATCCGGAGGTCAAGGGTTAAATATCACGGTACCCTTTAAACAAGAAGCTTGGCATCTGGCTGATAAATGCAGTAATCGAGCTGAATTGGCGGGTGCAGTCAATACCTTCGTTATTAAGGCCGATGGTGAGCTTTACGGTGATAATACCGATGGTCAAGGTCTGGTTGTTGATTTGGTAGAAAACCACAGGATTGATATCAAAGCTGCGAAAATATTGGTTATTGGCGCGGGCGGTGCAGTCAGAGGTGTTTTAGCACCTGTTCTAGCTTGTCGTCCTGAAAGTGTAACGATTGTGAATCGAACAATGTCGAGGGCAACAGAGCTGGCTCAAAATTTCACATCCCTGGGAGCAATTAAAGCGTGTTCTTTTTCCGATTTGGCTGGACAGCCATTTGATTTGATTATTAATGGCTCTGCTGCTAGCTTACAAAACGAAGTACCACCACTTCCAGATAACATCATTCATAAAAATTGTTGTTGTTACGACATGATGTATAGTAAGCAGCCTACTTCTTTTATGAATTGGGCAGCAGAGCACGATGCGAAGAGAACAATAGATGGTTTAGGTATGCTGGTAGAGCAGGCTGCGGAGTCTTTTTATCTGTGGCGCGGTAAGCGCCCTGCAACCGCAGAGGTGATAACAAAAATCAGGCATCAACTTTAATCTCAAACACTTTGAGTCTGGTGATTGTTTTGGCGTATGGATACCAAATAGGAGTAGTTGGAAGATTGACTAACACTCATTAACCAAATCAAATAATTAAGAGTGGTATATTGAAGACACAAAACACAGTCAGGTTTGCTAGCCTGCTTTTTTGCACTTTCTTTCTTTTGGGATGTGCTTCTACGGCGATGCGCAACATGGCGGATGGCCTTGCTATGGGTATTGCCAATCAAAATGATCTGGCTACCGTACGCGATGGTCAACCGGCTTACTTACTGCTGATTGATGGTTTTATTATCAAAGATCCAGACAACGAAGACTTACTGCTTGCGGGTGCTCGTCTTTACGATACCTATGCTGGTGTCTTTGTGGACGATGTACAACGTGCAGCCCGGCTTTCCACAAAAGCACATGACTATGGTCGGCGTGCACTGTGTCAATCGCACCCCAAGGTGTGTCAATATGAAAAAGGTGCTTTTGAGGATTTTTCGCGTGAAATTGCCACGGTAAAAAACAAAAACCTACCTCAGCTTTATGGTTACGCCACGGCTTGGGTCGGCTGGATACAGGCTCATAGTAGCGACTTCCGTGCTGTCGCAGAATTGCCTAAGGTCGAACTCACCTTTGAGAGAATTGTTACCCTGGATGAGCGTTATGAGCAGGGTCAAGCTCAACTCTACCTCGGAGTACTTCGCACCTTGCGCCCACCTGCTCTGGGAGGCAAACCTGAAGTGGGGCGTGCACACTTTGAGCGTGCTATAGAGTACTCAGAGGGTCGCAATCTTTATGTTAAGGTGGAGTATGCGCGGCGTTATGCAAGGCTCACGTTTGATCAGGAGCTGCATGATCGATTACTTAACGAGGTATTAATGGCTAATCCGGAAGAAAACGGCCTGACTCTGAGCAACATGTTGGCACAAAAACAAGCGCGCCAGCTATTGGCAAGCTCTGCCGCTTATTTTGAGGACTGAACAAATGCAACGTTTATTAATGATATGTGCGCTGTTGGTTATTACCCTGCCAGCACAAGCATTAACGTTCAAGATAGCCACCATTGCTCCAGATGGTACGGCATGGATGAATGAAATGCGTAAGGGCGCGGATGAAATCAAACAGCGTACCGAAGGGCGTGTTAAATTTCGTTTTTTCCCTGGCGGGATTATGGGCAATGATAAAAGTGTATTGCGCAAAATTCGTATTGGTCAGCTGCACGGTGGTGCCATCGTTAGCGGTGGTTTGGCCGCGATTTATTCCGACATCGGTATATATAGCGTTCCGTTTATTTTTCGTTCTTTCGAAGAAGTGGACTATGTTCGACAAAAAATGGATCCATTACTCATCGAGGGTTTGAAAAAAAAGGGCTTTATTAGCTTTGGCTTTGCTGAGGGCGGATTTGCCTATTTAATGTCGAATCAATCAATCAAAGTGGTTGATGATTTCAAAGGACAAAAAGTTTGGGTGCCGCAAAATGACGAGGTCAGCCGTACAGCATTTGAATCCATCGGTGTTAAGCCTGTTTCACTGGCACTTTCTGATGTGTTGACTGGTTTGCAAACCGGGTTGATTGATACGATCGCAGGTTCTGCTAGCGGTGCGATTGCATTACAATGGCACACTCAGGTGAAATACTTGATGGATGAACCCCTTTCCTATCTTTACGCCTCAATGGTCATTAGTCATAAACGATTCAAACGCCTCAGTACAAAGGATCAGCAGATTGTCACCAAAGTCATGGGGCAGACCTTTGAACGGCTCAATGAATTGAATCGCAAAGATGATATTAATGCCCGTCAAGCACTACAAGATCAAGGTATTACCTTTGTCAAGATTGCACCTGAGTTAGCCGGGCAATGGTTTGCCATTCGGCAAAACGTAGAGAAAACCATGTCTAAAAAAGGGGTGTTATCAAAAAAAATAATCGCCACCTTGCAGCAACATCTTGATGACTACCGACAAATGGCCTCTTCGCACCAGCAAATGGAGACCCATTGATTCCTACCATCAACAAGCGACAACACTATGCAGATCTTCAATCGCGCCATTACCTTTATTGAAAACAGCCTATTGGCGCTGGCACTATTTATTATGATTGCACTAGCTAGTACGCAGATCATTATGCGCAACTTCTGGGACAGTGGTCTAGCCTGGGGGGATACTTCTCTAAGCATTTTAGTATTGTGGGTCGCTATGTTGGGGGCCATGGTTGCGACCCGCGAGCAAAACCACATTAGTATCGACTTGTTGTCGCGTTTCCTGTCTCCACGCATTAAAAAGATGAATCAAGTTATTTTGAATTTCTTTACGGCAGTAGTTTGTGGTTTGCTCAGTTATCATAGTGCGCGCTTTGTGATAATGGAATATGAAGACGGCACTATTGCTTTCGGGTCGGTGCCGGCATGGTGGTGCGAGGTCATCATCCCGTTTGGTTTCGGACTGATCGCTTTGCGCTGTAGCGTCACTAGCCTGGTTCAGTGCGTATCCTTAGGTCACAAGAGTCGTTATCAATAATGTTAGTGACTCTGTTACTAATCATTCTGGCATTGCTTGGTGCGCCACTGTTTGCAGTAATTGCCGCCGGTGCGATGTGGGGCTTTTATCAGTCTGAAATCGATCTCGCGGTGATGGCAATCGAGTTTTTTCGACTGGCCGAAATGCCGATGCTGGTATCGATCCCCCTGTTTACCTTTGCGGGCTATTTGCTGAGTGAAGGTCAGGCACCTGCGCGACTGGTACGACTCAGTCGCGCATTACTTGGCTGGATGCCCGGCGGGCTGGCAATTGTCGCGCTCTTTGCCTGCGCGCTTTTTACCGCTTTCACTGGCGCCTCAGGCGTTACTATTGTCGCCCTGGGTGCATTGCTCTTTCCTGCTTTGATGCAAGCAGGTTATAAGGAAAATTTTAACCTTGGCTTGATCACGACTTCCGGTAGCTTGGGTTTGTTGTTTGCGCCGTCACTGCCCTTGATTCTCTATGGCGTGATTGTGCAGCAGATGGGCGTCGGCGAGTCGCTGACGATTGATGAGCTCTTTTTGGCAGGAATTATTCCTGGGGTTTTGATGTTATTGATGCTCTCTGGCTGGAGTATGTGGAAAAATCGCAGCTTGCCCATTCATGCTATGGAATGGCAAGAGGTTCGTCAGGCGCTCTGGGCCTCGCGTTGGGATATTCCGTTTCCGTTTGTTGTCTTAGGTGGTATCTATAGCGGTTATTTTGCGATATCTGAAGCGGCGGCCGTGACCGCGCTCTACGTATTGATCATTGAAGTATTGATCTACCGGGATATTTCTCTGAGCCAATTACCCCGAATTATGCGTAGCTCAATGGTCTTGGTGGGCGCGTTGCTGATTATTCTGGGGCTTTCTTTAGCCTCAACTAATTACATGATTGACGCTGATGTACCCACCCGAATGTTTGAAACCATCAAGCGGTATGTTGATAGCCCTCTTACTTTTCTGATTTTGCTGAATATTTTTTTGTTGATTCTTGGCGCAATGCTCGATATTTTTTCGGCACTAATCCTGATTATACCGCTGTTGTTGCCTGTCGCACTAGGCTATGGTATCGACCCTGTTCATCTGGGTATCATTTTTCTCGCCAATATGCAGCTCGGTTATTTTACCCCCCCAGTAGGCTTGAACCTTTTTATCGCCAGCTATCGCTTTAAAAAACCCGTGATGCAGCTCTATAAAGCAACACTACCTTTTTTCTTTATTTTATTGTTTGCCGTGTTGATCATCACTTATGTACCCGCATTATCACTTTATTTACCAGGAAGAGATTAATTTTTTAGTCAGTTTATTTAAAACAGAAAGTCCAAATAAAAACTTTTGCACCGAGATCCCAGAGCCAGAGAGCGTGCAATCCTTACAAACTTTTTTAGTATGCCCGTTACGAAGTAATAAAAACATTATATTGAGACAACCCCTTTAAGATCTAACGTTCACCGCCGTGCGACCAACGGCAACTTTAAAGTTCGCGCCACTTTATTGTAAGCACGCCGAGAAAATCGAAAAGTAACATCACGAACACTATAGTTAAATTTTACATTATTCAGTTCAGGCAGAGTCATCTTACATATTCTTGTATGTATAGGATAAGGCTTACAACGAGCATGCTTTGGAACACTAAGAAACAACGCCAACAGTTCGCGACAATTGAACGGAGCCATTACCTTGCGAACGGTTTCTTGCGCTACGTAGTCAAGCGCGCTCCAATTACCCACTCTTTGTTCCCAGTAAAAAAGGTCAAATGTATTAATATTTGTATTTTCTGGCATCGACGCTAACCATTGAGAAAACCCCTGCAACGCGATCCGGTTATCTTTAAAACCCGAACATTTACACAAAATTTCAGGAGTCATATTGAGAGGTTTATCCCTATGATTACTATAATAAAAGTTGCGACCTACTTCTGAGGCCGTTCCTTCAACAAATAATGCATTAGGAGGAAAAGACTGATAAGTCATGGCGTTCATACGACATTGTCCCGAGACCATATAAGCAGAATTACGATCAAAAGTTTCCAAAAATTCTTTAGTCGGTACTTTTAGCGGTTCAATTTGAAATTTCAACCCCAGTATCTTTGCTATCCTCTTTGGAATATCCAAATCATAACTTTTAATGTCCGGGTAATGTATGGTAAAAAATGAAATGTCGTCTAAAAACTCGCGTGAAGCTCCCAACAACACACGGCTATCATAACCCGCTGTTAAGGCGAGATGTAATTTATTATTTTGAGAAGCACTTAGAAGGATACCCTTAAGTATCTCTAATATTCTAGAAGCTGCTTCGTCGATTGTAACCTCTCCAAGCGCTTCGTTCGGCCAAAACCGAGCTATACTCGCGTCGGGAAGCGACATAAAGTGGTTAGGCCACAAATGACCAACTGATTGATAACGCGTTACTTGGCCTGGCCACCAATCTGATCTTTTGTAACTTTCAAATTCTGAAATCACCTCCTCTGCAAGAGGTAACGCCAGTGTTTCAGCTAAGATCTGTGGCGTATTCGCAACCCACAAAAAATCGTCTTTTTTTACGTGATATGCCGGAAAGGAACCAATAGCATCTGGGTAAACTCTTATCCCCCCTTTAAGATGAATAAATATAAGCCATCGTCCAGCAAGGCTATGTATTTTTTCCTCAAATGTGGAAAAATCTGACACCTGTTCCACCATCTCGGACACAACAGATTTTGTTTTCATTCCAGAACGGCTGGGATCGATAATACTTCCAAGACACAGAATCACTTTATCCTCTGATACGACTCGGCAGTAGTTAACCTCAGGATGAATAGTTAAATGATACCCCTCGCAAAATATCTGTTTATGCCAACCGATAAAACCAGCATACCTTGAACCCAAAATAAACTGTCCACGAAATAACAACTTTTCTTTTACGTTTTGAGTCATATCAAATACCAACCCAGCTTTATCGTATAAAAGAAGCTTTTTGCAACTGTGTTATCCCAACAGCTTCCTTTGCAGCTCATTCTCTAAATAATACCACATTTTTTAACCTACTTTTTATATGCCGGTATGATACATATGTAAGAACCTCTGTCAGTATGCCAGAGCCAAGCCGAAACTAATTCAGTTTAAGCTAAACAAAAATTTGAGCTATACGCCGTGAAAGAAACGCCCTTGGGGGACATCGTGATCAACTGTGTTTTTAGGGTTAATCTCTCATTGCTATTTTCTTCGTTACTTTTGATAGAGGCAACTAGGATAGACAGACCATAGCCGGGGGGGTACCTTACTGGATTATTCAGCTGACACTGCACCTCTCTTCCCTCCTCAAAAATCTATAACATGCACATAAAATATATTTTATTTCTCTTGAGGGGTTGACGAAAATCTGCAAGGGCATTAAAGTTGTATCTTAAATACTACTTATGGCTTTTTGTTTGATTTAGCCTAATGGTGAGGAGCAATGTTGTGAGTGATTTTAATTTAGCGCTTTGGCAAAAAATATGCGCTGAGAGAGTCAGAGTTTCTGACTTCACCTCTTGGTTAATGCTGTTGTTAATTTTAACATCCTCATCAATTTCAATGTCTGATGAGCGAGAGATGACCCTTACCATTGAAGAGATGAAAATTTCTGTGGCTCCCGATTTAGATTATAAAGTTTTTGCATTTAACGGCCAGGTGCCTGGCCCGTTGATTAGAGTAAAAGAAGATGACGATGTTATTGTTCATGTTGTTAATAACACCTCAATGTCTCACACCGTTCATTGGCACGGTGTACTGCAAACAGACAGTTGGCGTAGTGATGGCGTGCCGGGTGTTACACAAAAACCGATTAAACCTGGTGAAAAATACACCTATCGCTTCAAGGCTGACCGCATAGGCAGCTTATGGTACCACTGTCATGTTGCAGTAAATGAACACGTCGGAATTCGAGGAATGTGGGGGCCGTTAATCGTCGACCCTAAAGAGCCTTTGCCTATCGAAAAACGTGTAACCAAAGACGCGATCATGATGCTTTCAACGTGGGAAAGCGAGAACGCTGACAAGTTTGGACAAGGTGCCACGCCATACGATATTGAAGATTACTTTTCTGTCAACGGTCGATCATTTCCCTCTACCCAGCCATTAAGAATTGAGACTGGAGATGTTGTGAGAATTCGTTTCTACGGTGCGGGGGGAGCAATTCATACCATGCACTCACATGGCCACGACATGTTAGTAACACATAAAGATGGCCTTCCACTTCCTCAGCCATACCATGTTGATACTGTATTGATCGGCCCAGGCGAACGTTACGATGTCATTATCGAAGCAAACCAGAAAGAGGGGCGATTTATATTTCACGATCATGTTGATAAACACGTAACAGCGCGCGGCAAACATCCGGGAGGGCCTATTACCGTTATGGAATACGCAAATACACCGATGGATGACTGGTACGTATGGAAAAATATCGATTACAACCCGGACTTTTTTTTCACAGAGTCAATGACCAAGGGTTACGGTCTATTTGAAAGTACAAAATTTAAAGGTGAACCGTTAACTCGCAAACGCCGCCGCCGTCATTACGAGGAATAATTAATGCGTTACTTAGTATTTATTTTATCACTGATACCGCTGATCGCTGTTGCCACTGATGGTAATGCCATTCTTCAGGAACGTTGTTCATCTTGTCATGATCTTACTGGGCCTGCTGCACAAACAGTGCAAGCGTTATGGAAACGAAAAGCGCCGGATTTGTTTTATGCTGGCAGTAAATACAAACAAGAATGGATGAGTGCCTGGTTACAAAACCCAAAACGTATTCGTCCTGCGGGTTATCACTATTTTCAACATATAAAACCCGGAAAAAAAAGAGATGTCATTGATAAAAAAACGCTAAAACCACATATATCGTTAACAAAAATCGAAGCTGAAAAAGTGGTTAATTCGCTTATGCAAAAAAAAGAAAAAGCAGGTCTGGTCACACGAGGAGACTTTAAAGGTGGCTCAATTTCCATGAGTTTCGGCGAAATGGTTTTTGATAAATTTAATGGCTGCATGGCCTGTCATGAAATTGAACCACAGTTTGGTGGGGCATCTGGACCAGAGGTGTATACCGCGGCTCGACGGCTACAGGAGGATTACATGGTGAGTTTTATTAGAAATCCGCAAGCCTGGAATCCAAAAACGTTAATGCCAAATAAGCATACGGCAGAAGCTAATATTCAAAAAATTGTGCAATATTTGAGTGTGTTATCAAAGGAGAATTGGGATGAAAAATAGTTATCTACTCATTTCAATTTTGTTCCTTACATCAGCTACCTGGGCAAACGATGCTGAAGATAATTACAAAACTTACTGTTGGCAGTGCCACGGCATGCAAGGTGACGGTATGGGTTTGAACGTGCGTGACATGGAAACACAGCCACGCGATCACACAAGTAAAAAAGCGATGGGAGGAAGAAGTAACGAGGATCTGTTCATTGTCATAAAAGAAGGCGGACTTGCGCTTGATAAATCCGTGCTAATGCCACCGTGGGCAGATACATTCAACGATGATGAAATTCACGCGTTGGTAAAATATTTGGTAGCGCTGTGCAAATGTCGATAATGCATCCCTGCTAAGACTACCATTTCTGCTCATAAAAATAGAAAACTTTAAAAGGCACCTCCGGAAATGAATTTATAGCGTGTTAATCACCTTAAAAGAAGCGTAAAAAATAGTAATGTAACTAGGAGTATAAAAATATGTTTAAAATTCTAACAACAAGCGCCATAACAGTGGCAATAGGCTTATTTAGCGCGCAGTCTGTGTTAGCAAAGACTGTACATATTACAATGACCGCAAAAGAGACAACCGTTGAAATTGATAACAAAGGAACCAAATATGCGGCCTGGACATTTGACGGAGCAATTCCTGGAAAAACTGTCCGTGTTACTGAAGGTGATATTGTAGACTTTAAATTAATAAATCCTTCCACGAATAAAGAATCACATTCAATGGATTTTCATGCCGCTGAAGTTGATGTGTTAGATGAGTTTGCGCCGGTTAAGCCTGGCGAGACAAAACATTTTAAATTTGTGGCAAAACGCGCGGGCGTTTGGATGTATCACTGTGGTGCCAGTGTGATGGCTCAGCACATCGCTCGTGGCATGTATGGTGTCATCATTGTTGATCCGAAAGAGGGCTATACTGAAAACTTTCCTAAACCAGACCGTGAATACGTTTTGGTACAAGGTCAATATTTCCCTGATGCGAATAACTACAAGGCAATGTTAGCAAATGTTGGTTCGGCAGGTTCTTTGATCAACGGCAAAATGTTTCACTATGATCCCGTACATGATCCTGCAGCAAGTTTAGTATTGCAATCAAAACCCGGTGAGCGTGTAAGAATTCATTTTGTCAATGCGAACATCAATGATCCTGTCGCTTTTCATCCTATCGCAGGTATTTGGGATAGAGTTTATCTGAACGGCAGCCCTAAAAATGTACTTTATGATATGGCTACCTATGGTGTAGCAGTGTCCGAAGCGTTAAGTGCTGATATCGTTTCACCTGCTGATAGACCCACAAATAATGCGATTGTTGATCATCGTATGGGTGCTGCATTATCAGGCGCAATCACAGTATTAATGAACAAGCCTGATGCTGACCCTAAAGCGGGAAGAGATGGTAATTTAGTATTGAGATAAATCAGTACTCAATGCAATTGTGTGTGTAGTAAAGGAAGAGAGGACTTCGGCCTCTCTTTTTTTGATCACGCCTAAACATAAATTAAAACAGCAATCCCGTTGCATAAAAAACTCTCTTCCTACACTTTTACTGCATTCCGCCTCGCAAAATCAAACTACGCAAAACCGAGTTTCGCCTAGCTTATATACCCTCTATAAAATCGTGGCAAGACGATCTTAGAGTCTAACCCGCATGACTTCTAGAGTCTTGTTTATTCAATCCAGACACACAACGAAAGCCAACATCGTTATAAGTCATGGTGGGGTCTAAATTATGGCGATAGGCACCCCGTTGAAATAAATGTAAGGCATAGTGCCCCGAACCTCCCCACGCTGCACCCCGCGCAACACGGGTGATGTGGCCAAATAATTTGCTCTCGTAATCTGATTCTGGATACGCTTCATACCAGTCGGCCACCCACTCCGTCACATTGCCCGCCAAGTCATAAACACCGTAGGGTGAGCGGTCTCCCTCATAGGAACCAATCGGTGCAACGCCGTCTTGCCAGGATTCACTACCCGCGTTGCTCATCGCTTTTTTCCATTTATCTCCCCAAGGGAATTCCAGCCCAGCAGCACCTCGTGCCGCCTTTTCCCATTCCTGTTCAGTCGGCAGGCGTTTGCCAACATGTTTACAGTAGGCATCTGCGGCACTCCAACTGACATGAGTGACGGGTAACTGCGTTATCGCGGCTAAACGCTGATCAATCAGCACCAAAAGCTTTTCTCGTTGCAGCATACGAACATCCACGTCCAGCTT
>VAPM010759985.1_pt1 | contig 12076 bp, 6 predicted proteins | sample 3395091 | NCBI WGS metagenome assembly VAPM01 (sample SAMN08290445, study PRJNA428436) | hydrothermal vent metagenome | isolation source: Deep-sea hydrothermal vent chimney 3 | place: Pacific Ocean: Juan De Fuca Ridge | reverse complement strand
ATTGGATGGTTTGCGGATTGGCACCATTTAAGGTAATGATTGGAGGAGCTGTACAGTCTTCACTAAAACTACTAGTAGTATCAATTTGTGTCCAATTATTGGTGCTATAAGCCACGTTATCAACTTCTATACAAGTAAGGTTTGGATTATTTGTAGCATCAAAAAGAGTGCCTAAAATGGCTGTATTATTGCCATTTTTAATACTCAAATCACTTAACTGATTATTATTACAAAAAAACCTTGTTAAGGCTGTATTTTGACTTACATCTAAACTGGTTAATTGATTAAAATCACAAGAGAATTGTTCTAATACTACGTTTTGGCTTACATTTAAACTAGTGAGTTGATTTGCACCGCAAGCTAAAAGTATCAATGCAGTATTTTGGCTTACATCTAAATCTGTCAATTGATTTGTATGACAAGACAACGATTTTAATGTGGTGTTCTGACTTACATCCAAATTAGTCAATTGATTTGAATAACAAGTTAATACCTCTAAAGCAGTGTTTTGAGAAAGATCTAGGCTTGTTAAATTATTTTGGTACGATTTTAATAATTTTAATACAACATTAGTACTTACATCTAAATTGGTTAATTGGTTTGTATCACATAATAACGTTTCTAAAATCGTATTTTGACTTAGGTCTAAATTAGTTAATTGATTACTACTACAACCCAAAATAAGTAAAGCCGTATTTTGAGTAACATCTAAACTTGTTAATTGATTTGAACTCAAATTTAAAGTTGTTAAAGCCGTATTTTGAGTGAGATTTAAATCAGTTAAATTATTATTAGAACATATTAAATCTGAAAGTGCTACAAAATCTTCTATCCCTGTTAAATCTGTAATACTTTTAGCATTAACATTGAGACTGACAATCGTATTAATATTTGCAGTAGGCACATAATCATCTAAAGCTCCTGAGTCATAACCTAAATCTATAAGTGCTTGTTCAAAATTATCATCAGGTACAAAGGTTAAAGCAACAGTAACACTACAATCTTCACTAAAACTACTGGCAGGGTCAATGTCTATCCAGTTGGCAGTACTGTAAGTCACATCATCAACTTCTATACAGGTCAGATTAGGATTGTTTAAGCTATTAAAAGCGTTAAAGTTCGTATTATTTCCATTTTTGACATTCAAACTTACTAGTTGGTTATCATTACACCTAAAGCTAATGAGAGCAACGTTAGAACTTACATCTAAACTGGTCAATAGGTTTTCATAACAAATTAAACTTGTTAAAGATGTATTTTGACTTACATCTAAATTGATTAATAAGTTATTATAACATCTTAAAGCTATTAAAGCTGTATTTTGACTTACATTTAAATTGACAAACTGATTGTGATTAAAATCTAAGTGTTCTAAAGCTGTATTTTGACTGATATCTATGTTGGTTAGTTGATTCGTTGGAAAGTATAATTCTGTCAAATTTGTATTTAAACTAACATCTAAACTGGTTAATTGATTATTAGAACATTCTAATCGTTGCAAAGCTATGTTTGAACTTAAGTCTAAATTGGCTATTAAATTATTACCCGTGTTTAAAATAAGCAATGCTGTGTTTAGGCTTACATCTAAGTTTGTAATTTGATTACTACTACAAGTTAAAGTAGATAGAAGTGTATTTTGAGTAATATCTAAAACGGTTAACAAATTATCGTAGCAAGCTAAATCTATCAATGCCGTATTTTGAGTCACATCCAAATTTGTTAATTGATTTGTGTGACAATCTAATGAAGTTAAAGCTGTATTCTGGCTAACATCTAAACTGGTCAATTGGTTGCCACTACAATATAAAGTGGTTAAAGCATTAAAATCTTCAATACCTGTTAAATCTAAAATATTTTTAAAACCAACATCTAAGCTTGTAATTGCATTAATATTAGCAGTAGGCACATAATCATCTAAAGCTCCTGAATCATAGCCTAAATCTATTAAGGCTTGTTCAAAATTATCATCTGGCACATAGGTTAAAGCAACAGTAACACTACAATCTTCACTAAAACTACTGGCAGGATCAATGTCTATCCAGTTAGTGGTACTGTAAGCAACATCATCAACTTGTATACAAATTAAATTTGGGTTATTTCTAGTATCAAAATCTGAAAAATTAGAATTGTTTCCGTTTTTTACATTTAAATCAGTTAATTGATTGTTTTTACAATTTAAAACTGTTAACACTGAATTTAGACTTACATCTAAATTGGTTAATTGGTTAATATCACAAGTCAATGTTTCTAAAGCTATATTTTGACTTAGATTTAAATTAGTTAGTTGATTATTCTCGCAGTTTAAAAAGTTTAATGCTGTGTTTTGTTGAACATCTAAACTTGTTAACTGATTACCAAAACAATTTAAAGTTTCTAACGCTATATTTAAATCTAGATTTAAATTTGTTAATTGATTATTAAAACAACTCAATCTGGTTAACGCTATATTTTGGCCTACATCTAAATTGGTCAATTGATTATTACTACAACTTAAAATGTTTAAAGCTGTATTTTGGTTTATATCTAAACCAGTTAATTGATTGGTATTACAAAGTAAACTGGTTAAAGCCACAAAATCTTCTATACCTGTTAAATCTGTAATATTTTTATTATTAACATTGAGACTGGTAATAGTGTTGATATTATTTGTTGGTACAAAATCATCTAAAGCACCTGAATCATAGCCCAAATCTATTAAGGCTTGCTCAAAATTATCGTCTGGCACAAAGGTTAAAGCAACAGTAACACTACAATCTTCACTAAAACTGCTAGCAGGGTCAATTATTAACCAGTTAGTAGTACTATAAGCTGCATCATCAACTTCTATGCAAACAAGGTTTGGATTAATTCTACCATCAAAGTCTTCAAAATTGGTGTTGTTCCCATTTTTTACATTTAAGCTTGTTAGTAAATTGGACGAACAATCTAAACTTGTTAAAGCTGTATTTTGGCTTACATCTAAACTGGTTAATTGATTATTACTAACACTAAAAGTGGTTAAAGCTACATTTTGAGTAATATCTAAGCTTGTTAATTGATTTGAACCACAATTTAAATTTGTTAAGGCAACAAAATCTTCTATACCTGTTAAATCTAAAATGCTTTTATTAAAAACAGTTAAACTCGTAATGGTGTTAATATTTGCCGTAGGCACAAAATCATCTAAAGCACCTGAATCATAACCTAAATCTATTAATGCTTGTTCAAAATTATTATCTGGAACAAAGGTTTGAGCGCCAGAGCAATCTTCACTAAAACTGGTTTGGGCATCAATGCTTGTCCAATTGGTAGTACTATAAGTTGCATCATCAACCTCAATACATGTTAAGTTTGGATTATCTAAAGCTCCAAAAGCTATAAAATTGGTATTATTTCCGTTTTTTACATTTAAACTTGTTAATTGATTACTATTACAAGACAAACCAATTAAAGCGGTGTTTTGGCTGAGATCTAAATTGGTAAATTGATTACTAGCACAATTCAAATTAGTTAAAGCTGTGTTTTGGCTTACATCTAAACTGGTTAATTGATTATCAGTACAAGTCAAACTAGTTAAAGCTGTGTTTTGACTTACATCTAAGTTGGTCAATAAGTTATTGTTACAACTTAAAAAGCTTAGATCTGTATTTTGGCTAACATCTAAATTTGTCAATTGATTAGAACTACATACTAGATTTGTTAATGCTAAATTTTGACTTATATTTAAATTAGTTAGTTGATTATAAATGCATGTTAATTCAGTTAAAGCAGTATTTTGAGTAACATCTAAACTTGTTAGTTGGTTTCTATAACAAATTAAATTTGTTAATGCCACATTTTGACTTACATCTAAATTTATTAACTGATTGTTATAACATGTTAATTCAGTTAAAGCAATATTTTGAGTAACATCTAAACTTGTTAGTTGATTACCATAACAAATTAAATTTGTTAATGCCGCATTTTGATTTACATTTAAATTAGCTAATTGATTGCTACTACAACTTAAAGTAATTAAAGCCGTATTTTGAGTAACATCTAAACTTGTTAATTGGCTTCCACGACAATTTAAGGTTGTTAATGCTGCGAGGTTATTAATATTAAAAGTAATGCTTTGTGAAATCGGATTAGAACTAATATTAAGGTCTTCTAAAGCCGTAAAACTATTAATGCCAGTAAAATCAAATATATTTTTATTTGAAACATTTAATTGGGTAATAGTATTAACGTTTGCAGCAGGTACAAAGTCGTCTAAAAAGCAGTCGTAACCTAAATCAATTAAAGCTTGCTCAAAATTGTCGTCTGGAACGTAAACTAAAGCCTGTTGACCGCAATCTTCACTAAAACTACTTGTAGCATCAATATTCGTCCAATTAGTATTGCTATACACTGCATTATCAACTTCTATACATGCTAAATTTATATTTAGAACTGAACTAAATTGAGTAAAAATAGTATTATTACCATTTTTTACATTTAAATAAGACAATTGATTGTTACTGCAAATTAAATCAGTTAACGCAATATTATTAACTAAATTTAAGCTTTTAATAAAATTACTGCCACAAGAAAAAGACTGAAGAGATACGTTTTGAGAAACATCTAAACTTATTAGTTCATTAGTATTACAGCTTAAGCTAGTTAAAGCTGTGTTTTGACTTAGGTCTAAACAGCTTAATAGATTGTTATTACACGTTAAAACCAATAAATCTAAATTTTGACTTACATCTAAACTTGAGATTTGATTTGTATTACAATTTAAATTTATTAAAGCTGTAAAATCTTCAATTCCGGTTAAGTCGCTAATGTTTTTGCTTGAAACATTTAAAAACGTAATGGTATTAATATTTGCAGTTAAAACAGAGCCGTTTAAAGTGGTATCATAGCCCAAATCTATTAAGGCTTGTTCAAAATTTGGGTCTGGAATTGCAGTGGTTTGAGCCAGCACATTTAGGCTAACTAAAAGTAAAATAAAGGGTATTGTTTTTTTCATAGCTTTAATTTTTTATGCTTTATGCTAAATTAAATACACAAAATCATTTTTGTATCTATGAAATCTATGAGCAGTAAAAAATGTATGAATTCTGGTAGAATAAATAATTTCTTTAAATGAACTATTCTCTAGGCAGAGCCATTGAGGTATACTTCGACAAGCTCAGCACATGTTTAGCTGGTTTTATATCCAGTCAAGTTGAGTGTAAACTTTGGCAAGAAGATCAAAAATCGAAATTCTATTAACCCGTTGTTCATTTTGATAAATTTTGCCTAAAGAAGTCTCAAGACAAGAAAAATTTTATAATTGAAATGAGTAACCCAGAAGCCTAGGGAGTGTTGAGTATTTCGACTGCGCTCAATATGACAATAATATTAGCTGTTAAATTAGTTATCAATACGATTTTTATCGAAAAATCATTATCATTGACGAGTTTTATAAGTTACTGATATTATAATATTTATAGCTCATCAATAATTTAAATATTGTATTATATGTTTATTTTTCTTAACTTTTTCTTGATAAAAAGTTGCAAAAATCAAGACTTATTTTGGTTTCAAAATCAATCTGAAAACGAAAAAGCTTTAAGAGTTTTAAATTTATTATCGCATAGATGCATATCTACAGGTTTGTCATTAAAAACATCTTTTGAAAGCGCCTGTGCATAAGCTTTAATAATCATATCATTACTTTCGTCAATATCGTTACTTACTACCATTCGAAATACAAAGTTTCCAGTTGTTTCTTCTTTTACTAGTTGAACAGATTTTTCGGTGCCATCAGTAAATTCACTTTCAATAAGGTATTCGCCAAGTTTCTGAGCCTGTTCTACGGTAACACCATCATTATAATAAACATCGGTGCCATTAAATGTTAATTTATCGCCATATTCTGTGCAAGAAAGAAATAGAAAAATTGATAATAAAAGGAGTAGTTTTTTCATTTTTAGTTTGTTTTTAAGTATTGTCCGATAAAATTCTTGTTATTTAACGTGAGTTCGACTTAAAAATGTCGATAATAAAACAAATTACATTGATTATCAGAGCTTTGTCTGTTCGAGCGCAGCCGAGAACTATTTAAAAACCTTTCGACTGCGCTCAAGGAGACATTAAGTTTATTAGTTTGTATTTAAATTATTGACTCTCAATAATTTAAACAAAATCTTATGTCGAACTCACGTTATTTATTAATAATGCTAAGCTATATTAATAAAATAGGTAGTCTATCACAGAAATCTGGTAGCTGAAAAAAATCTATGAATTCTGTTAGTGTTATTATACCAACCTAGGTTGGTATAAATTAACGTGAGTTCGGATTAAAAACGTAGATAATAAACCAAATTACATTGATTATCAAAGTTTTGTCTGTTCGAGCTCAGTCAAGAACTATTTAAAACCTTTCGACTGCGCTCAAGGAGACATTAAGTTTATTAGTTTGTATTTAAATCATTGACTCTCAATAATTAAAACAAAATCTTATGTCGAACTCTCGTTAATTAATTTGGAAAGTAAAAATTGAACAATTATCTGAGAAATAATGGTTAGATGCTAGCCTATATCAACTATAATGTACTGCTAATTCTATTTATTTTTAAGATTATAGTGTTATTCTATTTATTCAATTCATATTCTAAGGCTATCCGTACTAAACCAGCTGTGTTTTTAGCGCCTAATTTAATTAACATATTACGTCTATGTGTTTCTACAGTACCAAAACTAATAAACAATTTGTCAGCTATTTCTTGGGTGGTATGTTCGTCTAAAATAAGTTGTAAGACCTCTTTTTCTCTTCGTGAAATACTGGGGAAAGGACTTTGTCTTTTCCTTGAATTGCTGACAATACTATTTACTACAATATCGTTTACAGTTTCATCTAGATACATTTTTCCTTCATATACGGTATGAATTGCTCTTATAACTTCATCTTGCCCTGCATTTTTTAGCACATAACCCTTTGCGCCATTGCTCAACATCATTTTAATTAAACTACTTTCTTTATGCATAGAAATGGCTATTACCTTTAGATCTGGTAGTTTGTGAATCAATTTTTTACAGGTGTCAATACCATTAATACCAGGCATATTAATGTCTAACAACACTACATCTGGTTGAGCTTCTGGAAGATTTTTAATACCCTCTTCACCACTTGTAGCTGTACCTATTACAGAAATATCCTTATTATTTTGCAACATTAATTCCAAACCTTCAATTACCATTTTGTGGTCGTCTATTATAAAAACTTTTATCATACAGGAATATTTATAGTTACTGTTGAGCCCTTATTTATTTCGGAATCCCAGTTTATTTTACCATCTAAAAATTCAACCCTACTATTAATACTATTTAAACCCATCCCGCCTTTGGCAATAACTTTTTCATAATCAAACCCTACACCATCATCTTCTATAATGAGGCTTATCTCATTTTGATGCGTTAGTAATTGTATAAGAACGGTTTTTGCATTGGCATGTTTACGTATATTAGAAATTAACTCTTGAACCAAACGATAGATTGTTATTTTTTTTGTTTCATCAATACTTTTTAGTGTGCTCGATATTTCTATGGTTGTTTCGTATCCTTGTTCATTTAATTGTTCTCCTAAATCTTCAATAGCGCCTTTCAGGCCAGAAAGACTTAGCGCATGTGGCATCATGTTATGTGAAATACGGCGCACTTCAATACAAGCTTCATCGATTAACGCATTTGTTTTTTTAGTAAGGTCTAACTTTTCAATCTGCTCTATTTCTTTTTGTATGGTCGTAAAATGATTCTTTACAGTACTTAACAAACCTCCTAAACTATCATGTAGATCTTTTGCTATACGCAATCGCTCAGCTTCTTGACCTTCAATCATACTGTTTAAAGCTAATAATTTATTGTTTTGTTGCAATTCTGTGATTTTTTGTTTTTGAATGGCCTTCCCCTGTTCAGCAATTTTTTTATTAGTTCTTATTTTATTTTTAAGAAAAAAGAAAATAGTTAGAGTGAATAAGACTAGACCAATGGCTCCATATAAAAGGATATTACGTTGTCTCGTCTGCTCGTTTAATTTTAAATTACTTATTTTCAATTCATCAGATTTTCCTTTAACATCAAATTTTGCTTGCATTTCTTCCATAGCTTTAAGACGAATGGTCTGATTTAAGGTATCATTTATGATGTATGCCTCTTTCAGTATTTTATAAGCTTCGCTTTTTTTTCCTAGCGTATCTTTAATGCCACTTAATTTATACAAAAGAGTTCGTATTAAATCTTTATCACCAAAATTTTCAGTCAGTTCCAATGCTTGCTCAAGATAGGCCTCCGAGGAATTATAGTCCCTTTCTTTTAATGTTATTTCACCTAAACCCAATAGTGTTGCCGGTGAATACCGCTGGTCAACGTTTTTTTCGAAATATTCCCATGCCTTTATATAAGCTTCTTTCGCCTTCGGAATATTATTTTGTTCCAAAAAAATTTGCCCTAGAGCGGTATTACAACTGGCTGCTTGATCTGGCCTCCCTAAAAGTTGGTATAGATCTTGACTTCTTTGCATATAATCAATAGACATTTTTTCTTTACCTTTTATGTTAGTACATGCCACCCCTAGGTTCATAAGAGTTGCTGCCATTCCAAGACTATCTTTCAGTTCCTCTTTTAGTTTATATGATTTAAGGTAAATCTCCTCTGCCCGTTTGTACTTTTTTTGTAAACGGTAGATAATACCAATATTATTAAGCAATTTGGCAAGGTCTTTTTTAATCAATTCTTTACGGAGATCATATGCTAAAAGTTGGTTTTTAAGCGCCAAATCATAATCACCAGAAAACTGGTAGCTTACTCCAATATTAAGATAACTTCTAGCCTCCAGCTCTCCTTCTTCATGGGTCTTGGCCATTTTTAAACTTTTATTATAAAGTAGCATGGCCTTATCAGCTTGACCCATAATATCTAATGCGATAGCTTTAGATAAAGTCATTTGTATTATTCCTTTTGGGTAATTCAATTTTTGTGACAATACTAACCCTTGATCTGCAGTTTTAAGCATTTCGGATCCTTGATTAAGATATATATATATATCACCTAAACCTTTGTATCGACCTATCTTTAATGTATCATCAGGAGAGTTCGTGATTAGATACTTTAGACTATCAACTTTTTGTGCTAAACTATTTTGTGCATGAATTTTACCTAAACCAAGTGACAATAAAAAAAGAATATTTATTATAATGCCTATATTTTTTTTCATACTTGTTATATAACTTTCAATATTTAGTAAGTGATAATTTTATTTAAAGTACCATGCAATTTAATGATTTTAAAACTTTTAAAATCAAATTTTGCAGTTAACACCATTCATAAGCTCTTTGAATTTTAAATTATCACCTACTTTTATTATAATTTATAAAAAAATAATAGGGATATTCTATGTTATTATTTCTGCTCTATAATTTTCCTTTATAAACCCACCAACCTCTTTTTCAATCTGTTTTGTTTTCTTATAAAAAAATATAAAATAGATAGTTAATGGAATTAAAACACCAAGTATAATAAACAATAGGATTGAAATTATTTTGTGTTTCATAGAAGGAAAATCACCGATAACATATACTCTCTTTTTAGTAACAGTTACTATGGTACCAATCATCTTATCTTTGGCGATCACAGTAGATTCCTTGCCTCTTTTTGAAACTTTATAGGTATCTTCATATTCATCAGATAAAACACGATTTAACTCAGCAGGATCTATTGAATTCTCTTTAATTTTTAGTAACATAACTTTTAATTTTAATTTTAATTAAAAAACTGATTCTATTTAAGGTTTAACAACTCTTCATACACACATCTAGAACTAAAACTATATGCGTAAATGCAATACATATTTTATCCCAAATTATTTGTTATAAATTCTTTTAAATTTACCATGTGTTTATAGCCTTCTCTGCGATATTTTGTTATCCAAGACGCTTTTTCCTTGAAGTTGAGTTCTAAACGGATAATGCCAAATAATAACATTGGGGCATAGCATTGACAGTCAATCTTATCAGGTGTAGAATTAATTTCGAACACTAAAATTGATCCGCCATAGGCTTGTTTAGCATAGCTAGTATAACCGCTATTTTCTTTTATATTATAATAAATAGGTCGTGTAGCAACTACATGCGTCACAATTTCAAATTGACCATTCTCAAATTCAAGTCTTTGAAAATCATTAGATACAAACCAATCCGTTATTCTATCAATAGTAAGTTGTGACCTTCTTAATTTGTTTATCATAAAAGAACTTCTAGCCATCTTTATTTATTTTAAATATTAATGAAATAAAAGTAATTGAACTATCTATTAATCTTATCTATGTATTCATTGAGTATATTAAAATGTATGATTTCATATATGTGATTTTTATCAATTATTATGTTGAAATATCTCTACCAGAAATCATACATTTTACGTGTATCCTAGAATTCTGTGATGGCATTCTTTTTTTAATAGAATACTTTAGCTATTGAAGTATAACCTCATAACTAAAAGAATATCACTATGAAAAATACATTAACAATGGTAATTTGTATGTTCTTATTAACTACAACCACTTATGCTCAATTAAGTTTTGAAAAATCTAAAGAAGTATTTTCAAGTCCTGTTCGTAAAACTGATGCGCGTAAAAATTTATCAACAACTACCTCAACTAATTATTTGAATGTTGGCAGAAATTGGTACGTAAGTAAAGCGAAAGGTTCCGGTCAATTAGGTACTAAAGTACGCCCAGCTAAAGATTTAGGCAACATCATTCATCATTTAAAACCAAACGATATTATTCATATTGCCGGAGGAATTTATATGAGTAAAGGTAAAAGAGGAGCGGATGAAATTAATGTACCTGTAAAGGTATATGGAGGATATGATGAAACTTTTACAAGCAGGGATCCATGGGGCAGTTATAAAACTATTTTTACAGGTACCAATGAGTATATGAAATTAACTGACCCTAGACTCTATATTAGAACTGATCAACAAAGAGAAAAAAATGGTCAGCTTTCAAAAGGTTCAGAAATTTTGGTTGATGGAATTATTTTTGACAATGGCCCAAGAAACAGATATCATCAAGATAAAAACCTTGCAATTAGAAGAAAAGCCAGTCCAAAATCGGGAAGAAACCCTTCTCCTGAATCTGGTGGAGTTGTAATTGTAGGTAGCAAATACACCAATATTACTGTACAAAATTGCGTAATAATGAATACAGCACCATCTGAAGGTGCAATATCGGTTCGTGTTTTTAAAGGAGGGAAAGGACTTATTCAAAATAATTTTTGCATCAATAATACCGGATATGGTATACACGCGCGTACTGGTTATGCAGGTGGTAATACTAGTGACATACCTGCATTCTTAATCAGAAACAATACTTCTTTATTTACCTGGAAACATGACGCAATAGCATCTTATGGTGGTAGTGCCCTTGCATTAGATAGAAATTTAAAAGCAACCTTAAAAAACAATGTCTTTGCTTTTGGTCATATGGGTGGTGTTTATAATAAAGGTGCCAGTGTTACCATGAATGATAACTTGTTTACCGGAAATGCCAAATATGATTATAAGGAAATTAATGCCATGATGAAAGTAGAGGATATCTTAGATGAAGCTGAAAAATTAGATCCAAATAGTCAAGGTAATGAATCTGCTCTTATTAAAATTTCAGTAGCCAAAAGATGGGCAGAAATTTATGCTAACAGAATTGAACTAAGCAGAGCTGTTGTTGATGCTGCTGTTAGTGCCAATAACTCAGGTGCAAATCAATTAAGAAGTATGTTAGGAATGAGTTTACGAGGTAATGGCGTAAAAATGGACACAGAAATATTTTTACCATTAATTAGTATTGATGAAGCATTACCAGCGGGTCTATTACCATGGAATGGAAAGGGATGTACAAAGCCTAGATAATTATAACTAAAAACAACATATTAACCTAAATAAATTTATCATGAAAAGCATATATTCAATACAACTAATCGTCTCAATAATAATGCTTACTTCATCATGTGGAGGAAAGGTAGACTCAAACAAACAGATTGATGAAGGAAACATTGAAAATAACACCTATACAAGTCAAGAAATGGGTTGGACT
>VAPM010667530.1_pt1 | contig 12078 bp, 10 predicted proteins | sample 3395091 | NCBI WGS metagenome assembly VAPM01 (sample SAMN08290445, study PRJNA428436) | hydrothermal vent metagenome | isolation source: Deep-sea hydrothermal vent chimney 3 | place: Pacific Ocean: Juan De Fuca Ridge | reverse complement strand
GGTAAACACTGCATTTAGTGGCGCCAGCCAGTTCCGGTACAGGCCAGGATAGTCACCATGGACGGATGAAATCGGGTCTGGCAGAATTCCTGCTTCCAGAATTCCAATCGTTAGTTGTTTTTCTGACATTGGCAGCCTTCAAAACCGGCTAAGATAGTAGCGGTATTCTGTTGGGGATATTTCCGACGTAAGTGCTGAAATTTCATCCCGGCGAACAGCTACGTAAATTGAGTGATAATATTCCCCCAACAGTTTCCGGGCAAATTCTGACGCTTCAAATCGGTCAATGGCGTTGGCCCAGTCATGGGCAAGCGATTGTGCTGGCGCATGATTTGGATCGTCAATGGGTAATGGAAGGGCAATATTAGTGTCTAATCCGCGAAATACGCCACCAAGTACCCCAAGAAGCGCCAGATATGGGTTCACATCCGCGCCAGATATTCTGTGTTCCAAACGGGCGGCCTTACCTTCGGTTTCGGGCAATCGGACTGCCGCGGCGCGGTTGTCATATCCCCAGTCAGGTTTGGATGGGGCAAAACTGTTTGCCTGAAACCTTCGGTACGAATTCATGTGCGGGGCAAAAAGCGCCTGCAGATCAGACATGCTGTCAAGCAACCCTGCCACCGCCGCCTTTAGACGATCCGAACCGTCAAATATATTGTCCCCATTGGCATCCAGAACCGACACATGAACATGCATGCCGTTGCCCGGTTCATGCGCATATGGTTTAGCCATAAACGTCGCCTCAAAACCATGTTTGGCGACCACACCCCTTACCAGACGGCGAAATAACAGTGCGGTATCTGCCGCAGTCAGAACGTCGTTCGTATGATGGAAATTTATTTCAAACTGGCCAGGCCCGAATTCAGCAATCAGGGTATCCGTCGCCAGGCCCTGTACAGCACTGGCCGTCTGTATTTCATTCAGCATATCTCGGTGACGATCCAGTACTTCCAGATCATAATTCTGCGCATCCGGTAACCTGTCAGGTGGTACGGGTTGGTCAGATGCGTTTAGGCGCGGTTTCAACACATAAAACTCCAGCTCAGTCGCAACCACCGGAAACAGTGATTTGGCAGCAAACTGGTCAACCAAAGAGTTTAGCAACCCCCGGGTGGAAAGGGGGCTTAGCTGACCATCCATATCCATCTCAACCAATAGCTGGGCAGCATTTGACTGTACCCAAGGGATTGGTTTCAAAGTACCGGGGACCGGAACGATAACACCATCCGGATCGCCCGCGACAATCCCCAGCCCGGTTTGCGGTGGCTCAGATCCCATGATGTTTGGCGCATAGGTCGATATTGGCAGCCGCACACCACCAGTGATCAGTTTGTCAATTTGGTTGCCCGGCAACCATTTACCGCGCAGAATTCCGTTCAGATCACATAGCATCAGCTCTACACGTTCCGGTGCGCCAAATGCGTCGCAATAATCCCGATATTCCTGTTTAAAGTCTGACACTATTGTTCGGCTTTCTGTTCGTCCGCTCTTTGCCGAGCAATGGACCGCTTTGAAACTAACGACGCTGTAATAACCCCAACGGTAACAATCAATATCATGATTGTTGACAGTGCGTTAATCTCAGGACTAACCCCTAACCGCACAGCTGAATATATCTTGATAGGCAGTGTTGTGGATGATGGACCAGAGGTGAAAGAAGCGATCACCAGATCATCCAATGATAGCGTAAATGCCAATAGCCAACCAGAGAATACCGCAGGGGCGATAATGGGCAATGTGACCGAACGAAATGCATCAAACGGGGTACAGCCCAGGTCCAGGGCTGCCTCCTCCAACGATTGGTCAAAACTGGCCAATCGGGATGAAACCACCACTGAAACATAGCACATTGAAAAAGTCGTGTGGGCCAGCACAATTGTTAGCACTCCGCGATCCATGCCAATGGCGATGAACAGCAATAGCAGTGATAGGCCGGTAATTACTTCGGGCATCACCAGGGGGGCATATATCATACCCGAAAACAGTGTACGCCCGGGGAAACGCCCGCCGCGCACCAATGCATAGGCCGCCATGGTACCAAGAACGGTCGCAAAAGTTGACGATAATACGCCTACTTTCAGGGTAACCCACGCAGCCTTCAGGAAGGCTTCGTTTTGCAATAGCTCTCCGTACCATTTTGTCGAAAACCCGGCCCAGACCGTCACCAGTCGTGAGGCGTTGAAGCTATAGACGATCAAAATGATCATTGGCAGGTAAAGAAAGGCAAACCCCAGCGTTAGTGACGTTGCATTGAACCAACTGAATCGTCGTTTCATAGCCCCGCCTCCCGTTGTTTTTGCTCATTTCTCTGGAACAGGATAATCGGAATAATAAGCACAAGCAGAAGGATTATGGCCACAGCCGAGGCCACAGGCCAGTCCCGGTTAGAAAAGAATTCTTCCCAAAGCACCTTACCAATCATCAGAGTTCTAGAGCCACCCAAAAGTGAGGGGATTACAAACTCACCAATTGCCGGGATGAAAACCAGAAAACAACCGGCAATGATTCCCGGTTTTGACAGGGGAAAGGTAACCAGCCAAAAGGCCGAGAACCGCGAACATCCCAGGTCTTGTGCCGCCTCCAGCAGGCTTTCATCCAGTTTTTCAAGCGCTGCAAATATCGGCAAAATCATGAACGGCAAATAGGTGTAAACGATGCCGATATAGACAGCCGTTGTTGTATTCAGAATGATAAGCGGCTCCGAAGTAATTCCAGACCAAAGCAAAAATTGGTTCAGGTAACCTTCTTTGCTGAGAATGCCCATCCAAGCGTAAATTCGGATCAGAAAGCTGGTCCAGAATGGTAAAATTACCAACATCATCAAAGTGGGGCGCCATTCAGCCGAGGATTTGGCCATCCCATAGGCAATTGGATACCCAACAAGCAACGTCACAAACGTGGATATCAACGCTATCTTTAAGCTGGAAAGATAGGCGCGCCAGTACAGTTGGTCTTCGGTCAGGAAAGTGAAGTTTTCAATATCCAGTTCGGAAAAAAACGCCTTAATTCCATCCCAACCCGCACTAAAATCCAGCGTCGGTGTATAGGGTGGTCTTGCCAATGCAATATCGGACAGGGAAATTTTAAGAACGATTAAAAATGGCACCAGAAATAGCAGTGCCAACCAGAAATATGGCACAAAGATCAGCGTGAAACGACGAATATTCATGCTTCCCCCTAGCGCGTCAGAATGACGCCAGCAGTGTCTGTCCAAGACAACCACACCGGGTCTTCCCAGGTAAAGCTGCGCCTTGATATCCGGCGGTTATTGGCGGTTTGCGATTTAATAATCTGCCCGTTCGCCAATTCAACATGATACGTGGAAATGTTCCCCAGATAGGCAATGTCCAGCACTTTACCGGAAATTGCATTGGCGACATTTTCGGGCTTTTCCGCTGAAATAGACACCTTTTCCGGCCGAATTGCAAAATGGCAGGTCGTATTGTCAGCAATGATTTCACTGGCCGTACCCAAAATTGGATCATGGCCCTCGGCCCAATGAATTTCTGTCAACAACCCCTCGCGTGGATGGGCGTTTCCTTTGATGATATTCACATCACCAATAAAATCTGCAACGTAAACCGAATTGGGGTTTTCATACAGACGATCAGGGGTGGAAATTTGCTTAATCCGCCCCGCGTCCATCACCGCGATGCGGCTGGCAACGGTCATCGCTTCTTCCTGGTCATGGGTAACAATTACAAACGTAGTTCCGGTCTTTTCCTGAATATCCATAAGTTCAAACTGGGTTTCCTGGCGAAGTTTTTTGTCAAGCGCGCCCAGCGGCTCATCCAGCAACAACAGTTTTGGTGCCTTTGCCAATGATCGTGCCAGTGCAACCCGTTGTCGCTGACCGCCGGAAATTTGGTGTGGTTTTCGTTTGGCAAAATCCTCTAAACGGGTCAGGCGCAACATTTCGTCAACCCGCCCGTCTATTTCTGAGGCTGGCATGCTTGATCGCTTCAATCCAAATGCGATGTTGTCATAGACAGTCAGATGGGGAAACAGCGCATAGGATTGGAACATCATATTGGTTGCCCGCCGATTTGGCGGCACCGATTTCATATCCTGCCCGTCCAGTAAAATTGACCCGGTAGTCGGGTTTTCAAACCCCGCCAACATTCGCATCAGGGTCGTTTTTCCACACCCTGACGGGCCCAGCAATGCAAAAAATTCCTGCCTGTAGATTTGGATACTCAGGTCGTCGATGGCCGTGAATGAACCAAACATTTTGGTGACGGACCGGAACTCAATCAGCGGTTTTTCATCCGCGTTGTTCCACGGTTCAAACGCCGATTTTGTATTTGCACCATCCATACCCAGCCCCCAATAATTTTTACCACCGCGCCCGGATTGGGGCGCGGTGGTTCGTTATTCTTAAATTCCGGATTTTATTTTTGTCCAAAGGCGCGTGACTTTACGCTGGATTTTCGGCGGGTATGGACGCGTTGTATAAAGGTTTTCCAACGTCGCTTCATCCGGATAAATTGCCGGATCGCCAATCACGTCTTCTTCCAGCAATGGCTGAGAGGCCTTGTTGCCATTGGCGTAGTAAACATAATTTGATGCAGCGGCCATATTTTCCGCATCAAGGATAAAGTTCAGGAACTTATGGGCACCATCCGGGTTCGGCGCATCAACCGGTATTGCCATTTGGTCGAACCACATCAACGCACCTTCCGAGGGGGCGTTGTATGCAATTTCCACCCCGTTTTCGGCTTCATCCGCACGATCACGTGCCTGCAGAATATCTCCGGACCAGCCAAAAGCCACACAAATGTCTCCGTTCGCCAGAGCGTTGATATATTCTGAGCTGTGGAATTTCTGGATATAGGGTCTGACACCGGCATAAACTGCCTCTGCCTTGGCGATAACATCCACATCCTGGCTGTCAGGATCTTCCCCCAGATATGCCAGTGCCGCAGGGATCATCTCACCCGGTGCATCCAGGAATTGTACGCCGCATTCTGCCAGCTTTTCCATATTTGCCGGGTCAAATACCAGCGCCAGGGAATTTACCGGCGCATCATCACCCAATACCTCAGCAACCTTACCGACATTAACGCCAATACCAGTGGTGCCCCACATGTAATTTATCGAATTTGCATTCCCGGGATCATATTGTTCGGTGCGGTCTTTGATCACGTCCCAAAGATTTCCCGCATTTGATAACTTACTAAAATCCAGAGGTTGGAATGCGCCGGCTGTAATCTGGCGCTGAAGGAAGGTCCCCGAGGGCACAACAACATCATAACCCGACCCCCCCGCCAGCATTTTTGTTTCAAGCACCTCATTAGAATCAAAGACATCGTAAATCAGGTCAATCCCGGTTTCTTCTTCGAATTTGGTCAACAGGTCTTCGTCGATATAGTCGGACCAGTTATAAACCCGGACCTCCTCTGCCGTAGCAATACCGACGCCAAGCGCACATGCAGCAGTAAGTGGTAGCCATAAATTTTTCATTTCTGATTTCTCCCTGAGGTGGTCGCAGAGCTTTTAGCCCCTTCAGAAAATATTTGATCAAAAAAATTGACAAAAAGCAATAAAAAGTTCTCAATTGAAGATCAATGATCACTTTAACTACTAAATTAGAGGGTTTGCTTTGCGTAGCTGCGTGTGTTTTCTGTGAATATGATGGTGGATAATCTACCGACTCATGAATTGGTTTATCGCCAGATCAGAGAATTAATTTTGTTTGGTGAACTTTCACCGGGGCAATCCGTTACCATTCACGGCCTTGCAAACGAACTTGATGCAGGCGTGACACCGGTTCGTGAAGCGATTCGCAGGCTCACCGCTGAGGGGGCGCTTGAATTTCAGGGCAATCGGCGAATTTGCCTGCCAATTCTGACACCAGAGCTTCTTGATGAACTGTCGTTTGCACGAAATTCCATTGAACCAAAACTCGCATATATAGCAGCAAATAGAATGCATTCTGCAGATATCGACAATCTACAGGCAATCGATGCAATGCTGAATACAGCGATCTCAATGGGTGACGTGCGGGGATATTTAAGGCACAATTGCCGGTTTCACGAAACGCTTTATGCCCATTCAAACGCGCAAATTTTACTGGCAATTTCCAATACGCTTTGGTTGCGCGTCGGGCCATCTTTGCGGGTGGTATGCGGGCGGTTTGGCACCGCCAATCTACCCGACATGCATAACGAAGCCCTGGCAGCGTTACGTTCAAGGGACGCAAAAGCTGTAGCTGCCGCGATTGCACAGGATTTGCAACAGGGGCACGATAGCATACGTGCTTCGATTGAGATTAACGAAGATACACAATGCGATTGACAGGGAATAATTTGATCATATTGTCAAATACTATGGCACCCCTGCCTCCACATGCTAACAGCAGTTGAAAATTTGGTGACGTTGTGACCTCTGAAAAAAACTCAAACTGGGCGAAATCTCTGCCTAAGGCCTTTATTGATTATCAATCGGGTCGACGCATTGAAGAGGTCGAATGCATCATTCCTGACCTCGCAGGCATGTCGCGTGGAAAATCCATGCCACTTTACAAATTCACCCCCGATCAGACATTCTTTCTGCCAATCTCGTTATTTTACCAAACCATAACCGGTGAATATGTCGATATGGAAGAGATCGAAAATCAATGGACTGAATTTGATATTGTATTAAAGCCAGACATGGCCACCGCCTCTGCGGTTCCATGGGCCGAAGACGTTTCGCTGCAAGTCATAGCAGACCTTGAAATGCGTGACGGCACGCCATTGGCGATCGCACCACGCACAGTACTGCGACGTGTTTTAGATATGTATCGCGCCAAAGGCTGGAGCCCGGTGGTTGCACCAGAGCTTGAATTCTACCTGACAAAGCCAAACATTGATCCCAATGAACCCATTGAACCACCGGTGGGCCGAACCGGGCGGCGGGGTGCCGGGCGACAAGCATTTTCAATGGTGGCGGTTGATGAATACGGCCCTGTAATAGATACTATTTATGATTATGCGGAAGCACAGGGGCTGGCAATTGATACATTGATCCAGGAAGGTGGCGCCGGGCAGATTGAAATAAATCTGCTGCACGGTGAACCCATGGTTCTGGCGGATCAGGTTTTTTACTTTAAACGCGCAATCCGTGAGGCCGCGTTAAAGAATGGTACGTTTGCAACTTTCATGGCGAAACCAATGCGTGACGAACCAGGCAGTTCAATGCATGTGCATCAAAGCATTGTAGATACAAAGACGGGTAATAACATCTTCTCAAAAGCTGATGGCAGCCCGACAGACGCCTTTTACCATTTTATAGGTGGCTCACAGAAGCACCTGAAATCCACGGTGCCCCTGTTGGCGCCATTTGTTAATTCTTACCGCAGATTTGTTGCCGGCATGAGCGCGCCACGAAATCTGGAATGGGCCTCAGACAATCGCACAACCGGTTTGCGTATTCCGGTGTCACCACCCGAGGCGCGTCGCGTTGAAAATCGGGTAATTGGCATGGATTGTAACCCTTACCTTGCCCTGGCTGCCAGCCTGGCCTGTGGATATCTTGGCATGATCAATAAGATTAAACCACGGGATGAAGCGCAGGGCGAAATTTACGATGATGGCGATGTGTTGCCAAGAAATCTGGATGAAGCGTTGGATGGGTTCGAAAAAGACGCCGAGCTGCGCGACATCCTTGGGCAAGAGTTTTGCTTGCTCTATTCCGCAATCAAACGCGCGGAAATAGAAGAATTCCAGCGTGAAATTTCACCCTGGGAACGTCAACACCTGCTGCTGAACGTTTAGACCTTAGGAATATGTCTATGAATATTATTTCAAATCATCTGCCTACCGAAGAATTACAGGCCCTTGATGCCGCGCATCATATGCATCCATTTACCAATGGTGCCGAGTTGGCTGAAAAAGGCGTGCGCGTCATTACCGGTGCCAAAGGTGTCTATCTTACGGATTCTGAAGGGCAGAAAATATTTGATGGGATGGCCGGTCTTTGGTGCGTGAATATTGGCTACGGACGGGATGAGCTGGCCGATGTCGCCGCGCGGCAAATGCGTCAACTATCCTATTACAATACCTTTTTCCAAACCACCCATGTTCCGGCAATTGCACTGGCGGCAAAACTGGCCGAAATGGCCCCGGGTGATTTGAACCATGTGTTCTTCGCAGGCTCTGGTTCTGAGGCAAACGACACTAATATTCGCCTTGTTAGACACTATTGGTCCACCAAAGGACAACCCGACAAAAAGGTGATCATCAGCCGTCACAACGCCTATCACGGATCCACAATGGGCGGCGCAAGTCTGGGTGGAATGAAGCCGATACACGCGCAGGGTGGTCTGCCGATCCCGGATATTCACTATATCGATCAGCCTAACTGGTATGCCGAAGGCGGCGATCAAAGCCCGGAAGAATTCGGGCTTGAACGCGCCCGCCAGCTAGGGGCGGCCATCGCCGAGATCGGCGAAGGTAAGATCGCGGCGTTTATTGCTGAACCCGTTCAGGGCGCTGGCGGCGTTATCATCCCGCCAGAAACCTATTGGCCGGAAATTCAGCGGATTTGTGACGCGCATGAAATTTTGCTGATCGCTGACGAGGTTATCTGTGGATTTGGCAGAACCGGGAACATGTTTGGTTCACAAACCTATGGAATCCGCCCGGATATCATGACCATCGCCAAAGGCCTTAGCTCTGGGTATCAGCCAATCGGCGGCTCAATTGTCAGCGATGAAATTGCAGATGTGATCGCAAATGGCGGCGATTTTAACCACGGGTATACCTATTCGGGGCATCCGGTTGCTGCCGCTGTGGCATTGGAAAACCTGCGTATTCTGCAAGAAGAACACATCGTAGAAACCGTGCAATCAGAAACCGGGCCGTATTTGCAGGAAAAGTGGCTTCAACTGGCAGATCATCCCCTGGTGGGTGAGGCGTGTATTGTCGGCATGATGGGATCAATCGCGCTTTCGCCGGATAAGGCCGCGCGCGCGGCCTTTTCATCACCGTCCGGCACCGTCGGGAAAATCTGTCGCGACCATTGTTTTGCCAATGGCCTGATCATGCGCCATGTGGGGGACCGGATGATAATTTGCCCGCCGCTTATTGTCACGAACCCGGACATTGATGAATTGCTTGAACGGGCAGGCAAGGCAATTGACGCTACACATAAATCACTGCTGCAAGAGGGCCTGATGAAGGCCGCCTAGGGCACATTAAAATGGACATACTAACTGCGAATGACCGACCGGGTGAGTACCCAGGTTCCTGGTACGCGGCAAGCGCTGCTCTGCCCCAGCGTTTCCCTGCCGCAAAGGGCAGCTTAACCTGTGACGTGTGTGTCGTTGGCGCCGGGTTTACCGGCCTTTCCGCGGCGCTGCATCTGGCAAAACAGGGCTATGATGTCATTTTGCTGGACGGTCAAAGGGTTGGGTTCGGGGCGTCCGGGCGAAATGGCGGACAGGTCGGAACCGGTCAGCGACTAGAACAGGACGCGTTGGAAAAATTGGTGGGCAAACCCCGTGCCCGTGATCTGTGGAATCTGTCACTGGAAGCAGTTCAGCTGGTCAGGGGTTTGATCAAAGAACATGCCATTGATTGCGGGTTCGTTGATGGCATCATCCACGCGGACCACCGGGCGCGTTTTGTACCTGACAGCCATGCCTACGCCGATAAACTTCGCGAAGAATATGGCTATGGACAAATCCGTTCGGTTGACCGTGATGAAATGCGTCAGCTGGTGGGGTCTGCTGCCTATCATGGCGGGGTATTGGATATGGGTGGTGGCCATACCCACCCGCTGAAACTGGCATTGGGAATGGCGCGGGCCGCAACAAATGCAGGGGTGCGAATTTTTGAACAAACCCGGGTGGCTACAATCGACGAAACGGTTCCGGCAATTGTCAAAACCAAGGCTGCCAGCATCACGGCAGGTCACGTTGTTATGGCCTGTAATGGGTATCTGGGCCGGTTGCACCGCAGGGTTGCAGCGCGGGTCATGCCGATAAACAACTTTATCGTTGCCACCCAGCCTTTGGATGAAACCGTGGCAAGGGGGTTGATCCGCGAAAACCACGCCGTTGCCGACAGCAAATTTGTCATCAACTATTTTCGTTTGTCCGAAGATAATCGCATGCTTTTCGGCGGTGGCGAAAACTATAGCTACAAATTTCCGCGCGACATTGCCGGGCTGGTGCGCAAACCGATGTCACAGATATTTCCCCAGCTAAGCGATGTTCAAATTGACTATGCATGGGGCGGTACATTGGGGATCACGATGAACAGGATGCCGCATTTTGAGCGGATTAAGGGCAATATTATCAGTGCCAGCGGCTATTCGGGCCATGGCATCGCCATGGCAACTATGGGTGGCAAACTGGCTGCAGATGCGATTGCAGGGCAGGCTGAAAAATTTGACCTGATGGCCGATGTTCCGACGCAGGCATTTCCGGGCGGCGCGGCGATGCGCTGGCCTTTGCTGGTTTTGGCAATGGTGTGGTATTCGCTGCGGGATAAACTGTAGCTTAGGTTTTGCGGCTCAGGGTTCTGGAAACCGCGTCCTTCCAGCCAGCGTATTTTTGCGCCCGCATTGCGTCATCCATTGCCGGGGTAAACTGTTGCTCACATTTCCAGGATTTTGCAAAACCAGCCTGATCCGGGTAAATGCCCGCGCGCATTCCGGCAAGCCAAGCCGCACCCAGTGCTGTTGTTTCCAACACCTTGGGGCGATCAACCGTAGCGCCGGTGATGTCTGCCAGAAACTGCATGGTCCAGTCAGAGGCAGCCATGCCACCATCCACCCGCAAAGCACCGCCAGTACCTGTTGATGCCCAGTCTTTCTGCATGGCTTCCAACAGGTCGCGGGTTTGATAGCCAACGCTTTCAAGGGCAGCACGTGAAAGTTCTGCCGGGCCGGTTCCGCGGGTCAGACCATATATTGCGCCACGGCTTTCCGCGTCCCAATAGGGGGCACCAAGCCCGGTAAATGCCGGAACGATATACACCGATTGGGTGTCATCGGCCTGTGTTGCAAGCGCCTGAGTTTGCGCCGCATCTTTGATAATGCCCAACCCGTCGCGCAACCATTGCACCACCGCCCCAGCGATAAAAATTGATCCCTCAAGTGCGTAGGTTGGTTTGCCATCCAGCTGATAGGCAATGGTCGACAACAGGCGGTTTTCAGAACGGACAATATCGCTGCCCGTATTCAACAAAGCAAAACAGCCAGTACCGTAAGTTGATTTCATCATACCGGGTTCAAAACAGGCCTGCCCGACCGTTGCCGCCTGTTGGTCGCCTGCAACGCCAAGAATGGGGATAGGGGCACCGAAAATGGATGGGGTGGTTACGCCAAAATCATCAGCGCTGTCTTTTACAACTGGTAATATGGACATTGGGATATCAAGCGCTGAACAAATCTCTGAATCCCAGCACCCTTTGCGGATATCATATAGCATCGTGCGCGCCGCGTTTGTTGCGTCGGTTGCATGGGTTTGTCCGCCAGTCAAATGCCAGATCAAATAACAATCAACCGTTCCGAACAGTAATTCACCGCGATTTGCCTGTTCTCTGGCACCACCCACATTGTCCAGAATCCAAACCACTTTCGTTGCAGAAAAATATGGATCGAGCAACAGACCGGTTCGTTCGGTGATGACGGGTTCTAACCCGTCGGATCTCAGTTTTTGGCACAGATCTGCGGTTCGGCGGTCTTGCCAAACAATGGCATTGTAGACAGGTTCCCCGGTTGATTTATTCCAGACCAGCGTGGTTTCTCTTTGGTTTGTAATGCCTATTGCCTGGACTGAGTCCACGCCACTTGGCAGCTCTGCCATCGCCTGAATACAGGTTGAAACGGTTGTATCCAGAATTTCCTTGGGGGCGTGTTCAACCCAGCCCGATTGCGGAAAATGTTGTTCAAATTCCTGCTGGGCACTGGCGACAATTTGCATTGCGCCATCAAATACTATCGCGCGGCTTGATGTGGTGCCCTGATCAATTGCCAGAATATGTTTCATGCTGCGCCTGCTCCATCCAATTGCTCAGAATTGAAACCTGTTCTTCTGACATCTGCAACCCAAGTTTTGTGCGACGCCACAAAACATCTTCGGCG
>VAPM010378687.1_pt1 | contig 12082 bp, 14 predicted proteins | sample 3395091 | NCBI WGS metagenome assembly VAPM01 (sample SAMN08290445, study PRJNA428436) | hydrothermal vent metagenome | isolation source: Deep-sea hydrothermal vent chimney 3 | place: Pacific Ocean: Juan De Fuca Ridge | reverse complement strand
TTGTCAACGCGCTTCAGTTCAATCTCAAATCCGAAAAATTCCGTACTCGGGCTGGTATCCAGCGGCAATCCCCAGATTTGCATTGCGGCAACTACTGGTATGAACAGCATCCAGCTTGATCTGAATTTACCGGCAGGCATCAGCGGCACCACCATGGCTGCCGCTATAAACAAAAACGCTGTTGGGGCCCAATCAAGCATCGTGGTCGCGCCTTTCCAGGCCGGATGCCGGATAGTCCTCGGTGTCAATTGATTTATCGGCGTAATAGTCCTCTGGTCTTTTGATCAGGACACGCAAGGCTTTGGCCAACAGGATTAAACCGGTAAAACTCACGAAACCATAGAATCCGAAAAAGCCTGGTATGTTTTCAACGTCAAACTTGCCATGTTTTTCAAAGGTAAAATCATATAGGAAAAGCAACAAACATATGACAGCCAAGGCCCAGAATATCTTTGTCACACTTCCGGGCTTGTCCACCCAAAGCAATGCACGCCCAAGGGCGGGAAAAGTTTTTGGATCGTCGCTCATATTTGTCCTTTTCATGGCGTGGCAACTATAGGCGACAGGAAGGTTACAATCCTTCCTGCATAAAAAAACAACAGGATGCAGCCAAATGCGGTGATTGCCGGCGGTAGCCACACCAGTGTTGGCGATTCCATTCGTCCAAACGGCACATCATCGTCATTTGATTGCAGAAAAAACCCGCGCCCGACAATCGGCAACAGATAGGCCACATTCAGCAAAGAACTAAGCATCAGCACACCAATCATTACCCGCTGGCCGGTATCAGCAGCCCCCACTATCAGCAGCCATTTTGACCAGCTCCCCCCCAGGGGCGGTAAACCGATGATCGACAGCGCCCCGATCAGGAATGCCAAAAATGTAAATGGCATCACCCGGCCCAGCCCATCCAATTGACTGACATTGGTTTTGTGCGTCGCCACATAGATCGAACCGGCACACATGAACAACGTTATTTTTCCCAATGCATGGGTCGCGATTTGCAAGCCCCCGCCAAGCGCACCCATGGACGTTGCCAACGCCATACCCAAAGTAATGTAGCTAAGCTGTGAAATGGTGGAATAGGCTAGCCGCGCCTTTAAATTATCCTTGGTCAGCGCAACAACAGAGGCCGCAATGATACTATAGGCCGCTACCCACATCAGCCATTCCGAGGCGCCAGTTTCGGCCAGAAAATCAATGCCAAAGATATAAATGCCCACTTTCAACATTGTAAACACACCGGCTTTTACCACCGCAACCGCATGCAACAGCGCACTAACCGGTGTCGGCGCGACCATTGCCGCGGGCAGCCACCGGTGGAACGGCATTAGCGCGGCCTTACCAATTCCAAAGGCGTAAAGCGCCAATAGTACCGCCACCATCGGTCCCGCGATCTTACCCGACAGGATGCCACCCGTTGTAAAATCCAATGTTCCGGCCACCGTGTAGGTCCAGATCACCGCCACCAACAGCAACCCAATTGATGTTCCCATCAAAATACCCAGGTAGGTGCGCGCACCGGATATTGCCTCAGGCGTTCCCTTGTGGGCCACCAGCGGATATGTCGAAAGCGTCAGAGCTTCATAAAACAGAAATAGCGTGAACATATTAGCGGAAAACGTCAGGCCCATAACCGCCGAGATTGCCAGTGAAAAGCCGGCGAAAAATCTGGGGTGATTGTCTTCATTATTTCCACGCATATAACCAACTGCATAAATATGGGTCAGTATCCACAGCCCGGAAGCAATAAGCGCAAACATCAAACCCAGTGGTTCAACATTAAATGCGATTGATAATCCCGGAAGAACTTCGATCAAACTTAGCGGTGTGGTTGTGCCATTCCCTTCGTTACTAAGGATAACCATAACTGCTGCAAAAGTAGCAAATGCCGCCCCCAGCGTCACACCATCGCGCAGATCAGGCGCGTTGCGCAAAATAAGGTTCAATCCTGCAGCGGCCGCTGGAATAATAATCGTAAGCAGAATGGCAATATTGGTTTCCATTTATTGCACCCCTGCCCCAGCCAGCAAACCATCTGCCGCCAGGCGGGCAACATCTAAAGTCAAACTGGTGTTGAAACCAAAATACACGGTTGCAAGCGCCATGATCCATATCGGGATCAGCATGCTTAACGGCGCTTCGGCGCGGCTTGGATTACCCTTGGGTTTTTGCATGTACAGGGTCTCAACAATCCGCCAAACATACATCACCGCCAATAGCGAAGACCCAACAATCAGCATAGCGATCGGCCACCAGCCCTTTTCCAAGGCAGCCTGAACCAACACCCACTTACTAATGAAACCTGCTGTTCCGGGGATACCTATCAATGACAATCCTGCAATTACGATAGCAAAGCTGGTAAATGGCATGACCCGCCCCATACCCGCCAATCGATCGTAAAATGGGCTGCCAGATCGATACACCAACGCACCAATGCCCATAAACATCGCGGCCTTGGTAATGCCGTGGTTGAACAGATGAACAATGGCCGCGCTTAGCCCTGTATGGGACAATAATCCTATACCCAGCAATATATATCCAATCTGTCCAATGCTGGAATAAGCCAACATGCGCTTCATATCATTCTGGAACACAGCAATCAGTGAAGCAGCAAACATCGCCAGAACCGCCAGCGGTATTAGCAGAAACTTGAGCGCCGAAACATTGAACAGAAACTCTGGCTGAAAAACGGTGAACATGAATCGTAGCAACACATAAATAGCCACTTTAGTTGCGGTTGCTGCCAGAAATGCCGTCACTGCTGATGGGGCATAGGTATAGGCATTTGGCAGCCAAAGATGCAAAGGATAGACAGCCGCCTTAAGCCCCATACCCACCACTATGAAGGCAAAAGCAGTCTGAATAGTGCGATCTGTTCCGTTTGCGGTTATGTAGCTGGCGATATCAGCCAGGTTCAATGTGCCGGTTCCGGCATATAAAAACCCGATGCCTATTACAAAAAATGTCGCACCAATTGTCCCCATGATCAGATAATCATAGGCAGCTGTTAACGCCCGTTTATCCTTATATGACCCCATTGAAACAAGCACATAAGTCGAAAGCGACGACACCTCTAGAAAGACAAACACGTTGAACGCGTCGCCGGTGGCAACAACACCCAGCAGACCCGAAAGGCACAATAGATACATGGTATAAAACAACGCGTGATGGCGCTTTGGTATCTCGGAATTCACACTTTCCCGTGCGAACGGCAAAACAATCACACCTATGGCCGAGACAAGCAGCAATACCAAAGCATTCGCGGCATCAATTCTGTATTCTATTCCTAAAGGCGGTGCCCAGCCGCCAATTTCATAGGATAAAACACCGTTTTCCAACACGCGCAACAACAGCGCCAAAGCGACCACGAATGCACCCAATGCGGCAACGAACGCAATCGGCCAAGCCAACCGCTTCGAACCGATCAGAACAATAAGTGGGGCGGCTACAAACGGTAACAACACCTGCAAAACCGGCAGGTGATCCGCAAAGGTACGGGCCACAAACTCAGATTGAACAGCCATCAGGTGCGCCCACCCATTGCTTGCCCATGTTGGCGATTATCGTCTCGGACCATTGCCGTTTCGATGGTCAGCAATTCATCCTCTTCTATCGTGTCAAATTCTTCCCGAATACGCACAATCAAAGCCAACCCCAGCGACGTCGTGGCAATGCCCACAACAATGGCGGTCAGGATCAACACATGGGGCAGCGGATTGGAATAAATTGCATCCGGCTTTACAGGGCCATAGTTGGGCAATATCGGCGCTGTCCCGTCGGTCACTTTACCAAGTGATATGTAGAACATAAAAACTGCGGTCTGAAAAATATTCAGTCCAACGATTTTTTTAACCAGGTTACCTTTGGCAATAACGATATAAAGCCCTGTCATCATCAGGATGGTAAATAACCAATAGTTAAGATGCCCGACGAAATACTCCCACCCCATTACCAATCCCAATCGCTGATACGTGGTGGGCGGCCAGCAAACGCATAATAAATTGCGATCATCACGCCTGTTACCGTAATCCCGACACCGGCCTCAATTATCAAAATCCCCAGATGCTGTCCACTAACCGGATGTGCTGCATTCAACCCACCGTAGTCCAGAAAATCATACCCCAAAATCATCGAAACTATACCTGTCCCGGCATAGAGCAATACGCCCAATGCCATCAGGCGATGAACGATCCAGACTGGAAAAACGGCCTGAACTTTACGCAACCCAAATACGATGCCGTAAAGGATAAAGGCGACGGCCATAATCACCCCCGCCTGAAAACCACCACCTGGCGAATAATCACCGTGAAATTGCACATAAAATGCAAACAAAATGATGGCGCCCACCAGTAACTTGGTAACAACGCGCAGGATCAGATGGTGTCGCATCAGGCGTTTTCCTCTTCAACTTCGTCATCGTCCCGACGTCGCCGGCCCCGCAATCCTGACAGCAACACCAAAACGCCGGCCCCGGCAGTAAACACAACAGCCGTTTCCCCCAACGTGTCATAGCCACGGTAGCTGGCTAAAATCGCCGTCACAATATTGGGAACATCAATGTCTTGCGGACTTCGCGCCATGTATTGCGCTGCCACACCCAATTGCGCGGGTGCGTCAGCAGAACCAAAATTCGCCATATCAAGTGTGCCGTAAATTATAGCGGCCCCGGTCAGAACAACAACAAATAAGGGTATCAGGGGTGATCGGGTTGCTGGCTTTTCGGTGCGCGACGTCAAGGCAAGCGTCCCAAGCATCAACACCGTCGAAATACCAGCCCCCACCGCAGCTTCGGTAAAGGCAACGTCCACCGCATCCAGCGTGACAAACAGCAATGCTGAAAGCAGGCTGAAAACACCCGACAACATCACAACTGCAAATAATCGGCGCATGGTAACAATGGCAATCGCCGTTGCCACAAGCATGCTGAAAAGCACCAGATTGATTATCGTTTCAGTCATGATCTGACTCAATTGGTTTAGGCTCTGCCCCGGTCAGGCCTTTGCCCTCTGCAGGTCGTAAACCTGTTACCAGCGCAGCATTGGCAATAGCATGGGTTGCAGTGGGTCCGGTGATAAACAAAAACAGTCCGATGATCAGCAACTTTACAGTAATCAATGTCGCCCCGGCCTGTAAACACATGCCAATAATCAATAAAATCACCCCCGCACTGTCACTGACTGACGCCGCATGTAACCGTGACCAGAAGTCCGGAAACCGTAAAATTCCAAAGGCCCCAATAAGCACAAAACCAGATCCCGACAGGATAAAAAACCAGCTCAGAACTGCCAAAATATTTTCAATCATTTTGGTCTCCAGCGGTTTCTGGCATTTGCGAAATATCGCCAATAGCTCGATAGCGGAAATATTTCAGGATCGCGATTGTCCCCACAAAGTTTATCAGCGCATATAGCAGCGCAATATCCAAAAACTCCGGCCGTTTTGTCAAAAAACCTAAAACACCGATGAATAATACTGTGTGCGTTCCAAACGAATTGACGGCCAACACCCTGTCATACAATGTAGGCCCGCCATAAAGACGGATCAGCACCAATACCATGGCGACGAACAGGGCTATAGTCGCTACCAGAAACATCAATTTAACCCTTGTGTTTCGGTAACCGAAACACGTTGATCCATATCCGCCAGCTCTTCACAAGTTGTACTGTCAAAAGCGACCGCATGGACTAAAAAATTATTCCCTTCGGTTTCAACAGTAATCGTCCCCGGAGTCAGGGTAATAGAGTTGGCAAAAATAACCTGTCCAACTTCCGTGGTCTGGGAACTTGGAACGGAAAACAAATGCTGACGGATCGGCATTTCAGCCGACAGAATAATCTTCGTAACAGTCCAATTCGCGCGAAATATCTCAACCAATAACCACACAAGATAACGCAAAAATGCAATCGGTCTTAAATTCAACTCTACCCTGTCGCCATCCACTGCATCCATGCGTTTTCCGACAAGAACAACCACAATGACCGAGGCAGCACCCAGACTGATCAGCAACGGCTTGAACAGACCCGACATTAATAGCCAGATGGCAAACAATACCAATGTAGTGATGACAACTCTCACCACTGCCTCCCATCCATCTTCAACGACAATCCTGCTGCAGATAATTGACCGTAAACCGCCACAAGAACAAGCGCTGTTTCGCTGAAAACCCCCAAAAATATGGGCGCTGCCTTGCCGTAACCAGTATTTATCATTGTACAGTATTGTCCGGTACAGACATAGTAACATCAAACTGGTCGAAAAAGATCATCGTTAACCTTTTCCGGTTAAAATTTCTGGGGCAACACTGAGCTGGGAAAAAAATGCTCGAGTTCAACAACGTCAGCAAGTCCTTTTGGACAGGCAAACAACGAAAAGTAATCCTTGATCGGGTTTCTTTTCGCGTAGAGCTGGGCAACTCCCTTGGTATCTTAGCGCCCAATGGCACCGGAAAATCCACCATAATCAATATGATGGCAGGTCTGGAAAAACCAGATGAAGGGGAAATTCGTAAATCATGTCGGGTTTCTTTTCCGCTTGGCTTCATGGGCGGCATGGTAAACAAACACACAGCCAGAGAAAATGCGCGGTTTGTGGCCCGTCTTTACGGGCTTGACCCTGACTATATGGAGGCGTTTACGCGCTGGCTGACAGGGATTGAAGAATATTATGACATGCCTGTTGGAACCTACAGTGCCGGAATGCGATCACGCTTTAGTCTGTCACTATTGCTGGCCCTTGAATTTGATATCTACCTGATAGATGAAGGTATGCCCGGGACACAGGACGCTGAATTTAACCGAAAAGCGGGTACAATCCTGCGTGAACGACTTGAAAATGCGACCGTGATTATCGTATCGCATCAGGCGTCAACACTTGAAAAATTCTGTCGCTCTGCGGCGGTTATGAAAGACGGGCAATTTCACATGTTCGACACGTTAGAGGAAGCAAAGGTGCTTTATGACTACCAAACCTAAAGGCAAGAAGTTTCGCATTCGCCGGGGTGGCTCCCTAGCCGAACCTCTGCAAAATACTGATAAAAAGTTTGCCAAAACCACGCCCGCCCCCGGTGGGGAATCTGCCGAACTATTTTCTAACACCGAAGACGGGTTTGGCGACGAGGCCTATCCAACAGCAAAAGCCGCGACCAAACAAAGCGCCAGTGATATCGCGAAAGAACTGGAAGCAATAAATGCGGAAGGTCTGACCGGGCGTCAGTTGCGTATGGCCCGTCGGGTTTCACAAAAACATGGGCTGGAACCAACATCAGATTTGGACGCCGTCCGGCTTCTGCGGCAAAATAATGTCGACCCGTTTCAAAGGTCTTCCAACCTAGAACTGGTTGTACCGGCGCAAGCCAAAGGTAAATCTGACATTAATTTGCCAGAAAAAGTCGAAAAGGAAACTCTGCCTTCGACGGAGGTTATGGGGGAAGACGTCAGAGCACGCGAAATACTGATTATTCAGCGCGACATCGCAAAAAGACGACGCTCACAAACAATTAAAATGTTTATGCGTTTGGCCTTCTTTGTCCTTCTACCAACCATTTTGGTTGGCGTATATTATTACAATTACTCGACTCCACTTTATGCGACAAAATCAGAATTTCTAATTCAACAAGCCGATTCACAAGCCGGCGGCGGTTCTCTGGGCGGGTTATTTTCCGGAACCGGCTTTGCCACTTCGCAAGACTCCATAACGGTGCAAAGTTACCTGCAATCAAGGGAAGCAATGCTACGTCTTGATGAAGATATCGGATTCAAGGAACATTTCGCTGATCCGGCAATTGATCCATTGTTGCGCCTAAAAGAAAACGGCAGCAATGAAGCAGCCTATAAGCTGTATAAACGTATGGTGAAAATCGGTTACGACGCCACCGAGGGATTGGTGAAAATGGAAGTTATCGCTGCCGATCCACAGCTAAGTGAACAGTATTCCCGGGCTCTAATCACCTATGCAGAAGAGCAGGTTGATAACCTGACGCAACGACTTCGTGGCGACCAGATGAAGGGATCTCGGGACAGCTTTGACGATGCGGAACAAAAGATGTTGGCGGCGCAAAACCGGGTATTAGAGCTACAAGAAAGCCTGGGTGTAATTGACGCAAACACAGAAATGGCCGCCCTGATGGGGCAAATAAATACTTTTGAAACCCAGCTTCAGGAAAAGGGGTTGCAACGTCAGCAATTACTGGACAATCCGCGTCCAAATCAGGCCCGGGTTGATGGTGTAACCGGCGACATAGCGAGATTAGAGGCTTTGGTGGCAGAACTACGCAATCAAATGACTCAAGGCGGCACAAATACAGCTTCATTGGCCCGCATCAGCGGTGAAATGCGCATCGCCGAAATTGACCTGGAAACCCGGCAAATGATGATGCAGCAAGCATTGCAGCAACTTGAAACCGCCCGTATTTCTGCCAACCGCCAAGTCCGATATCTATCACTTGGGGTTAGCCCGATCGCACCGGATGAAGCAACATATCCGCGCAAATTTGAAAACACGGTTGTGGCCTTTCTTATCTTCAGCGGCCTTTATCTGATGGCCTCCCTTACGGCTTCGGTCCTGCGTGAACAGGTGTCTGCTTAGATGAAAACAGTTGAGATTGGAAAACTCTCGGTAGGCAATGATCTGCCACTGACCCTGATCGCGGGACCATGTCAGCTGGAAAGTGCTGACCACGCCCAGATGATTGCCGGAACCTTGAAAGATATCTGTGATGCCACCGGCGCGAAACTGATATTCAAAGGGTCGTTCGACAAAGCCAACCGTACCTCCCTGGGTGGAAGTCGTGGCTTGGGAATAGATGCCGGATTAAAGGTATTGGAAGGTGTAAAAAAAGCCTTTGACATCCCGGTGCTCACCGACATTCACAATGCCAATCAATGCGCTACAGTTGCCGAAGTTGTTGACGTGTTGCAAATTCCAGCCTTCATGTGTCGCCAAACCGATTTACTTTTGGCGGCGGGTAAAACCGGCGCTGCAATTAACGTGAAAAAGGGTCAGTTTCTGGCACCTTGGGAAATGCCAAATATTGTAACAAAAATCGAAAGCACTGGTAACAAAAACATCCTGATCACAGAACGTGGCACGTCCTTTGGCTATAACACCCTGATCGTTGATATGCGCGGATTGCCCGAGATGATGAAAACCGGCTACCCGGTTGTAATGGATGCCACCCACGCTGTAGCACAACCCGGCGCACTGGGCGGTTCTTCCGGTGGTCAACGGGAATTTGCACCGGTACTGGCACGCGCGGCGGTTTCGCTTGGAATTGCTGCCGTTTTTGCCGAAACCCATCAGGATCCGGACAACGCACCCTGTGATGGACCAAACATGATCCATTTACACCATATGCCTGCCATACTTGACGGATTAATGGCGTTTGACCGGTTGGCCAAAGCTGACCCAATACGATTGTAAATATTGAATTCAAAGGATTTTTCCGTGGCAAAACCCGCAAACACCGTTTCACAAAATACATGGGAATTTCTACGGGACGCGATGATAACCCCCACCGGATTTCGCGAATATGATGCCCGTTGGAAATACCCCGACGATATCAACCTGCCCGGTATTACCGCTCTGGGCCTCGGCCTCGGCACACAAATGCAGAACCGTGGTATTGAACCTGTGATCGCTGTGGGTAACGATTACCGCGACTATTCGCTATCCATTAAAAACGCGCTGATGCTTGGTCTGATGCAGGCCGGAATACATGTAAAAGACATCGGCCCTGCCCTGTCACCGATGGCCTATTTCGCTCAATTCCATCTGGATGCACCGGCGGTGGCCATGGTTACTGCCTCCCACAATCCCAATGGCTGGACCGGCGTCAAAATGGGCTTTGAGCGCCCGTTGACCCATGGGCCCGATGAAATGAATGAATTGCGCGAAATCGTGCTTGGCGGGCATGGCAAACAGGCCCTCGGCGGAAAATACGAATTCATTGACGGGGTGCGTGAAGCCTATCTGGATGATCTGGTGGATGATTTCAAAATGACCCGTAAACTCAAAGTCGTTTGTGGTACCGGCAACGGTACCGCCTCGGCCTTTGCACCTGAATTGTTTGAACGGATCGGGGTTGAAGTGGTGCCATTGCACAATGAGCTCGACTATACATTTCCCCACTACAATCCAAACCCGGAAGCCATGGAAATGCTACACGACATGTCCGCAGCGGTGAAGGCGTCCGGTGCCGATTTGGCACTTGGTTTTGACGGTGATGGTGATCGTTGCGGCGTGGTCGATGACGAAGGCGAAGAAATTTTCGCCGACAAGGCAGGCGTAATCATGGCGCGGGATTTTGCACGGCTTTACCCGGGATCCACCTTTGTTGCCGATGTCAAATCCACCGGCCTGTTCGCATCCGACCCGATTCTGAAAAAATACGGTGCCAAGGCAGATTACTGGAAAACCGGCCATTCGCACATGAAGCGCCGGGTCAAGGAAATCGGCGCACTGGCCGGGTTTGAAAAGTCCGGGCACTATTTCTTGGCTGAACCGATCGGACGAGGGTACGATTGTGGCATGCGCGTCGCGGTAGAAATGTGCAAGCTTCTGGATCGCAACCCTGACATGTCGATGTCGGATCTGAAGCGCGCGCTGCCTGTCACCTATTCTTCCCCTACTATGTCACCCTTTTGTCCGGATACCGAAAAATACCAGGTGCTGGATAGAATTGTTGAACGTTTGCAGGATCATTTCAATAAGGGCGGTACACTTGCCGGGCGCAAAATAGATCAAATCGTCGCGGTGAACGGCGCGCGGGTCATTCTGGACAATGGCGCCTGGGGGCTTGTACGTGCCTCTTCCAATACGCCCAATCTTGTTGTTGTCTGTGAAAGCCCGGAAAGCGAGACCGAACTTCGCCAGATATTCAGCGAAATAGATGGTTTTATCCGTCAGGAACCGTCAGTTGGCGACTATGATCAAACAATTTAGATATAATGCGATACCGACCCCCGGATATCAGTGATTCAGGGCTTGAAGGCCCGCCACTGACCACGTAAATACGCGCTCACAGTTGGGGTGTAGCCAAGTGGTAAGGCAATGCTTTTTGGTAGCATGTATCGTAGGTTCGAATCCTACCACCCCAGCCACGCACACTGCTCTTTTTGAGACGCGGTCGTTCACCTCTCTTTTATCACGAATGTTCAATGGCCTGGCTTTGCGGTATGTCCTGTGAGACGCTGGATGTGGGGTAAATCAGGCCCTGTACAGGCCTTCGTCTCGGTTCGGCTTTTCCACGGTACGAGTTTGGAGATCGGGTATGCTTAAGCAGCCTCTGATCTGACCGGATTCTCTCCAATCAGAGTCCTTTGATCTGACCAACGCCCCGGAACACCCTGCTTAATCAGAAAATCGGAAGTGACATTCATCGGTAGTGTGCCGCTGACCTGCCCCCCGAAACTTCCCTCACTTTGATGTAGAGTTTGCTCAACCTTTTGAAGGAGCAAACGAATGCAAAAGAGCCGTTTTTCTGAAGCGCAGATTATTGGGATGATTAAGGAGCAGGAAGCTGGGATGCCGACGGCCGAGGTGTGCCGCAGGCATGGCCTTAGTCCAGCGTCGTTCTACAAGTTCAAATCCAAATACGGTGGCATGAATATCTCTGAGACCCATCGCCTGAAGTCGCTTGAAGATGAGAACGGCAAACTGAAACGTCTGCTGGCTGACACCATGCTCGACAACGTTGTTCTGAAAGACTTGCTGGGAAAGAACTGACGGCGCCAAGTGAACGGCGGGCTGCAGCACGCAAGACGATGCGGGATCATGATATCTCGCAGCGTCGTGCGTGCAGGCTCGTCGGTGTCGATCCCAAGACCGTCCGGCGCGATCAGCCGCCGGATAATCCAGAAGTCCGCGAGGAGATGAAGGCGATTGCCTGCAAACGGCGGCGGTTTGGCTATCCATTGGCAGGCAGTTGATTGCAGGCAATCACCGAGAGGCGTCGGATCGGTGCGCTGTCGGAGCGCAAAGGAATGATCATGAAACATAAGAAACTGTATCGGCTGTACACGGAGGAGAAGCTGGGCGTCCTACGGCGAAGGGGCCGCAAACGTGCGCGCGGATCACGAACGCC
>VAPM010657174.1_pt1 | contig 12094 bp, 9 predicted proteins | sample 3395091 | NCBI WGS metagenome assembly VAPM01 (sample SAMN08290445, study PRJNA428436) | hydrothermal vent metagenome | isolation source: Deep-sea hydrothermal vent chimney 3 | place: Pacific Ocean: Juan De Fuca Ridge | reverse complement strand
GTTTGTATTTATGGGCATTATGCTTGAACGCTCGAAAGTTGCCGAAGGCTTACTTGAAACCATGGCTTCCTTATTCGGTTCACTACGAGGTGGACTCGGTATCTCGGTGACGATTGTCGGCATGTTACTCGCTGCGAGTACCGGTATTATTGGTGCAACCGTTGTGACTATGGGTTTACTCGCCTTACCGACCATGCTTAAGCGCGGTTACGATCCTGCTCTTTCTGCTGGGACTATTTGTGCCTCTGGAACGCTGGGACAAATTATTCCACCCTCAATTGTTTTAGTCTTACTTGGTGATGTATTGTCGTCGGCTTACCAACAAGCTCAGCTTGATATCGGGATCTTTTCTCCTGAAACGATATCAGTCGGTGATCTATTTGCAGGAGCCTTGCTACCCGGTTTGATGCTAGTTGGACTCTATCTACTTTATATTCTTGGTATGGCGTGGCTTAAACCATCGAGTATGCCAAGCCTTCCTGATTCAGAGCAACAACTTGAAACAGGTTTACTTATTCGTATCTTTAAAGTCTTATTACCGCCCTTACTATTAATTGTTGCTGTCTTGGGTTCTATCATGGCGGGTCTTGCCACGCCCACTGAAGCAGCCTCTGTTGGTGCGATGGGCGCTATTTTACTTGCTATTTTAAGTGGTGAATTTACTTACCCGCGTTTACTTGAAGTAATGCAAAATACCACCCGCGTTACCAGTATGGTATTTTTAATTTTTATTGGCGCATCTGTTTTTTCACTGGTATTTAGGGGCTTTGGGGGCGATGACATTGTTGCCGATCTTCTTAACAACTTACCCGGTGGCATATTCACGGCAATGTTTGTTGTGATGTTATTAATGTTTTTACTCGGTTTTATTCTCGACTTTATAGAAATTACCTTTGTCGTTGTACCTATTGTCGGACCAATATTATTAGCCATGGGGCTTGATCCCGTTTGGCTAGGTGTGATGATTGCTATTAATTTACAAACATCCTTTTTAACACCCCCATTTGGTTTTGCACTATTTTACTTACGGGGTGTTGCCCCCAAAGAAGTAACCACCATGCATATTTATAAAGGGGTGATGCCGTTTATTGCAATTCAACTTATCGGTCTTGGTTTAATTGCCTATTGGCCAAGTATTGCTACATGGTTGCCATCCCAAATATATGGTTAACCTCGCGCATCAAGGTAAGCACGCTCAGAGACATTGTGCCATTTTGTTACTTGGTCACGGAAATGTTTAAACGATTCATAGACCTTCTTGGTAAGCTTATCTTTGGCACCCACTTCCGCTACTACTTCATCAGATAAGGTCTTTAATTTCTTCAATACATCATCAGGGTAGCGACGTAAATCGACTTTATGTTTATTTACCAAGGTGTCCAGCGCCTGATTATTTTTCGCTGTGTATTCAGACAACATATCTTGATTTGCAACGCGTGCTGCGTTAATAACAATAGACTGTAAATCAGCCGGTAATGATGCCAATGCTTTCTTGTTAACAAAGCTTTCCAGTGTTGTACCCGGCTCATGCCAACCAGGGTAATAGTAATATTTTGCTGCTTTATATAAGCCAAAAGCCAGATCATTATACGGGCCGACAAATTCACTCGCATCAATGGCACCTGACTGTAGTGAGGTAAATATCTCACCACCGGGTAAACTCACTGGGGTGCCACCTGCGCGACGTAAGACCTCACCACCCAGACCTGGAATACGCATCTTCAAGCCTTTCAAATCGGCGACAGAGTTAATTTCTTTGTTAAACCAACCACCCATCTGTACGCCAGTGTTACCTGCCGCCATGGGAATTAAACCAAACGGTGCGTACACTTCATGCCATAGCTCCATGCCACCGCCATGATACAACCATGCGTTCATCTCCTGCGCTGTCATACCAAAAGGCACTGCTGCAAAAAATTGTGCTGCCTCAGTTTTTCCCTTCCAATAATAAGCGGCTCCATGTCCCATTTCTGCTACGCCACGTGATACCGCATCAAAAATCTCAAAAGCAGGTACCAGCTCCTTCGCCCCATACACTTTAACCTGTATGCGACCCCCACTCATCTCATTGATAAGGTTGGCAAGATAATTAGCACCCGTTCCCAAGCCAGGGAAATTCTTCGGCCAAGTTGTAACCATTTTCCATTTATATTCGGGCTTTACCTTGGCATAAGCCAGCCCCGGAGCCACGATTGCAGAACCCGCAACAAGGCTACTACCCCCTAATTTCTTAATAAACTCACGCCGTTTCATCTACTAACTTCCTTATTGAACTGGTTTTTTCTAATTATTCGAGTCTATCTGATGCAACCCTGGCGGGCAAACACTTGCATGAAAACCGCTGCTATTCCTGATAGTATCGATCTCATAATAATTATTATTAAGACGAGCTACTTTGTCATCAGACACTGACATCATACAATCTACTCGCTATCGTTTTGCTGCGATTGTTGGTATTAGCTTTATCCTTATGCCCTTACTAAGTCATATGGCAGCCGTCTCATTTCAACTCGTTACCTGGCACGATTTAGCCACTGCCTTAGAACAACCTTTTTTACCACTTTATATAGCCTTTATGTTTCTCTGGAGCACCGCCTATGCATGGCGATTATTAGCGCCAATACAGCAATGGAAAATTAATAATCCAAATGCTCATTATGCGTCTCCTGATATTCACCAAAGATTAAAACGCTTTAGTAGTGATTACTGGGGGTTCTATTTATGCTACGTATTAATTGTTCCACAAATTTATTTTTGGACGACCGCATCAACAAGCAATCTTGATTTAAACCTATTTAGTAAAATTATCTTATTACAATTAGTCGTGGCAATTTTAGTTGGCCTGCCTCTCTACATGTTATCTATGGCGACACTAGGTCGGCTGGTTAAATTTATTGGTATCAGTGCACCACTATTTAGTATTAAAACAAATCTCATGCTAGTGGGCGGTTTTATGCCACTACTAACAAATTCTATCCTCATGTTATATTTTTGGAACGAACAGGGCTTTCAAGCGATTAGTTCACTGCCCGTTTTTGCTTCTCTTGCCGCTATTAGCATTGCGATCACTGTCATCAGTATTTCTACTACTGCTCGAGCTTTACGCCCAGTACAAAAAGTCCTTTATGGGAAAGGCGCAAGTAGCCATGATGAATTAGCAAAGCTACGACCACAATCAACCGATGAAATTGGTTATTTAACCCAAACACTTTCCACTTTATTTCAGCACCTCGGTGATCAACGCTCACACATGCGAGCAATTTTTGATACCACCTCAGAAGGCATTATTGTAACCAATCAACAAACTCTAATTATTTCTTTTAATCCTGCTGCAGAAAGGTTATTTGAATTTCGTGCTGCTGAAATAATTGGTCAACCGATATCACGCTTATTTCCCGATGTGAATATAATGACACTTGCTCAATCTTCACACCCAGAGAAAGAAGTTGAAATTTCACGGCCTGATGGTAATCAATTAGCTGTCGAGCTACGTGTAAGTGAAATGCAACAAAGTAATTTACAAATGTTTGCATGTATCGTTATAGATATATCTGAACGCAAAAACACTGAGAAAAAATTACGTGAAGCTGAGTCTCGTTATCGTGATTTAGTTGAAACAGCACATGATTTAGTCTGGAGTATTGATGCCAAAGGACACTGGATTTATTTAAATCAAGCATGCAAACACATATATGGTTATGAACCTGAAGAAATGTTACACCGACATATTTCTGAATTTGTTAGTCCTGAATACAAGCAACGCGATCACGAAGCTTTTGAAAACTTACTAGCTAATAAAGAAATGCTGCAATATGAAACTATTCATATTGATCGTAATGGGGTAGCGAAACAACTCAGTTTTAATGCCACGGCACTCATTAAAGATGGTAAAATTACACGTATTCGCGGCACTGCTCGCGATATTACTGAACAAAAAGTTTATGAAAAACAACTCAGCTACCAAGCAGAACATGATTCACTCACAGGTTTATATAATAGACATTATTTCCAACAAGAACTAGAACGACTTATCGCCCGCACAGCACGCAGTGGTGCAAATTCTGCTTTATTTTATATCGATCTCGATCAATTCAAATATGTTAACGACACCCTTGGACATGCCTTAGGCGATGAATTGTTACTTGAAACAACTGAACTTTTACAATCACATTCAAGAGAGGGCGATTTACTCGCTCGCTTCGGTGGTGATGAATTTACATTACTTTTGTATAATATCGATATAGAAGATGCCGAGCCTATCGCAGAAAAATTACGCCTCTTATTCGAAAATTATCGTTATAACCGTGCATCCAACAGTTTCAACATCACCTGCAGTATTGGTATCACTATTATTGATAATCACTCATCGTCTGCCGATGAAATTCTTGCTCAAGCAGACCTTGCCTGTAACCTGGCTAAAAGTCATGGGCGTAACCGCATTTATGTTTACGATCCAGAGGATCGAGATAAACTAGGCATGGCTGAAGACATGGGTTGGGCCACTAGAGTACGTGAAGTACTCGACAATGATCGCTTTCAAATTGTTTACCAACCCATTGTCGGTATTAACGATGGTAAAATACACTCCTATGAAGTGTTAATTCGTATGCCATACGATAACGGACAAATCATCTTACCCGGTGGCTTTATGCCTGCTGCAGAACGTTTTGGACTTATTCACAGTATCGATCGGTGGATGGTGACTAAAACTATTCGGACTCTAGCCGGACTACGTGATGAAGGGCACACCTTGCACTTTGGCATTAATCTCTCTGGTCGAGCCTTTGAAGATGCAACCTTACTACCCTTAATCAAAGCCGTGCTTAATGAAACCGGTCTGGATCCTTCTTGGCTAACCTTCGAAATTACAGAAACGGCAGCCATTGCAAATTTAAATGCTGCAATACGATTTATCGAAGCACTACGTGATATAGGTTGCCGCTTCGCACTGGATGACTTTGGCTCTGGCTTCTGTTCCTTTACTTACTTAAAACATTTACCTGTTGATACACTTAAGATAGATGGCTCTTTCGTTCAAAGCCTGCCTAATGCACCGGTAGACCAAGCAATGGTCAGGTCAATGAATGAAGTTGCACATGCCTTAGGTAAAAAAACTATTGCTGAGTCTGTTGAAAATGTTGAAACACTAGAATTATTAAAAGAACTTGGCGTTGATTATGCACAAGGTCATTATTTAGGGAAACCTAGTTCAAAGATTGCTTAAATACCTTACCATCATTGCAAGCAACACGAAGCCATCTCTATAATCTTGCAACTTACTATGGAAATTGCTTCGCGGTACTCGCAATGACAATTTAGTTCAGAATTTGATTCAAGTATCAAAACATACTTTAGACATGACTTTTTATAGCTATTTTATTTAACCTATCAATCTTGTTAATCCTGTCTAATATATTTGTGTGTGTTTCTTACGATAGCGTCTGCAAATTCGCATAAGCAATCACCAGCCACTTACTACCAATGTCATCAAAATTAACTTGCACACGTGCATGCGCACCATCACCTTCACTACTGGTCACTGTGCCTTCACCAAACTTTGCATGCATCACTCTGGAACCTAATTGAAACCCATTGCTCGATGCAGTTTCAATCTGCATCGTAGATGCCTGTGCTGCTTGTCGTTTTATGCGTACTTCTTGTAAATATTCTTTTGGTAATTCACTAATAAAACGAGATGGCTGTGTGTACACTTCATTACCATGTAACCGACGGACATTGGCATAACTGATAGTCAGTTGTTGTTTGGCACGGGTAATACCGACATAACAAAGTCGACGTTCTTCATCAAGCCTTCCTGGTTCATCCATGGACATTCGATGTGGAAATAATCCTTCTTCTAAACCAGTTAAATAAACATGCTCAAACTCTAGGCCTTTGGCTGTATGCAAAGTCATTAGTTGCACTGGATCCTCATATTCTGATGCTTGTCCTTCACCTGCTTCTAATGCGGCATGTGCCAAGAACGAATCAAGCTCTGACAACTCGTCTTCTTCATGCTCAAACTGACGTGCCGCCGTCACTAATTCCGCCAAGTTTTCCACTCGCATTTGAGCTTTTTCACTTTTATCTTTTTCGTAACTGGCGATTAAGGTACTGGTTTTTAACATCGCCTCAGTAATTTCATGCAATGGCATGTCTTTTGTTTCTACTGCCATCTCTTCAATCAAGTACATGAATGCCTGAATAGCATTTCCTGCACGCGCAGTAAATTGTTTGTCATCAAGTAATTGTTGTGCTGCTTGCCAAAGTGTAATGTTATAGGCACGCGCTTGTTCACGAATCATCTGAACAGTTTTTTCACCAACACCTCGCGTTGGGGTATTCACAACCCGTTCAAACGAAGCATCATCATTACGGTTACTGATTAAACGTAAGTAGGCGAGGGCGTGTTTAACTTCCTGACGCTCGAAGAAGCGCATGCCACCATAAACTTTATAGGGGATCGCGCTTCGCAATAAACCTTCTTCAATCACACGTGATTGCGCATTAGAGCGATACAACACTGCAATCTCATTTCGTGGAATACCCTTATCAATACAATTCTTAATACTGTTAACGATGTAACGTGCTTCTTCTAAATCATTAAAGGCTTCATAAAGTAGAATCAGCTCGCCATCACTGCCGTCAGTCCAAAGATTTTTACCAAGGCGATCACTGTTATTTTCAATCAAGGCATTCGCTGCTGACAGAATCGTACCGGTAGAACGATAATTTTGTTCCAAACGCACCGTTCGTGTATTGGGGAAGTCTTTGGTAAAGCGCTGAATATTTTCTATTTTTGCACCACGCCAACCATAGATAGATTGGTCATCATCACCCACGGCAAATAACGGGTTATTATCGCCCGCTAACAAACGTAGCCATGCATACTGAATCGTATTGGTGTCTTGGAATTCGTCTACCAATATATGCTGAAAACGACGCTGATAGTGGTCTAGTAAGTTCTTGTTATGCAATAGAATTTCATGTGCTCGCAGCAATAACTCAGCAAAATCGACGAGACCGCTGCGTTTACAGACTTCTTCGTAAGCAGCATAAATGCGCACCATTTGCTCTTCAAACGGGGCATTGTGGTGATCCACATGATCGGGACGACGACCCTCGTCTTTCTGGCCATTGATGAACCACTGAATCTGCTTCGGTGGCCAACGTGCCTCATCTAATTCCATCTGCTTTAGCAAACGTTTAATGATGCGATGCTGATCATCTGAATCAAGGATTTGAAATGTCTGTGGTAAACCCGCTTCTTGCCAATGCGAACGCAACAAACGATGCGCAATGCCATGAAAAGTGCCTACCCACATTTGCCGAACCGGCATGTCGAGCATCGTTTCAATACGATCACGCATTGATCGTGCGGCTTTATTGGTAAACGTCACCGCAAGAATCCCCTGTGGCGACACTTCACCGGTTCGCACTAAATAGGCAATACGATGTGCCAAAACACGTGTCTTGCCACTGCCTGCTCCAGCAATAACCAATTGGTGTACGGGTGGGGCGGCCACAGCTTCACGCTGTGGCTCATTCAAATTATCAAGTAAATCGCTTATATCCATTCAAGCATTCTACCTTATTCACGCCGCCACATCAGGCTGGTTTCAAACGTCGACGCTGTTCCCATTGATGCATGCTCAAACCCAGAATAATCAAACTGGTGCCAAACCATACAATGGCAGTTACAGCTTCTCCATTCAGAGCTTGCCCAAGCAATAACGCCGTAACCGGTGTAATTAATGTAATCAATCCTACATTAGTCGCACTGACATGACGTAAGGTATAAAAATAGAAAATATACCCTAATACCGATCCAAAAATACCCAAGTAAATAATCGAACCTATCGCATGAGTAGGTGCACTATCTGGAATTGTGCCATCGGCAAAATACCAAACAATTAAATACAAAGGCATTGAGAACAATAAACTGCCTGTCGTCATAGATAGGGCAGACATCTGTTCCCCAAGTTGTTTCACCCAAACCGTACTAACTGAGTGCATTAACATGCCCATGAAAACAGCCAACATGCCGTACAAGCCTTTTTCTGTTAAATGCCCCGCATCACCACCGAGTAACACAATACAAAACAAGCCAGTTAATGCGACAATAATACCTAACAATTTTAAAAGCCCTGGTCGCGATTCCGTTCCCATTGAGATAGAAATAATCGTGATAGCTAATGGCGTTAAACCAAATAACAACGCCACCAATCCTGACTCAATAAATTGCGCACCCCAATACACGCTGAGCATACCGGCAAACACCGCCAATGATCCTGCAAGATAAGCGTATACAGCTTTACGATGCCAAGGCATCGCAACGCGAAATAGCTTCACTAATACCAAACAGATAATTGTTCCAATGATCATTCGACTAGTGACACCCGCAATAAAACTGGGGCCTTCACTGCTCCACTTTATCGCCAGAGGTGTAGTTGACCAAATAACAATGACTGCAAGATACGCTGCAGGGACCGACATGATTTTTACTCCTTTTATTTTACAACAGCCCTAAAAACAAAAAGGCCACGAAACTCTTTAGTTTCCGTGGCCTTTTCAGGATCTTGTTTTGTATTACTTTAACGTTTCAAACTTTAACTCTACAAAACACACGGAAGTACCTGCATCCAGCATGGTGCTCGATGCAGCTTAATCACAACAATGTGTTTGGCTAAATTCAACATGCGCGCATTCTGCGCCTTTGACTAGATTACTGTCAAGGAATTATTTTTAACACCTCATATGCTTGCCTAATTCGTATAAACATTTCCTTGTCACCACCTTTATCAGGATGATGTGTTGCGGCTAAGCGGCGATAGCTTTCTGTGATTTGTTCCTTTGCAGCATCTGGAGCAATTTCTAGCATGTCACATGCGGCATTTCGTTCATCTGTTGATACAAAATGTTGCCAAAAATTAGATAGTAATTTATCTACATCGTCTTCATTCGTATCTTCAAAATTTTTCCAGTCTCGATAATATTCGCTTAGTTTCTTTGATTCAGAAATTGCTAAAGCATTGCCTATCTCATTATTTTCTGTAAATATCATTTGTATATTTAATGGCGAGATATCAAGATATACCTGCTCATCCTGCCAAAGCTGATATTGCAATTCATACAAGGAATTCATAATAATAAAGTGTTTCTGGAATAAAACTAATTGAGTTTCTTCAGAAAGATCATTAAAAATCTCATGTTCAGCAAAATATTGCATTATTTCATATTCACTTAAACCTGTTGATTGCTGGCGCAACAACGATAAAATATCAGGAATTAGAGGGTTATGCATAAATAAATTCTAAACGATTAACCCGTACAACTAAAGTGCTTGTACTTAAAAACAGCTTATGAAATAGTGGAACAACAGTCTAACCCATATAAAAAGGTAATAGATTATGAATATAATTTTTAAATCTATCAGCTTGTCTGTATTGCATATTTCACTTATATCATCGCCAATTATGGCAGATGAGAGCATGACCATTAACATCAAGCGACTCAAGATGGACACCGCTTTACGTATTGCACAAGCCGCTATTAAACAATGCCGTAAAGAGGGTGTTCAAATTGCAGTTACCGTTGTTGATCGCGGTGGTCATACTCAAGTTGTTCTTCGAGACACTTTGGCTATGGATATCACCTTACCCATAAGCAAACAAAAAGCTCATACTGCCATGTCTTTCAATGTGCCTCTATCTCAACTCGAAAGCCGTTTCACTAAACCTTTCCAAGTCGCCAAATTAGATGGCTTAATTGTTAGTGCAGGTGGTATACCCATTAATATTGGTGGCAACATTATGGGTGGTATTGGAGTGAGTGGCGCACCATCTGGGAAAACCGATGAAAAGTGTGCCGTTGCTGGCTTAGAAGCAGTACGTGATGATCTCGAGCTTGATGGCTAGATTAGCTCTACAACTTCCACATTAAAAATTTTTAATTATTAGATACTATTCTTAGAATCATTTGTTTTTTTATAAAGTGGATTGGCAAGGAAGCTATCTTTCATAATTTCTCCTTTATCATCCACCTGCCAACTACCTACAATCGCATGTTGAGGCACTTTATTTGTACCGTGATAATCGCCATCAATAATATACACCCACGTGTTTGGATTATTTTTAGCTTGCTCGATTATTTCAAGTGTTGGTTTTATCTTTTTAAATTCAAATTGCTCTGCTGTTACAAAACCTATATTTAGAGATAAAATCATGCCCATGCAGACAGTACTGATTATTTTATTATTGTTACTCATATTATTACCCCCCTTGAATATTTAGGTCCCCACCTCAAATCTTCGATCATAATACCATGACTAAAACCATATTTTAATAAAACTCCAATTTTATTTATAATAACTTAGGACTAACTCTTATATTTTACTTTAATTTATATTCGCAATTCTCTATTTTATTACTTACTAACTAAGTTATATTCTTCTCTATAATCTTTTCATTGGTCTCCACCCATTTTCCCACTCATCATAAGGAATAATATAAGGCGGTTGACCATTGTCTCTAAACCATGAATCTACGGCATATTTTTTACCTGTACGTGTTTCTTTAATAACAGCCGTAGTATGTGGCCAACCATTAAAAAAATAACCTCGATTACCTCGATCTTGATAAGTATGCCAACGTAATAAGCCATCGTTCTGAATCATCATTAAATATAAAGTTGTATTCGTTGATTCATCAATGCAATCCATATAATGATAATATTCTTCATCAGTAATATTTTCAGCTTTATCATTAAATGTATTTGTAAGCCTACCAACCATTTTTTCAAGCTTTGCAATAGCAAGCTTTATATTTTCTCTTTCCTGCTGTGGTGAACTCTTATTACTAAAAATACTTTGAATCTGTTGCCACAGTGCTTCATCTAAACTGACTTTTTCAATGTTTTCACATGTTCCACCGTGACAGATAGTAAATTGTGATGGGGAAGGATCGTTAATAATATCATCTCGAATAAATGTTTCTGCATTCGCGATAATGATATAACTAAATAGAATACTAGCTATAATTATCTGTAGATATTTTGTATTCCTTGTCATTATTTATCCTTAAATAATTACATTTTGTTTATTTCCACTTATTAAGTAACTCTAGATAATCCTGCTTTTTTAGAGATGTTGCACCTTGCAGTTGACATATTTTTTCTGCAAATTCATTTGCCCTTGAAAGTATTTGCTGTTGATTCCAGCTTTTATGTAAGCCGAGTATACAGACAGCACTGAATGCATCACCGGCACCAACACTGTCTTCTATTTCAATCACTTTACTTATTCGCTTCTCTTCACATTCTAGTTCACTTATTGCTATTGCACCTCTTTCGCCATCAGTAACGTAAAGTGTCTGTATATCATGCTGTGATCTTAACTGTTTTGCTTCAGCGATATTAATTTGAACGTTCTGACCCGCACGCTGAAGTAATTTATTTAATTCTTCATTATTTATCTTAAGCCAATGAGCCTCTTCTAGACACTGCTCTATTATAGGTGCTTCTATCCAAGGTTCTCTCAAGTTGATATCAATAAAAAGTGGCAATGTCGTTTCTAATAGTATTCTCTGCAACGTTTTATGCGAAACAGGATGGCGCTGCGCTAAACTCCCTGTATAAAGCAATGAACAGGGTAGTGTCTTAACCCATTCTAAGGCTAAATTACTATTAATATGATCCCATGCTTGATCAGGTTTGATATCAAAAGAATTATCACCGTTTTCCGATCCAACAATAACATTACCAGTCGCTAGCTCTGTATCTATTTGAACTGCTCGGGTATCTAAGCCCCATTGATGCATAGATGCTAAGGCCAATTCACCTTCTACATCTTGTCCAATACGGGTAATTAAAAGCGGTCGTAAACCGAAACCTTGTAAATGCCAAGCAACAGCTAACGGGGCGCCAGCAAGGACTTTATTTCCATTCGGATAATGATCAAATAAACACTCACCAAAGATAACCGGGCGAGCACTCTGGTCAAAGATAACAGACATGTGCGCCGTAACTGTTATTCCACAGTAACTGATTTAGCTAGATTACGTGGCTGATCAATATCTGTCCCTTTTATGATCGCAAC
>VAPM010325671.1_pt1 | contig 12095 bp, 7 predicted proteins | sample 3395091 | NCBI WGS metagenome assembly VAPM01 (sample SAMN08290445, study PRJNA428436) | hydrothermal vent metagenome | isolation source: Deep-sea hydrothermal vent chimney 3 | place: Pacific Ocean: Juan De Fuca Ridge | reverse complement strand
GGCGATTACCTGCACCGACGATTAAACCCAGTGCGGTTATGGATGCGGTATTTAAATAATTATTTGACCAGTAAAGGCCTTTTTCAAAACCAACTGATGTTTTCTTACGCGTTCCATCTTCATTCGGCTTTGCCATCCACTCCGCGGCTAAATGGATTTTTTCTGCAGGAATGCCAGTCTTCTTTGCGGCATACTCAAGCTCAGCAAATTTATAACCGGTTATCCAGTCTTTATAATCCGCAAAGCCATCAGCCTGAAAAACTTCTTTATCTTCTTCGGTACGGTTGTTAATCCACTTATCAACAAACTCTTTATCTTCCCAGCCATTTTCAACAATAATGCGTGAAATCGCGTGTAGTAAAAGTGTGTCGGTGCCCGGATTTATTTCCAGATATAAGCCACCGTTTTGTTCTGCATAGGCAATACCTGCGGTTTTACGTGGTACAACCGTAATCACTTTCATACCACCACGAATAGCAGGTAGAATGCGTTCATTAAAAATAATGGTTTTAGATTCAAACGGGTCGGTACCGGCAATGAATAGAACATCAGCCATACCCCAGTCTTCATACGACGGGCTAAAGTTATCTATACCGGCATCCGCCATGCCCGGAGTATCCGGCCCGTGGCCGGTTGGTTGATCGTGTACTGCCCATGCCGGAGTTTCAATACCCTGAAATGCCAACTTGGTTAATGCATGTGTATTTTCCCAGTACTGGTATGAATACATTTTCATTGCCCATGCACTTTTACCGTAATTGTCGAGCACGTGTTCAGACACTTCTGCCATAATATCAATTGCATCATCCCAGGAAACACGTTGTAGCTTTCCGTTAACCCGAATCATCGGGTACTTAAGACGATCTTTTGTCAATGTGTCTGGGTTGTAGCATTTTTTAGCAATGGTGCCACCACGAATACTATGATCACCACCAATGTTCGGACCCTGATTATCGCGATCACCTATAATCGTTACATGATGTGGCTTGCCATTTACTGAAACAATATTATGTTGATTCGGACTTGCCCAGACACCCGTCATAGTTGCAACTGGAAACTCTTCGCCATAGGCATTTTTATCCGCTGCAGGTGCACCATCTTTACCAACCGGCCAGCGGTAAACTTTATAACCACAACCGGTGATACAGTAATCACAGGCGGTAGTGAAAACTTGCGCATCCTTTGGGGGTAAAGGTACTTTTTCTTCAGAGATATTGTGCGATTTATCTTTACTGCTCATTTTTATATCCTCTGTTTAACTCAGGTTGTCGTGGTGACCATAAATCAGGCCGGTCACACCGATTGCATAAACATTACCGCCGGAAACCTCGAGTCGTGCCTGCGGCAGCGCTTCGGTTGCATGTCCTGAAATAACCATGCCATGGCGAGTTAGATCAAACGTTGTTAAATGCAGAGGACAGGGGCCAATTGCTTTATGGCCTGCTTTGTAAGTACCATTTAATGGGCCACCCATATGGCTACACAAATTACTGAAAGCAACGATATCCTTATCCGCGCCAATACCGCCGCCGGCTTCTTCACCTAGTTTTACAATAAAGAAAGATGAAACCGGGTTGTTGGGAGGGTATTGAAATTCAACAGGCTGGTCAGTTATAAGGTCTTTAAGCGAGACAATTTTTTTACGTGGATAATCTTTTACAGCAAGTTTTACTGCTGAAGCAATGCCGGGTATAGAAGACAATATTATGGCGCTGCTACCTGCCAGCAGAAAGCTTCTGCGAGTCATGCATAAATGCTCGGTTTCAGACTGCTTAGATTCGGTTTTTATTTCAATCTCCATCATGCCTCCAGTATGTGCACTATTACCAATGGATTGAGTAGCCGGCTTAGTCGGCCATGTAATACATCTTACTCGAATAAGGGGTAACCCTTATTTAAGTAGGAATATATACTTCAAAAACCATTTTGTAAGTAGCATTTGTCACATTAAAAGAGTTTATTTAGAGGTTTTGTAGAAATATCTAAGATAAGAGGTGTTAAATAACAGAAATCTAAGTTGTTTATAGGAATGTATATGCAGGGCTGATCATAAAAAAACCGGCTGACAGGCCGGTTTTGAATTTAGGTGAATAATGTAGCGGAAGAGTAAAGCTCTGATTTTAGCTGTTATTAGTATTGATAATCATCTGTACGAGTTCAGGTAATGAATTAGCCTGCATTTTTTCCATAACTCTTGCACGGTGTATTTCAACTGTTTTTACACTAATACCGCAAATTTTTGCAATTTCCTTGTTAGGGGCGCCCTTGACCATAAGTTCCATTATCTCTTTTTCACGGGGTGTGAGTAAACTAATGCACTTAATGACAGGAGCCAGCTCCGCGTCTTTTTTACGATTAATGGCGTCTTTTTCCAGTGCTAATTGAATACTATCTAATAGCTCCTGATCTCTAAACGGTTTTTCAAGAAATATCTGAGCGCCTTGCTGCATGGCCTTTACTGCCATAGGTACATCACCGTGTCCGCTGATAATTATTATAGGGATGATGATTTTTTCATCCTGCATTTTACTCTGTAGTTGTAAGCCGCTCATTCCTGGTAAGCGAACATCAAGAATCAGGCAGCCGGGCATAGATTGGTCATAGCTATCAAGGAACTCCTGAGCAGAAGCAAAAGTTTTAACCGGGTGGCCAATGGTTTCTATTAACCAGCTTAAAGAGTCCCGCATAGCGGAATCATCATCAACTATAAAAATAGTAGGTTCTGTCATTTTTGTTATAAATCCTTAAATACTAATAATGCTAGATAATGTATATATTATTTTATTAATTCATTTTAGTCGAGCCTGAATTTGCATCGGCTAACGGTAAAGTAAAGCAGAACTGTGAGCCTGTATCCGTGCCGGGTTGATACCAGAGTGTACCATTATGCTCTTCAATTATTGAGCGGCATATAGACAGGCCCATGCCCAAACCCTCAGATTTAGTCGTAAAATAAGTATCAAAAATTTTATGCTGGTTTTCATTGAGCACGCCATCACCCGAATCAATAACAATGACTCGTGCAAAGCCACTATCATCCTGAATGCTTGTTATTTGTAAGTTACGCTTTGATACTTCAAGTTGTGATATAGCGTCATAGGCATTACGAATTAAATTTACCAATACCTGCTCTATTTGTAAAATATCAACATTAACCATTAGAGGCATGTCATTAAGAATCAGTTCAGGTTTAGGTGATATGTTTTGCTGACTAATTAATACCAGACTAACTGATTTGTGAATAAGTTCATTTATATTTACGGTTTCACGATGAAATGATTCTCGACGAGCAAAGCCGCGCATTTTTCGAATGATATCACCCGCACGATCAACCTGAACTATGGCTGATTTTACCGCCTTTGTAATATCTTTGCAGGTTTCGACACCCGGCTCAGAGCGTCGCAGACTACCCTGTAAATATAAAGACATTGCAGCCAGAGGTTGATTTAACTCATGGGCTATACCAGCTGCCATTTCACCCATAATACTGAGTCGACCTACATGCGCCATTTCAGCCAGACGTTGTTGTCTCTCTAATTCATTTGCCAGTCGTTCACTTATATCGACAACCAGGCCTGTGTACAATAACTGTCCATCGATAACTGTTTTACTAATTTTAATTGAAACTGGCAAAAGTGTCTGGTTCTTACACAGGATGTCAATTTCATAGCCTTCAATACCTGAAGAGGAGCGAGTGCTAAAGTGATCATATTGATATAGAATAAATAATTCATGATAATAGTCACGTGTATTTTCTGGAATTAATGCAAGCACATTTTTGCCGAGCATCTCAGTCGAGTGATATCCGAATAAGTTTTCAGCTGCCGCGTTAAATGTTTCAATTATTCCATTTTTTTCTATGGTAATAATGGCTTCAGCTGCATTATCCAGTATATTAATTAAACGTTGTTGTCTGGAGTTAACCTGCTGACGCATATCATGAAATGCATCAGTTAGAATATTGATTTCTTTTGCTGACGTATACTTTTCGAGTATTGTCGGGTAGCCGGATGCTTCATCTTTTAAAGCCAGAGCGACTTTTCGAATAGGTGATAGAATGGTCTTATCAAACATAATGTAGCCAAAAAGAACCAGCATAGAGCATATAATAAGCAGTACCCAGAGAGAATTGGACAACTGACGGGCAAGTGACGTTAGTTCACTCATAGATATTAGCCAGTTATTTTCTTCTTTTTGATGTAAAAGCTGCAGTGATGTGTCGAGTTTTGTAAATGCAGGTCGTAAATAGTCTGCAAGAAGCAACAGGTCCTGACGCCAACGCGGTGAGCGCAAAAGAATAATGGCGTCTTGATATTGTTTGATTGCACCATTAACTTTACTTGTCATTACTAACAAATCGTTTTCTACTTCTAGAGGCAGCTCATTATTGTTTTGCAATATAGTAAGCTGGTTTATATTGTCCTGTATTCTTTTCATATAAATTTGTACATTGTATACGCGCTGCTCGAAAGCGGGCTGCCATGCACCGGTAAAAATGCCAAATCGAACAGCAACAAGCAGACGAAATTCAGCCATTAAGCGAACCCAGGTATAACGAGTATCAATAAATAACTGCTTTAGCTTATGAGCCGGGTAGTCATCAGGCGAGGTGTCAAGCGTTGCTACACTATCAATAGCCGAAAGTATTTCCCCATTTTTATCTGATATTGATAACATAATGGTTGTAAAAGGGAATGTTTGTTCGGCATCCAGACGTACGCGAATTATTTTTACTAATTCACTTTTTAGTGCCTCAATATCAAAATCAAGGCTGATAGTACTTTCAATAGATGTATTTTTTTTTCTTTGCTGTTGACTTAATTTGAGGCTTTCATAACTATCATTAAAGTTTATAAGGGTTTCATTATAAAGCTGATAGTTTTGAGCATCCGGTTGAATGAGAAACTCCAGTAGTGCATATTTAACATCCTGATATAACACAGTAAAATCGTGAATCGTATTTTCAACAGATGCCTGATCCTTCATCTTCTGCTGATGTCTGCTGGTGACATTCTGAACGGTATACCAGCCAAGCATAGCCGTAATCGCGAGCATTAAAAACAGTGATATTGCGATAAAAACATACCGGCCGCGCAATGTGTCAGGAAAAAAGGCTTTAATTATATGAGTCAATGTATTCATCAGGAAATAATAATTACAATAATCTTAACATATTCAATTAGATGTTTTTTTTACAGCTGTACTAAAATAGTGTGTTATTAACATATTTAACATATTTAAAATATTTATCAACGGCTGATATATCAAGTGATGAACACGTTATTAGTTGAAGGTGCCATAATAAAATTAAATGCTGGTGTTATGAAATTAGTGCAATAAAAGTTTATATACTAACCAATAGTGAGGAATGCAGATCTGCTAGCGGTAACTATAGAACATGAGGTTTGATTAACTGGCAAATAATGGAAGTTTGAAGCAGAATTCTGCTCCCTGATTATCTCCCTGCCGGTAAAATAGTGTGCCATTGTGTTCCGCAATGATTGATTTACAAATTGAAAGTCCCATTCCCAGACCATCACTTTTTGTAGTGTAATAAGTTTCAAATATTCTGTTAATGTTTTCTGTTGAAACCCCATTTCCAGAGTCTGCAATGCAAACTTCAACATAATTCTGAGAGTCTTTGTCGGTAGATATACTTAGAGTTGGGTTCTTTATGTTCTGATCATTCATTGCCTCAAATGCATTTCGAATTAAATTGACCAGCACCTGTTCGATTTGCAGGCTATCAACTTTTACCTGTAATGCCGTTTGTGTTAATGACAGCTGGGGCTGTAGCATTGAGTATTTTTGATCGAGTAAAACAAAAGTAATTGAGCGTTGTATTAATTTGTTTATATCTTCAACTTTATAATCAAACTTTTCATTTTCTTTATGAGAAAATTCTTTTATTCGTCGAATGATGCCAGCAGCACGTTTTGCCTGCTCATCAGCAGATTTTACTGCATTTATAATCTCATGGTTTATGTTTTCGTCTGAGCTACTGCGACGTAAGCAGCCCTGTAAATATAAGCTGATAGCAGCTAGTGGCTGGTTAAGTTCATGCGCCAGTCCTGTCGCCATCTCTCCCATAATATTCAGACGGCCAGCATGATTTAACTGGATGTAGTGTTGTTGACGTTGTCTTTCATTTTTTATACGCTCGCGTATATCCCGAATTAAAATAAGAAATAAACTTTGGTTGTCGTGTTCTAACTGATTTATATGGGCCTCAACAGGAATTTTATTGTTATTGATATCAAATGCGGTCATTTCACAAAAACGTTCGGACGTGGGTTTGTTAATGTTTTTCTTTAGCTCATCAAAATTAATTATTTTGAAAATGTTGGTTTCAATTATTCTGTTTATATTATATCCAAAAATATGATTTACTGCGTTGTTTGCGGACTCAATGTTTCCATTGGAGTCGCATACGATTACGGCGTCGGCAATATTGTTTAGCATGATGCGTATTCTTTTTTCTTTATCGGCTAATTGCTTGCCTCGGTTAACCAGTTTGTTACGCATGATTTCAAGACTATGTGATAATGTTTTCACCTCGTATACATTTGAGTTGATATAGAACTGTTCATCTAATTTTCCTGAGGATATTTTATTGGCACCATTTGTTAAATTACGCAACGGTTGAGTAAAAACTCTATCTATAATTCCGATAAAGATAAGTACAATGAATATGTAAGCGACTGATATTATGATGCCGACTCGATCAAGCTTGTTTATTTCATCTACTGTAAGTGATTCATCAAATGCCATTTGTAACATGCCGGCATAATTTCCATCATCTGATGATAGCGAGCTATTTATATAATATAAGGTGTCAAAGTTTTCGCCGAAAAAGAAGTCTTCTTTTAATATTGACTGTGCCTGTTCTGATTCGGGAATATTTTCAGGGTAAATTATAATTCCTGAAGGGTTCTTAATAACAATAGAAACAGGCTGTCCACCGGTCAGTATGCTGTCAATTAAATGTGATAAATGTTGCGGGTTTCCTTGCTGTAGTGCATTGCTTATTAAATCGGCTATTCGGTGATTGTCGGTGCGTATGTGATCAATGAACTGTTCAGTGTAGTTGTTCTTAACCAGCAGTAATATAGAGTAAAATGGAATAGCAAGCAGCAGAAGGTGTAGGCTAAGCATAGCTATTAACAACCTTCCTGATAAACTATCAGACCATGATTTTAGTTTGTTCCAGATGTCCATATCTCCTGTACAATATTCGGTTTTGATTCTTCGGGTATGTCGTCCTTAAATATAAAACTAATGGCAGTAGGGTTAGCTTTTATTTCTAGTAATAGCTCATTTATATCAGTATGAATTTTGGGAGGTGTGACTCCCTGACGATACAGGCTTGAGACCAATACCCGTTCATAGCGTTTATGCGACATTCCGAGAGCAGACTGCAAAAAAACCTGATAGCAAAAATCACTTTTTTTATTTATTAATGGCGTTAAAGCTTTACCGGCGCGGTAAACTGCTACGCCTAAAAACAACTGTTTTATCTCGTTTTTTGTCAAAGGCGCTATATTTGTTTTATGATTAGTTATTATTAGTAGTTGTCTGTGTTGTGCAACAGATATGTTAATATCAAAAATTAACAGGGTAATGAATAAAAATATTAACTTATATAGCTTTATGTTCACGGGTAAACCAGGCTCCATTGAAATGATATCTGGCGATAGCTGTCACCGGAAAATCGCTCACTTTCTTCTAGTTCAAATTTTATTGACTGATTTTTAGTTAAACTATATCTACTGCCTAACATAGTTCTTTTACTGATAAATCGTGGAAAGCTGCTTACATATATATTGCTGTTGTCATCAGATGTATCCTCGATTCTTGTGTAAATATTCCAGCTACCGGTGAGGTTATAATCTGCCATAACATAAATATTAGTGAAGTAACCCATGCTCTGTGAATGGGTTGTCTGGTTTATTGCGGTGCTTTCAATTTTATTTATTTCTGAAGTAATTATAATGTCTTCAAAATCCCAGTTGATATATGCTCCATAGAGAAATTGTTCGATTTCATCAGGTGCCTGCATTTCATTCGGTATATGGTTAAACGAGGAGTACAGGCCGGTTTCATTGCCGCCGGAGAATGAATCGAAATGATAAGCCAGTTTAAAGGCGAATGAAGAATCGTGAACTCCCCTGTTGCTTTCAACCAGATCCGGTACATCAAGCCCGTCTTCGTTCAAACTTGAACCATAGCCAGCACTAATATAATAGGCCACGCCTTCCCGGTGATTAACAGCTGAACCGCCTTCGTACATTAATCCAGTGATATGTGCAGGTGTTATGCCTCCGGGGGTTTCAAACTCTGCTATAGCCGGCCGGGATATTGTTGGTTGTAGCCAGCCGCCATGATGATACTGGTCTCGCCAGTAACTGGCCGGATTGTGACTGCGTCCTAACCAGATTAAGCTATCTGTTGCAAGTAACCAGCCAATTTTGACTCGACCGAAATGGCTTTTTTTATCGTTAGCGACGAACTCAGCCAGGACTTTTATATTATCGAAGTTATCGGAATAGAATAGAGTGGCTTTGGGTAATAAGTCATTCTCGGGTAAGCTGGATGTCTGATCAAGATCATTTCTTTGAAATGCAGTCAGATCAACGAATAGCAGTCCCTGAGCCTGTGCGCTAAAACCATAAAGTAATAATGCCAGAATGTAGCAATATTTTTTGTAACTGTTTAAGAATAGCGTTATAAGATTATTATAGAAAATCCCTTTAACGTGTTCTGATTGTCTAAACTCCATCTTTTCTCCTGAGCGTGTAAACATATGGTTCACCCGCGCGACTTCTACTGGCTTTTAAAGCTTTCCATAAAATATTTTTAATAGCTGTATTATTTGATGGGCCGGGTTAAAGCAAACGATAACCGGAGGCATCTTTGGCGTCATTCACAGCTGCCAATAGATAGTATATACATAAATAGGGGTTATTACCTATTTATTCATGCATTGTTAGACAAAAGGTTGGTTTAGTGTAGGCAGTCTGATTTCCAGCTCTCTGTTACTTATTGATTTATAGGTAAATATTTCAATATATAAATTAGATATAGGGATTTAAGGTATACGGCTTAATGTGTATGGCACTGCCTGTTTGTGCTTATTTTTTGTCTCGTAACCCTTTCGTGTATAGATGATTTCATCAATTGTATTAAAAATATAAAGAAACATACTCAGTTTGAATATATTGCATTCAGCAGGAGAAAGAGTATGGGCTTATCAAAATTGATGCTAATGACCGGTGTGAGTATTTTGTTTTCTACTCAGAGTGTGTTCGCAGATGGGCTGTTAACAATAAAAGATAACAATACGAATTATGTCCAGTGTATGAAGGGTATTAAAGGCGTTGATTTAAAGCTATGTAGTGCAAATAGTGAAAACTATTGCAACGCTGAAATTGTAAATAATTATTTTATGGCGTCAGCAATTAAATTAAACTGTATCAAAAAATATTCCGGACCGGAGCTTATCTACCGCTTTAGTTCGTGAAAAATACTAATTAATAAGTAAATATCGACGCCTGTAGAGCGTGGTTTTAACCCTTAATAAATATTATTTAACACTCATACTTTTTCTGATAATACAGAACATAAAGCACTGGAATTAGAAACATTGATACTAAAGGTGCGCTGATCATGCCGCCTATTAGGGGGGCTGCGATTGGAATCATAAGTTCAGTGCCGGTGCCCTGCTGAATCAGTATGGGTAACAGGCCTCCAATAATAACGGCTACGGTCATGGCTTTAGGGCGAACCCGTTGAATAGCTCCCTGTAAAACAGCGGCTTTAAACGCCTGCGTCGTTTCTGGTTTTGCGCTCTTAACTGACTGGTTGATATATACCAGCATAATAATACCAAATTCTGCTGCCAGACCGGCCAGTGCAATAAACCCGATGGCAACCGCGACTGAAAATTGAATATCCATCAGGTAAATTAACCAGAAACCACCGATTAATGAAAAAGGTACTGCCAGCATTATTATTACTGGCTCGACCATGTTTCTGAAACTTAAATAGAGTAGAACCAGAATAATAATTAATGTCTGTGGGATAATGCTCATTAATTTTTCACTGGCGCGTTGCAAATATACATACTGTCCTGCCCATTGCAGGCTATAACTTGCCGGTAGTTTAATGTTGTTTGTAAATGTTTCTTCTGCATCTTTAATAAATGAAGCCAGTTGATTTTTTGGCAGGTCGATATATATCCAGTTACTCAGCATACCGTTTTCACTTTTAATTAATGCCGGGCCATTCGTCAGTGTTATTTCTGCAAGTTCACTCAGCGCCAGATGCTCGCCCCGTGATGTAACAATTGGCAGGTCTTTAAGCTTATCAACTGAATTGCGTAATTCCTGGGGGTAGCGAAGATTAATCGGGTAGCGCTCTCTGCCTTCTATGGTTTCCGTTAAATTCATCCCGCCGACAGCGGTAGATAAAATATCCTGCACATCGCTTAAATTAAACCAGTGCTGTCCGGCATTAAAGCGGTCGACTTTAATGTCAATGTAGCGGCCGCTCTGTACTCTTTCAGCGATAACAGAATGTTTTCCGGGGAGGGCTCGGAGTTGTTTTTCAATTTGTGTAGAAAGTGTTTCTAAGGTGGAAAGATCCGGGCCTGATACTCGCAGCCCCAGTGGTGTTTTCACACCGGTTGAAAGCATATCAATACGCGCGCTGATTGGCATTAACCAGGCATTAACCAGTCCTGGTACCTGTACGCGTTGGTCCAGTTCCTGCTTGATTTTTTCGATGGTCATGCCCGGGCGCCACTCACTTTGTGGTTTAAGTTGAATGGTGGTTTCGAGCATGGTTAAAGGCGCAGGGTCAGTGGCTGTTTCGGCACGCCCGGCTTTACCAAACACGCGCTTTACTTCCGGTTGTGTTTTTATTAGCCGGTCGGTTTGTTGTAATAGTTCTCGGGCTTTAGCAATGGAAATTCCCGGAAAAGTGGTAGGCATATAGAGCAGATCACCTTCATTTAATTCCGGCATAAATTCATAACCGGTTTCAGAGAAGGGCCATAGAGACGTGGCGAAAAGCAATAGCATGAGTGCAATGCAGCGAAATGGACTGTTTACCGCTGTTTGAATGAGCGGGGTATAAAGTTTAATTAAAGTGCGATTAATCCGACTGTCTTTTTCGGCTTTAATATGACCTTTAACCAGTATTATCATCAGTGCCGGAACCAGCGTAATGGATAAACCTGCTGCGGCTGCCATGGCGTAGGTTTTAGTAAACGCCAGAGGTGAAAACAGGCGACCTTCCTGTGCCTGCAATGCAAACACCGGAATGAAACTCAGGGTAATAATTAACAAAGAATAAAATAGAGGTGGACCAACTTCTGTTATGGCTTTTTGTATTGCAGCGAGCCGGTCACTTTTTTGTAAGCTGTCTTTTTCAATGTGTTTATGCACATTTTCAATCATAACAATGGCCGCATCTACCATTGCGCCAATTGCGATGGCAATTCCCCCGAGTGACATAATATTTGCATTTATTCCCTGCCAGCGCATGACAATAAATGCAGCCAGAATACCCAGTGGCAAGCTGAGTGCAATTACCAGTGATGAGCGCAGATTGCCGAGAAAAATAAAACACACCAGCACTACGATTAGCATTTCTTCCAGTAAACGATTCTGTAAATTATTGACGGAGGATTTTATGAGTGTGGAGCGGTCATAGGTTTCTATAATTTCAACCCCATCAGGCAGGCTTTTGCTGAGCTCTTTAATACGTTTTTTAACGCTTTGAATGGTAGTTAATGCGTTTTCCTGCCAGCGCATGATAACGATACCGCCTACCACTTCGCCTTCGCCATTCAGTTCGGCGAGACCGCGGCGGCTTTGCGGGCCTTCGCGAACCTCGGCGATATCTTTTATAAACAGGGAAGTGCCCGCTGTACTTAAACCAACCGGGCCGACATTGAGTAATTCTTCGCGGCTGTTGATATAGCCATGCACCCGGATCATGTATTCTGCTTCGGACATTTCAATGACAGATGCGCCACTTTCGCCGTTGCCATTACGAATGGCTTTAATGACATTTTCCAGCGGCAGTAAATT
>VAPM010597093.1_pt1 | contig 12108 bp, 8 predicted proteins | sample 3395091 | NCBI WGS metagenome assembly VAPM01 (sample SAMN08290445, study PRJNA428436) | hydrothermal vent metagenome | isolation source: Deep-sea hydrothermal vent chimney 3 | place: Pacific Ocean: Juan De Fuca Ridge | reverse complement strand
TTAGACGACACATCGGCGGCATCTGTTTCAACAACACACTGGAATGATACGGAACCAACTACACAACTTATATCTCTGGGTACCAATCCAGATCTTAATACTGCAGCAGGCACCTATGTCGCCTACATCTTCGCAGAAAGTGACTTTATTAAGATTGGAAGTTATACAGGTAATGGTCTTGCGGACGGTCCGTTTATAAACGAAGGAGTGTCGCCAGTTTGGACTTTATTTAAGAAAGATGCGGTGGAGCACTGGACACAATTTGATAGTGTTCGCGATCCGATTAACATGATGACGAAGTATCTTTATCCGAACGATCCTGCAGCTGAGGCTGTTTATGCTGGAATTTCGATAGATTTTACATCTACTGGTGTAAAATGCCGTGGTAGTTACAGTAATATCAATACCAGTGGAAGTACCTATGTTTATTTAATGATTGGTCAACCGACAGGCGGCTCAAATGTGGCAGAGGTAACTGCTCGTTAAGGTGGTTTAAGGGTGTTTAATGTACAGTAGCTTTTGTATGTGATACGATTTTCTCTGGACTTGAAACAAGGAGAAAGCAAGTGAAGGTAGATAGTGCAGAATCAACCATCTCTTTTGACCAGTTCAGCGGAGCGTGCGATAAAAAGAGCCTCACACAAAGGGGTTTCCTTGAGTGGTCATTCAAGGTTTTTGGTGGAAAAAAGAACCTTTCCTTAAGGGAGCAGAAAGAGTTGTTCCAGAGCGACCTTGAGCGTCTTTTCTGGAACGGCGTTCTTCCGTCGTACGCTGTGCGTGCCGTTACGCATGTCGCCGAGTCTGCGAAACAAAGTTTCGCCGGGCGGCCTGCAAAGGAGCCGTATCGTAGGCGGTCGTACGCAAACGCGCACTGGTAATTTCTTTTTTTGATTTACAAATCCTCGATGCGTAGCATCGAGGATTTTCCTTTTTCGTCACAAGACGATAGTATATTGATTATGGGTAATGAAGATAAATCAGAGATAGCACAGCGTGAGGAAAAAATCCTCGAATTTTGGAAAGATAATGATATTTTTGAGAAATCGCTTAAAAAGCAATCCCCAAACGGTGAGTATATAGTTTATGAAGGTCCTCCTACTGCAAATGGTCGCCCAGGGATACACCATCTTGAGGCGCGGGCTTTTAAAGATGCTATACCTCGCTATAAAACAATGCGTGGATTCCATGTACGTAGGCGCGCTGGGTGGGATACTCATGGGTTACCAGTTGAGCTTGGAATAGAAAAAGAGCTAAAATTTTCAGGGAAAAAAGATATTGAAGAATACGGAATAGCTGAGTTTAATAAAAAATGCCGCGGCAGTGTTTTGCGTTACATAGACGAATGGCAGAAATTTACAGACAGAATAGGATATTGGGTTGACCATAGTAAGGCGTATTTTACATACGACGCAGATTATATAGAGTCAGTTTGGTCAATCTTGAAACACGTTAAACGGGAAGAACGTCTGTATAAGGATTATAAAATAGTTCCTTGGTGTACTCGCTGTGGTACTGCGCTGTCATCACACGAGCTGGCACAAGGGTATGAAGATGTTAAAGACCTTTCAGTAACTGTTGAATTTAGGGTAAAAGGTAAAAAGAACACATCGTTTCTTGCATGGACAACAACGCCATGGACACTACCTGGTAACGTGGCTCTTGCTGTTGGCGCTAACATTGTGTATGTAACAGTTGAGAAAAAAACTGAGAATGGAGGGGATGCAAAGCGTTTTATAGTGGCAAAAGAGCGTCTTACTACCGTGTTTGGTGACGAGGGTCAGTATAAAATAATCGAGGAGCAGTTGGGAAGTGAACTTGTTGGTATGAAATATGAGCCTATTTATCCGTTCATTAAAAAACTATCACCATCATCAGAAGAACCAAAGTTTAAAAAAGCTTTTCAAATATATCCTGCACAGTTTGTTACAACAGAAGACGGTACAGGTATTGTCCATATAGCGGTTATGTACGGGCAAGATGACTTTGAGCTTGGAACTGAATTTGAGCTTCCAAAAGTTCATGTTGTGGCACCTGACGGTAGTTTTATGACTGGTACTGACTTTTTGTCAGGTCGTCAGGTAAAAGATGAAGATGTCGCTGTAGATATTATAAAAGACCTTGCAAAAAAAGGAGTCCTGTCTGCAAAGAAAAAGTTTGAACATACTTATCCATTTTGTTGGAGGTGTAAAAAACCTTTAATTTATTATGCTCGTGATTCATGGTACATACGCATGCATGACTTACGTTCAGAATTGGTTGAGCAAAACAAAGATGTGCATTGGGAACCAGAACATATTCGTGATGGTCGTTTTGGTGCGTGGATTTCTGGAGCAAAAGATTGGGCAATTAGTCGTGAGAGATACTGGGGAACTCCACTTCCTGTATGGGAAAACGAAGATGCAACAGAACGTGTTGTTATAGGTTCTCTAAAAGAGTTATCAAAACGTACGAAGAGCGGGCATAATACGTACGTTGCTATTCGTCATGGAGAAGCAACTAGTAATGTAAATCAAATTACGAGTACAACAGTCGCATCTGCAAGTACGGACGTTCTTACAGAAAAAGGCAGATCAGAAGTTTTGGAAAGTGCAAAAAAACTTTCTACTGAAGACGAGTTTGATTTTATATTTACATCTCCATTTGCCAGAACACGAGAAACAGCATCTATAATCGCAAAAGAGCTTGGTATACCAGATACTCGAGTTATTTTAGAGGACCGTATACGAGAAATAGGTGTTGGGGTTCTTGATAGCAAGCCATACAAGGAATACTCTGCATTTTTTGAGAAATTTGAAGACCGTTTTACAAAAGCGCCAGAAGGTGGAGAAACTTTAAACGATGTCCGCAAAAGAGTTGGCGCGCTTCTATATGATTTGGAAACTCGCTACAAAGGAAAACGTATCTTGCTGGTATCTCATTCCAGAACCATATGGGCTTTGTACGCATCTGCTCGTGGACTTTCGAGTAAAGAATCGATGGAAATATCAGTACCGGATAATGCTGGTATAGTTCCACTTAATTTTGTTTCGCTTCCTCATAATGAGAACTTTGAACTTGACCCGCACAGACCATACATAGATGACATTGTTCTTGAAGGTGCGTCTGGAGAAGATCTGCATCGTGTTAAGGAAGTTGTGGATGTGTGGTTTGACTCAGGAGCAATGCCTTTTGCGTCTGAACATTATCCGTTTGAAAATAAAGAGTGGGTAGAGGGTGTTGGTTATCCTGCTGATTTTATATCTGAAGCAATTGACCAAACTCGTGGTTGGTTCTACACACTTCTTGCTATAGGTACTCTTGTTGGGCGCGGGAAAGCATATAAAAATGTTATTAGTTTGGGGCATCTGCTGGATGAAAATGGACAGAAAATGTCAAAATCTAAAGGTAACGTTGTTGACCCGTGGGACGCCATTTCTAGATGGGGCGCTGATACGTTGCGTTTTTGGATGTATAGCGTTAACCAACCAGGTGAGTCAAAAAGTTTTGATGAAAAAACCGTTCGTGAATCGGCACGTACATTGTCATGGTTTGATAACAGTACAAAGTTCTATGATTTATTCAAAAATGAAGTATTGGGTGATGATGCACAGCTGCAAATAGTAGATAGGTGGATGAAGATACGTACACAGGAAACAGTAATTGCTGTTACTAAGTATTTTGATGCGTATAAATATTTTGAAGGCGCACGTTCTATAGCTGCGTTGTTGGAAGATTTGTCACAGTGGTATGTTAGACGTATTCGCGATAGGGCACGCGCGGGAGACAGAGCTGCAATAGAAACGTTGCGAGAAACGTTGCGAACAATATCTTTGCTTTTGGCACCTCTTGCTCCGTTTATATCTGAACAGGTATTCCAAAGCACGCGTATGGATTCAGACCCAGAGAGTGTACATCTTGCAGAGTGGCCTGAAGAAAAACACTCCTACTGGAGTAGGGTGGTTAGTATGTTTTTTGCGTCAGATGACAAGGAGCTTTTGGAAAACATGTCGGATGTTCGCTCGATAGCTTCTGAGGCTTTGATGCTCCGTCAAAAAGCTGGTGTAAAAGTTCGACAGCCGTTAACAGAGCTATCTATTAAAGGAGTGCTTCCTGCAGACTTTGCAAACATTGTATCTGAAGAAGTAAATGTAGAGCATATAAAAATGAATGAAAAGGAGCTTTCATTAGACACAAAGCTCACGGACGAGTTAATAAAAAAAGGAGACGTACGCGAGTTTTTACGAGCTCTTGCAGAATCTCGTAAATCAGAAGGTTTGTCTCCAAAAGATAAGATTAAATTATATATATCTGATACTGGCAAGGAGTCCTTGAGTAAGGTGTCTATCAATGGAGTTTCGTCTGTAGAGTTTGGTCTGAAAGAAAACTTAAAGTATGAGGTAACGTTGTCTTTTGGAAATGTTAGTTTTTCAATAACTAAACATGCGTCATAAATATACAACAAGTGGAATTGTGCTGGCACGGTTTCCTGTTTCAGAGGCGAGTGAACGTGTGGTTATACTTACGAGTGAACTCGGTGTTGTTCATGCGCACGCACAAAGTATTCGTAATCAAGGTGCAAAATTAACTCCAGCGTTGCAGACATTTGCTCAATCAAAAATAGTACTTGTTCGTGGTAAAGAAATGTGGCGTGTTTCTGGAGCTGTATTAGATATAGATTGGTTTAATTATATTTCTATAAATGCTCGCGTTAGAGTTGGAAGAGTTACAAGACTTATGTTGCGGCTTATGCCTGGTGATTTAATAGAGTCTGAGTTTTTTACTATAATACACGGGCTGTTTATATCTCTTCGTGATGAGTCCGAAGATTTGCAGGATGCTGCGGAGTGTTTAGCTGCGTTACGTATTTTACAAAAGCTAGGGCTTGATGCTGGTAACATTCCGCAAGATATTGATAATCAATATAGTACGAAAACATTGCAAACAATTGACGCTTCAAAACGTTTATTCGTTGATCGTGTTAACAATGGCATAGAGGCCTCTGGTTTGTAGAGTGTGTTTGAGTAGTGATGTTGTATACTTACGTTAATGTCTAAAAACGACCCGTTAGGTTCATTGGAAGAAGCTAGGAAACGACTTTACTCCGCAAACGAAACACCTGTTATTCCAAAGGGTGATTTTTCTGTTAGAGAGGTTCAAAAATCAAAACATAAGTGGACATACGAGAAGCATGCTACTGGTGTAAAAAAAGTACCACACAAACACGTGAGAATAGCTTTGATGTTTTTTTGGTCAGCTCTTGTGTTTTTTATGCTTGCGTCTGGTGTTGCGGCATACTTGTTTTTTTCAGGTAGTCGTTCTGTATCAACAAACAACGTATCTATAACAATTAAAGGACCAACAACTATCGCTGGTGGCGACACGGTATCGTTGTTACTTTCTGTTGTAAATAACAATCCAGCGCCAATAGAAGATGCAAATATAACACTTACTTTTCCAGCAGGAACTCGTTCCGCCTCAAACGTTCTTACATCGCTAACTCATGACACCGAAAATCTTGGGACTATTACTGCTGGAGGACGTGTTGAACGTACGGTAAAGGTTGTTTTGTTTGGTGGTCAAGGAGATGTTATATCAATTCCAGCAGCGCTTCAGTTTAGAACAGTTGGTTCAAATGCGATTTTTGTAAAGAAATCAAGCTACACACTGTCTGTTGTTGCAACACCTCTTTCTGTTTCTGTTGACGCCCCGCCTGAAACTGTTCCTGGACAACCATACTCGTTAACTGCAACTGTACGTTCAAACGCAACAGCTCCTCTTGCTGGAGTGGTTTTGAGAGTGTATTACCCGACAGGATTTACTCCAACAAATACATCTATAAAACCTGTTGGAAATAGTTTTGTTATAGGAACATTAGAACCAGGCGCTGTATCTATTGTGAAAATAACTGGTACTATCGCTGGTCAAAACGGCGAACAAAGAGTATTTAGGTTTGCTGTAGGTACAACAGATGGTACTTCTGATTCTTCAATAGCTGTTGACTACATGAAGCAAACAACTACTGTAAATATCACAAAACCATTCTTAGCAACATCATTGAATATAAACGGAAGTTCTGCTGACCAAGCTGTTATTGCTGCGAACACGCGAACTAGCGTGTCGCTCGCATGGACAAACACTCTTGATGTTCCGATTACAAACGCAAACATAACAGTGTCTCTTTCTGGCGCATCATTTGACCCCTCTAGTGTTAGTGTTGTTCGAGGTCAATACCAGTCATCAAACAAAACGATTGTGTTTAGTCGTGATTCAGACGCATCGCTTGGTATGCTAGCTCCTGGTGCACAGGGGGTTGGAACGTTTACATTCTCGGCAATTCCTCCAGTACAAACAGCAAGCTCTAGTCCGTCTGGTAGTCCTATAATTACAATCTCGGTAACAGTGTCTGGTCAGCGTACAGGACAAAGTAATGTGCCAGAAGTTGTAACTTCATCTGTAACGAAGACTATTAAAGTTGCAACGGCAATGTCTCTAGACGCATACGCACTTCACTCTACTGGTCCGTTTACAAATACTGGACCAGTTCCTGCTGTCGCAAACCAAACAACTACGTACACTGTCGTTTGGAATGCAAGTAACACAACAAGTGATATCGCTGGCGGAGTTGTCTCAGCAAACCTTCCTTCAGATGTACAGTTTATAAAGGCTGTCCAATCTGCAAATAGTCCGATTGTATATGACTCTGGTGAGCATACAATTACATGGAACATCGGAGACTTAGGTGCGCGCTCATCAACACAAACTGCTTTTCAGGTTGCTGTTACCCCAAGCACAAGCCAGCAAGGTGCTGCGATGCAGCTAGTTGCACCAGCGACACTGTCTGCGTTCGATAGGTTTGCTCAAGTTAGTGTGTCTGTTACTTCAAATCCTGTAACAACGGATTTGTCTCGAGACCCATCTTACTCGGGTAGTTCTAGTTCTGTGCAGTAGCGTAGTACGTTTTTCTAGAGTAAAGTATTTCTTATGAAAGAAGCAAAAAAAGACATAGATATGGAAACAATAGTGTCACTTGCAAAACGTAGAGGTTTTGTCTTTCAAGGGTCAGAAATCTACGGAGGTTTGGCTGGTACTTTTGATTATGGTCCATACGGCGTGGCTCTTAAAAACAACTTAAAAAGTCTGTGGTGGAGAATGTTTGTCGATTCTCTCGACAATATGTACGGTGTTGATGCTGCTATTTTAATGAATCCTAAGATATGGGAGGCTTCTGGTCATGTTGATGGTTTTTCAGACCCACTGATTGAGTGCACAGAATGTAAACATCGTTTTAGAAATGACCAAGTACAAAAGAAAACTAAAAAAGGAACAGAAGAGTCTGATACTTCGGTTTCGGTTTGGAGCTGTGAGCATTGCGGTACTGAAAATGAATCAGTAGAACCGCGCCAATTTAACATGATGTTCAAAACACATGCTGGGGCATCAGAAGATGATGCGGCAACTGTATATTTACGTCCCGAAACTGCTGCTGGTATTTTTATGAATTACAAAAATATAATTGACTCTGTACATCCAAAACTTCCTTTTGGTATAGCTCAAATAGGAAAGGCTTTTCGCAATGAAATATCACCACGAGATTTTATATTCCGTTTGAGGGAGCTCGAGCAAATGGAAATAGAGTATTTTGTTCGTCCAGAGGAGTGGGAGATGGCATTTGAGAATTGGCGTGTTCGTTTGAATCAATATGCTGATGCAATAGGAATTGAGAGCAGTTCGCTACATGAGTTAGAAGTATTACCTGAGGATAGAGCACATTACAGTAAACGAACTATTGATTTTGAGTTTGATTTTCCTTTTGGGCGCAAAGAACTATGGGGTCTTGCCTATAGAACAGACTTTGATTTACTTGCACATGAAAAAGGTTCTGGTGTTGAACTTAAATATTTTGACGAGTCAAAAAAGGAGAAAATAACGCCGCATGTGATAGAACCGTCGCTCGGTATCGACAGAACCATTCTGGCTGTTTTGTTTTCAGCATATCGTGAAGACATAACGGGAGACACTCCGCGTGTTTATCTAGCTTTTCCTCCTGCCATTGCTCCTGTAAAAGCAATGGTATCCCCGCTTCTAAAAAACAAACCAGAGCTTGTAGAAAAAGCTAGAAATGTTTATTTGGAACTTAAAAAAGATATTCCACAAATCATGTGGGATGACAACGGAAACATAGGGAAACGATATCGACGTCAAGATGAAATAGGTACTCCGTTCTGTATAACGATTGATTTTGATACCCTTGGAGAAACTTCGGAACTTAAAGACACAGTAACTGTTCGTGATAGGGATACTGGAGATCAGAAAAGGATGGCAATTTCGGAACTTTTAGAATACATTAAAACAGCATTATAGGGTTTGTAGCTTTGTTAAGGTTAGCGGTTAGTGATAAAAGTAAAATCAAACATTCTTTATGGTACTATTCATAATATGAAGGATACACGGTATTCGATTTCTATTACTTCGGGGACTATTGTTACTACAATAATAATTGGGGTTATTGCGTATGCGTTATGGACTTTGCGTGACTTAGTGTTGCTCATAATAACTGCAATTGTACTTGCCTCGTCTGTTCGTCCTGGGGTGCTTTTCTTTATGAAGTATAAAATACCACGTGCGCTATCTGTATTGATAATGTATTTAATAGTTTTTGGTTCAATTTTTGGTGTTGTTTATATGTTTTTACCTCCAATGCTTGGGGAATTGAACGGTCTTAGCAGCGCACTTCCTAAGTATATAGAAACCGTATCTCTTCCTGCGCCATTTGATACATCGGGCGCTACAAGTTTCTTGTCGTCTAGTTCTGGTGCAGATACTTTGATACAGTCTTTGTCGTCATTGCAAAAAGCTTTTGTTGATTCGTCTGCTGGTGCATTTCGTTTGGTAGCTACGATTTTTGGAGGATTGTTTTCTCTTGTATTTGTAATAGTTCTTTCATTTTATTTTGCTGTTCAAGAGGATGGTATGGAGGGTTTCTTGCGAACGATAACACCACTGCCACAGGAAGAATATATTATAAGTCTGTGGAGACGCGCACAAAAAAAGATAGGGTTATGGATGCAAGGGCAAGTTATGTTGTCGCTTTTGGTTGGTTTACTTATTTATCTTGGGCTTATGATAATTGGAGTCCCTTATGCTCTTTTGATAGGTTTGTTTACGGCTATTATGGAAATTATTCCTATATTTGGTTCATTTATAGCCGCTGTTCCAGCTATTGCGATAGCATTTACAACAGGTGGTCCGTCATTAGCCCTTATTGTAGCCGGACTTTATTTGATAGTTAATCAATTTGAAGCGCACCTTATATATCCATTAGTTGTAAAGAAAATCGTAGGAGTACCACCGCTTCTTGTTATTGTTGCTATGGTTGCTGGTGGGGAATTGGCGGGTTTCCTTGGTGTTATTCTTTCAATTCCGCTTGCAGCAATACTACAAGAATTTGTTAGCGATTTAGACAAAGGGCGTCGCGCACACAAGGCGTCAGTTTAGTAGATACTAACTTTTAATATGGCACGATATTTTACAACTACATTACCGTATGTAAACTCAAACCCTCATATAGGTTTTGCAACTGAAGTAATTCAGGCAGATGTCCTAGCGCGCGCAGCGCGCGCTAGTGGAGAAGATGTTTTCTTTACAACTGGTACAGATGAGCACGGGCAAAAAATCGCACAAAAAGCAGATGAGGCTGGTAAAGGCGCACAGGAATATGTAGACCATTATGCTGGTGAATTTGAAAGGTTAAAAAACTCACTCAACTTATCACATGATAAGTTCGTACGTACAACGGATAAAAAACATATTGCCGCAGCCAAAGAGCTGTGGAGACTTTGTGAAAAAAAAGGAGATATTTATAAAAAATCATACAAGGGACTTTATTGTGTTGGTGATGAAATGTTTTTATTCGAATCCGATTTGGTAGATGGAAAATGTCTAAACCATCCAGAAGTTGAACCTATAGAAATTGAAGAAGAAAATTATTTTTTTGCGTTGTCAAAATACCAAAAATACCTAGAAGAATATCTAGCTAAAGATACTTCTGTTATTCCAGAATGGAGACGTAAAGAGGCTCTTAATTTTGTTAAAAACGGACTTGAAGATGTTAGTATTTCTCGTGAAAAGAAACGCTTGTCCTGGGGTATACCTGTACCAAACGATGACACACAGGTTATGTATGTCTGGTTTGATGCTTTGACAAATTATATATCTGCACTTGGGTGGCCTGAAGATAAAGAAGGTAATTTCAAAAAGTTTTGGGAAAATGGTGTAACTATGCAGCTGGCTGGTAAAGACCAAGTACGTTTTCAGTCAATCATGTGGCAAGCAATGCTTCGCTCTGCTGGAATTACTGCAACTGATATTATTTTGTATCGCGGGTTTATAAACTCTGGCGGACGTAAAATGAGTAAATCTATTGGAAATGTGATTAGCCCAAACGAGTTAATAGAAAAGTATGGCACAGATGCTACTAGGTATATTTTACTTCGGCACGTGCATACAACAAACGATACTGATATTACGTGGGAGCGTATGGACGAGTGGTATACAGCTAACTTGGTAAATGGGCTTGGTAATCTTGTAGCAAGAGTGATGACGCTATCTCAAAAGCATTTAGAGTCTGGTCAAGCAGTTTCTATAGAAAACCATACTCTAGATAACATAAAATCTATTTTAGAAAAGTTTGATTTTCAGGTTGCTATGAATTCGGTATGGGAGCGTATACAAAAACTAGACCAAGAAATTACAGAAACTGAACCGTTTAAGGTTGTAAAGATAGATTTAGAAAAAGGAAAGTTACTAATTGAAAAACAACGAGAAGAACTGTTTGTTATTACTCAAATGCTTGAGTATTTTATGCCAGAGACAAGTAAAATTATTTCTAAAGCAATAAAAGACAATGTTAAGCCTGATAATCTTTTTCCACGTTTAACATAGTGGTTGTAATTGTTAGTGTATGACATTCAAGTATTTTGATACACATAGTCACATACAAATAAGTGACTATGATTTGGATAGAGAAGAATTAATTTTAGGCATGGACGCTAGTGGTATTGGAACTGTTGCTGTAGGTGTTGATTTTGAGTCATCAGAAAGTGCGGTTAGTCTTGCTAATAAATACAAAAATGTTTTTGCGTCTGTTGGTATGCATCCAACGGACACAAAAGATTTTTTTGAAATATCAAAGTTTGAAAAACTAGCATCTGATGAAAGAGTTGTTTCAATAGGTGAGTGCGGTTTAGATTATTTTAGAACTAACGATGTAGCACAAGAACGTCTGCGTCAAATACCATTACTTGAAACACAAATTGATTTAGCTGTAAAAATACAAAAACCGTTAATGATACATGCGCGTCCATCAAAAGGTACGGTAGACGCATATACTGATATTATTGAGATATTTAAAAGTGCAAAAAAAGAGCATGGTGACAAACTAAAAGGTAATATACATTTTTTTGTCGGTGGTATAAAAGAAGCGCGCGCTTTTTTTGAAATTGATTTTACGGTTTCTTATACTGCAGTTATTACATTTACGCATGATTATGATGATGTTGTTAGTTTTGCTCCATTAAGTATGCTTCTCTCTGAAACGGATTCGCCATTTGTAGCACCAGCACCAAACAGAGGTGCTAGAAACAACCCAAACGCTGTTAAGGAGGTTGTGGAGACTCTTGCGAGTATTCGACAACAGGATGTTGAAATCATACGCACAGCGATGGTCGATAACGCAAGTAGGGTATTTGATTTTAATAACAATACTAAGTGATTACCATATATAAGTTAGGTTGTCTTTGGTCTATTTGCGTGCTAGAATGCGCGCACTATGGCAAAGAAACAAGATAAGGAGCTAGAAAATGAACAAATAGAAACTGTAGAGGAAAACTCTGCAGAACCGCGTATTTATGAAATTGGTTTTCATATAGATCCTGAACTATCTCATGAGGAAGTTAAGCAAGTATACCAAAGCGTAAAAGATGCAGCTGCAGCTGCTGGTACGGTTATTGCCGTTGGTGAGCCAGAGAAAATGCAGCTAGCGTATACAATCTCAAGAATGGAGCACGAAGGAAGACATGATTTCTCGTCATCGTTTTTTGCATGGATTGGTTGCGAAGTTAACACAGACGG
>VAPM010387536.1_pt1 | contig 12110 bp, 4 predicted proteins | sample 3395091 | NCBI WGS metagenome assembly VAPM01 (sample SAMN08290445, study PRJNA428436) | hydrothermal vent metagenome | isolation source: Deep-sea hydrothermal vent chimney 3 | place: Pacific Ocean: Juan De Fuca Ridge | reverse complement strand
TTCTTTATTTATCCTGTAAAAATGTGTAATCCAGAATTTTAAGGGAACAAATGTATCCCAGGTCTGAATATAGCTCTCAATTATATTGCACCAGGATAGATACAGTCCTTTTGCATCCCCCTTTTTTCTGAATAATGAATGTGCTTCTTCTAATAAAGAACGCGCTATAATTGGTTTATACTGAACAAGGCAACTGGCCTGCCAATAATACAACCAGGCGTCTGCCGACAGAACTTTCTCTGGACAGGTTTTTAACCACTTTTCAACCGTTATAAATAAACCTTTTTGAATTAACTCATTGGCGTATTTCTTTATAAGTGCCGCCAAACTTTCCCAGTTTTCAACACTAATAAATAGCTGTGCAGCTTCCTGAATATCTCCCTGATTTAATAACAACTCGCCAGTTTTGTTTTGCAATGAAACTAAGGCGTCATTATTGAACTTCTGTTTTATTTTCTGAATCAGGAATTCACGAAATAATGGGTGATATTCAAAACTTCCATCTATACGATTATGCTGAATCGTCAACAGTTGATGTGAGGCCAGGTGCTGCAGGATCTGTTTCGTTTGAGACTCCCCTGTGAGTTTTTTTGCCACTGATAAAGATATGCGTTTTAAGAAGGCTGTCTTGAGCAACACCTGCCTGGTTACCTCATCAAGTTCCGCCAGGATTTCATTCGCCACATAATTAAACAGGGCAATACGATCGTCAAAGATTCGGTGACTTAAAAAATCCGGATCGACTTTTAACTGTTCCAACGTTAAAACCAGGCCTGCAGCCCAGCCTCTGGTAAGTTCATACAACTGGGCACGTTGTGTTTCACTCAATTCAATTTCACTACGTAAATTCGCCACCTCGTCGCTTTCCTCACGATCGAAATGCATGTCCTGCATTGATAACGATGCAAAGTGCATAGAAGCCTGTAACGAGGCCAGTGTGCCTGGTGGTTCCGCGCGACTGAGTATCACAAGTTGAATGTTATTGGGTATTTCGTTTGCCACGTAGTGCATCACTTCATGCAAGTTGGCTTCTTTACCTGCATCCTGGTAATTGTCCAGCACCAAAACACTGCCTGGTTCGACTTTTTTAAATAACTCACGAAAGTAATTAACGCTGAATGCTGGCAGACCTGCCAAGTATTCATTGGTGAAATCAGGTAATATGCCACGTTTTTTAGGATAGGTGTTTTTTATGCACAGGGCCATATGGTGAAAGAATGATGCAATATCGCCGTCACCCGCATCAACCTGGTACCAGATAATATTTTTATTTCTTTCGCTTAGGTAACTGACAATGAGACTGGTCTTGCCTGAGCCGGCCGGAGCCGAAATCCACACCACTCGTTTATTGCTTAAATCATCAAGCTGGGAAAATAAACGTGCACGCGAGTGCAACCCCACCACCTGCGGCGGCTCAAATTTAGGCAGATGATATTTTGCGCGTTTGAACATGCTTGTCGACTTTCTACTGCATTTGGATTATCAACAAGTCTAACATCAGTTCATACGTTAGTTCTTGAAGATTAAATAATTATAAATCAGTATGTTATGGGACTCTGAATAAACAACTCCGCAGCAATCTACGGAGTATTAGTCAAAGGAACAATCTGACCGCCAGGACGTGACCGGAGCGAAGCGCAGGAAATACCGAATGAAGCTCGCAGAGCGAGATTATCACGATGCAAAGGACGCCAAGTTTTGGCCAAATAATTCTTGGCGCATTGGCGATTCAATATTAATCACAGCAAGCTATAGGGAATTAAACCCATAGAGATTAATTCGTCATTCCGGACGCAGCGAAGCGGAGATCCGGAACCCATGTGTTACGCATCCAGTACTGACTGGATTCCGGCATTCGCCGGAATGACAATGTTGTAATTAATCAGAGATTCCCTGGGAACTAAAGAGCAGATCATCTAATACGAAGCAGCCATGATGATGTATGTACGTTCAGGATTTTATTAAATCTGTTGTCGTAGCAGAGGGCGAACTGCCGCTGGTGGAGGCGAGGATAGTGACATATTTTTCATAGCTTGCCCGAGCCTGGGCCTGCCGGCCCTGCGCCTGATAACAACGGATCAAGCCCTGATAGGCTTCTTCAATCAGCGAGTCAATTTCCAGTAAACGCTGATAACACTGGATCGCGGTTTGGCTATCTTCATATTCAATGGACTGGGCGAGTGCAATGGTGTGGCGAATAAAGCGTAGGCGCAGGCCTTCGCGTTGATGTATTGCCCAACTGGCGGGTTCGCTGGCAAGAAAATGGCCGTGATAGTATTGCATGAGTTTGTCTGCCAGCTCGGCGCTTTGCGCGGTATCTTTTATGTTAATACTTTCTTGTGCCGGTTCAAACAGGCGACTCATGGCCCAGGTATCAACCCAGACACAGTCTTCATTCAACCTCAGTTGATGGTTTTTCAATGCCAGCACATCCAGATCACCTAATACCCTGCGTAGCCTATGCAATGTGGTTTTGAAACTGGCCTGAGCCTGATCGCCTTCGGCATCTGGCCAGAGGGCATCCATAATCTTTTCTTCATGCACATCGCGCCCGCCATAGGCAAGCAATATTTTCAATAGGTCAAAGGGTCGACTTTCCGTGTCAATGGGCTGTTCATTTAGCAAAATACTAAATCGTCCTAGCGTGTATATCTTTAATGGCCAGGGCCAACCTGCAACAAAGGGATGACTGTCTGGTGGAACCAGTTTATTACGGCGAATTAATTCTCGTGTAAAAGTGGGTTCAATATTTTGTTCAAGGGCACGCAGTGATAAATCTTGCATTAATGGACCATACCAAAGGGGGGTCGAATATATTTGTACATTGGCAGCACTGCTAAAAGATTTTGTTAAATATTCATTTGCATGTTGTTCATCACCTTTTAATAAATAGATCCAGGAAACATACGCATAAATCGAAAAATCAAACAGGGGGGAATCAAAAAATGCGGTGCTTTCTCGTGCAGCGATTACTTGTTTTAGACCAGCATCAAGCTCGCCTTGTAACGCGAGGCTTAAGCCCATGACAGCCTTCCCAAATGCTTCGGGAAATAAAAATCCAGCATACCTTACTTCTAGCGACGCTTTAGCGTTATTGTAGGCACTGATATAATCACCAACTAAAATATCTGTGCGTGCACGAAAAAATAATAAATAACCATAAAAGACATCAGTTTGGGATAATGAACTGTGTTGGAGCTCCTCTAATATCGCGCAAACACTCTTTGCATCCCCCTTTACCAGGCAGCCATAAGAAATATGCAATTGAAGTACGCGATTTAAGACGGTAACACCGGATTTATTACCCAAAGCAATTGCCTGGTTGCTTACTGCGTCCAATGCATCGTAGTCAGCCGACAGCATATGTTGATATCCGATATTGAGAAAGGCAAATAGTTTGAATAATGGGGAGATATCTTCTGTCTTCAGTATTGTGTGCATGACATCATTTATAAGACGAAGCTGATGCAAATTTCCTTTCATGTTGTAATACATGCTTAATGTTGCACCTATTATGCATCTAACAGATTTTATGGGCAAAAATCGGAATAGGTTTTTAGCTTTCTTAAACCATTTCTCGAATTCTGGATGATCAGGCCAGGAATAAACCATGGCACTTAACATGCCGATAGTAACGCGAGCTTTGACTTCCATGCCTGGTATCCTGGGAAATTGTTTTTGTAATTCCTCATATTGCTTTATAAGATCTACCAGGGGCACAAAATTATCAAAATTTTGCACATAGCTTTCAACCAAATGACACCAGCATAAATACACCCCCCGAGCGTCATCATTCTCTTTAAACAATTCAAGTGCTATTACTAAAGAATCTCGCGCCTGAACAGGTTCGTATTGGGCGTGACAATAGGCTTGCCAGTAAACCAACCATGGGCGCTGAATTACAAAATCTTGCGAAATGGAGTTCACCCATTTTTCTACTGTTAAATATAACCCTTGTTGAGTAAGAGACGGTGCGTGCGATTGAATTAAAGCCGAAAGATCCGGCCAATTTTCAATATTGATATACTGGTGTGCAGCGGCGCTAATATTCCCCATATCCAATTCTAACTTGGCGGTTTTATTTTGCAGAATTTCTAATTCTTGAGCACTATAATTTTCTATCGCTCTTTTAATTAAAAACTCCCGAAATAGCGGGTGATATTCAAAATTATCGTCAAGTTGAGAATGCTGGATTGTTAAGAGTTGGTGTTGAGCAAGATTATTTAATACATTCTTCGTTTTTGCTTCATTAGTAAGTTTCCGGGCAACGGGTACAGACACCTGTTGTAAAAATGCTGTTTTCAACAATACCAGTTGGGTAATCTCATCAAAATCATTAAATATTTCATGTGCCAAATAATCAAATAATGCATTTTGATCCTGAAAATTGAAATGGCTCAGAAATCCAGGATCGGATTTTAAATATTCCAACGTCAATATCAAACCTGCTGCCCAACCTTGAGTTAAATCATATAATTTTTGAAGTTGATTCGCATTGAGCGCAGCATCACTACGCTCCGCCGCAATATCATCACTTTCAGGACGATTAAATTTTATTTCAGAAAGATCGAGGATCGTAAATTTCTCCGATGCGCGGAGGCGGGCCATTACACCGGGCGGTTCATGTCGGCTGATTATAATTAATTGAATACCAACAGGAACTTCATTGGCTGCGGCCTGTATCACTTCATGCAATAGGATGTCTTTACCCGCCTCCTGATAATTATCCAGGACTACGACACTACTCGATTCCAGTTTATGAAACAGTTGACGAAAATAGTTGATGCTAAAGGACTCCAGGCCAGATAGGTATTCGCTGGTAAAATTTGGCAGCATGCCTCGTTTTTTAGGGTAAGTCTTTTTTATGCAAAGGCCCATATGATGGAAAAATGAGGCAACATCACCATCCCCCGCATCTACCTGGTACCAGATCAACTTTTTATCTCTGGCCGAAAGATAACTTGCGATCAGCGATGTTTTTCCAGAACCCGCAGGTGCTGCAAGCCAGATGATGCGTTTATTTTTTCCTGTGTCAAATTGCTCATAGAGCCTGGGGCGTGCAAGGATAGCCTCAATCTGAGGGGATTCAAATTTAGCCAGCTCGTATTTTTTCCGTTTAAACATATATAATTCAGTATCTTTTTGTCCTTTACCTAACTGTATTATGTTTTTATTGCTTCACCAGTGCAGTTGTAACAGCGGAGGGTGAGCTGCCACTGGTGGAGGCGAGGATGGTGACACATTTTTCATAGCTTGCCAGGGCCTGGGCCCGTCTACCCTGCGCCTGATAACAACGGATCAAACCCTGATAGGCTTCTTCAATCAGCGAGTCGATTTCCAGTAAACGTTGGTAACACTCTATTGCAGTTTGGCCAGCCTCGTTTTCAAAGGACTGGGCGAGAGCGGTGGTATGGCGAATAAAGCGCAGGCGCAGACCTTCACGTTGATGTATTGCCCAACTGGCGGGTTCGCTGGCAAGAAAATGGCCTCGATAGTGTTGTATGAACTTGCCTGCCAGCTCGGCGCTTTGCGCGGTGTCTTTTGTGTTAATGCTTTGTTGTGCCGGTTCAAACAGGCGACTCATGGCCCAGGTGTCAACCCAGACACAGTCTTCATTCAAACTCAGTTGATGGTTTTTCAATACCAACACATCCAGATCACCCAATACCTTGCGCAAACGGTGCAGGGTGGTCTTGAAACTGGCCTGGGCCTGATCGCCCTCAGCGTCGGGCCAGAGGACATCCATAATCTTTTCTTCATGCACATCACGCCCACCATGGGCGAGCAGGACTTTTAATATATAAAATGGTCGCGTTTCAGTATCGAGGGGTTGATCGTCTAGCAAAACACTGAAACGGCCCAGTGCATAAATCTTCAAAGGCCAGGGCCAGTGCTTGACCACGTACAACGAATCCCGAGGTGTGTAGTTATAAATACGAATGATGCTTCGGGCATAGTTCGGCTCGATGTCATGTTCTAATGCAAAGCTACACAAAGTGTTGACCATTTTCGGTGGCCAGTTACCCCAGGACTTGATATCTTTTTTGCGGCCGAGGGAAAAGCAGGCTCGAAGATGTTTTAATGTTTTGAATTCATCATTCTGTCTAAAAAAAAGATAACTGTAGGTCATTTCAACTGAAAATTTTCCCCCGGAGGTTTTTATACCATTGATTATATGCTCTGCAAGCTCCAGGTGGTTTTGTGCACGTTTGTATTCTCCTGCTTCTATATATGTATATGCAAGTAATGTATTGGAGAGAAGTCGGAGAAAGGGTGCTTCGGCCTGTTCAGCCAGTTCAAGCGCCATTTTTCCATGTTGTACCGCGCTATCGAAACGGCCATTCAAAATTTCAAAATGGCAAAAATGTAACTGGTAGTGACTCTGATCCGAGGGGTTGTCACTTCTTATCTCAGAGTCATATATTCCCAGCAGGCTTTCATGTCGAGGAAGATCACGTTTAAACATGGCATGGTATAGTGATTGGGCCAGTAAAGCCCCGGAAAATACCTGAACACCTTCAGCTCTTAGTTTTTGCGTAAATTTACCAAGTGACTTATACTCAACCTTAAAGTCAGCTGTTATCCAGTCATTGCAATATGTTGTTAATACCAATATAACTTTAAGAAACGGCATGTTTTCACTCGGGAACGAAAGCGTGCTGATTCTATTCGTTAGCCGGCGTAATTTTGTGATTTCTCCCATTTGCCCATAGTAGATACTAAGGAGCACAGCACTCATGGCTGTAAGAGTCTTATTGGGAATAAAGCGATACATAGTCTCGACTTTTTCCATCCACATAGATAGATCGGGATGATCGGGTTGTACCCATAACAGTAAACCCGCAGCAGAAAAAGTTAAATGTGCCCGCACTTCTACATTCAGCGGCTTAGTACAGGCCTGTTGTAACCAGTCCAACTCTTTTACCCAGCGATCGGCGCCGACAAAGGAATTAAGATCAAAGGTGTAAGAATCGGCAATACCACACCAGCTCAAATACAGACCTTTCACATCTTTTGCGGTTTTAAATTTAGCGTAGGCTTTTTCGAATACTTCCCGAGCGGCATGATTTTCATATTGCAGTCGCGCCATGCCCAGCCAATAGAGCAACCAGGGTTGTTGTTCCCTTACTTCAGAAGGTAGCGCGCCTATCCAATGTATTATCTGTTGGTTGCGACCATCTTCAATTTGTTGTTTCGCATGTTTTAAAATTAGCGTGCTTAAAGCCGGCCAGTTTTCACCGGGTATTAATAAGTTAATTGCATAGTCAATGTCTCCCGTATCTGCCAGCAACAAACCTGCACGACTTTGTAATCGTTTATACTCAGCATTGTTGAAGATTTCCTGCGCCTGATTGTGCAAAAACTCCCGGAACAACGGGTGGTACTCATAACTGGGTTTTAATACGCCATGACGTACGGTAAAGTATTGTTTGCGCACCAATTCCGACAGGATCTTGCCGGCGGCTCGGTTGCCGGTTAATTGCCTGCATACCGATGCGCTCATCGTTGGTAACATCGCGGTTTTGATTAAAAACTGTTGCGTTTGCGTATCGATTTTATAAAAGATTTCGCTGGAAAAATAATCGAACAGGTATTCCTGATTTGGCTCATCGCTATTAAACTCGACTTCGTCCAGCTCTCCCCCCTGTTCCAGCAGCAGGATCAACCCCGTCACCCAGCCGTGGATGTGCGTATTGAGCTTTTGTAGTTGTTGTTGGGTGATCCTTCGATCGGGATAACGTTGCTGAGCGATCGCCAGCTCTTCGTCGAGAGTAAATTGCAGATCCGTCCAGTTGAGCTGGCTAAGTTGTTGATTAGCTCGCAAACGAGCAAAGGGCGCTGACGGTTCTGTGCGACTAATAATAATAACGTTAACACCCTTGGGAATCTCAGCGAAGGCGCCCGCCAATATTTCATTAAAGCTGGATTTCTCGCCCGCATCCTGGAAATTATCCAGCACCAGCAATCCGGGTTGATTAAAACGACTGAAGACTTCACGAAAATAATTACGGGTAAACTCTGGTACGCCCAGTTGATATTCCGGGGTCAGGGCGGGCATTTTTCTACGGTTGCGGGTGGCGCTTTTTATCGCCTGACCCAGATAATGAAAAAAGGTGGCCATATTGGCGTCACCTTCATCCACCTGATACCACAGATTCCAACTATTATTAGACTCAATATAAGACGATACCAGGGTTGTTTTACCTGCTCCCGCCGGTGCGCTGATCCAGACAACGGGACTGTTTCGCGCAGCATCCAGCCGGGTAAACAGTCGTTCACGTAATAATGCATTACCTGCATCGGGTCGAGTTAATTTTGCCAGTGTCAAAGCCATAATGTGCTGGCTCTGGAGTCGTTATAGAATTTGGTATTATTCGGGCGCACAAACAAAAAATCCCTTTAATTAACGCTATATACAGGGAAATAGCGTATTTTTTAATCTATACGGGTTTCATTTCCCATTGCTTGTTGCGACACGTCATTCCGGCAGATACCGGAATCCGGTCGCTATCTTATAGCCACTGAACTTCGACGTTCACCCCATGAGCACCTTGCACCCATGAGGGCATTTTATAATTTCGTTCGGCTGCGCCATAGTGACAAAAAAACAGTTGGGCTGGTTATTATTAATACCCAATCAACTCCCTGCGAGATTATTTCTTATTCAGTTTAGCGATAAATATTTTTATTGCTTTTGTTATGATTAGTCTAGCAGTATATTTGAACAGATTACAAAAATACGGTTTGGTTGATATTTAACTTTTCATTTGAAACACTTAGTTTTGACCGGTCGACAACCCGACCCGAACCTGTTTAAAAGAACAAATTATAATAGGTATATTGTGAATCGGGGAATACGCTTTGCCAGCACCGGCATCCTGTTACTTTTTAACCTGCCAGCCTTCGCCACCAATGGTTTAAATGCTATTGGCTTCGGTGCCAAATCAATGGGGCTGGCAGGGGCCGATGTTGCCGTTGTCGATGATACTTATGCCCTGAATATCAATCCAGCCGGGCTCGATGAAATCGATCAGCAGCACCTGGATCTGTATGTTGCCGTCGCGTTTGCCCTGGATATGGGGCATAAGGATCAATATGGCAACGATGTTGAAATTAATAACGACATGGTCACATTTGGCAACATTGGTTATGCTCAAAGGCTGGAAGGTTCACCAGTCACTGTGGGGGTTGGATTTTTCGGGCAGGGTGGTGCTGGTGTTGAGTATCCCAATTTACAAACAGCCTTTGGCACGCAGGATAAATTAATCTCACAGATCCGTGTTGCGCGCCTAAACTTAGGTCTGTCATATCGGCTTCAGGCGAATACTTCCGTTGGTATTTCAATCATCACGACCTATGCCGATGCTGAGCAGGAGATATTTCCGGAAACATCTGTCTATAGCGGCACTCTGGCGACCTCTTTTTTCGGCTATGAGTTAAGAAAACTCAAGGGTTACAGCCCCGGTGTAAAATTTGGCCTGAAACATCAGATTAATCGTGATTTAACTTTTGGTATAGCCTATACCAATGAAACCGCATTGAATCTGGAAGGCGGCTATCTCATTTCTAACCAAACCGCACTGGGTAATGGCAAAGTCACTTATCGTGATGCCAAAATTGAAGGCATAAAATTACCACAGGAATTAAACCTGGGTTTGTTTTACATGATCAATGCCAAATGGGACATCAGCACAGAGTTTACCTGGCTGGACTGGTCGAAGGCTATGTATAGTTCACGCCTGACTGCCAGCAATCCAGACAATGCCTCTGCACCACCTACGTTGCAACAAACCGCGCTCATGGACTGGCGCGATCAATATGTGTTTGCAATAGCTACGCAATATCACTATGACCGGGACACCATTCTGCGTGCCGGTTATAATTATGGACGCAACCCTATCCCGGCATACACCCAGAGTCCTATCTTAAACCCGTTCGATGAACATCATTTTACTTTCGGGAGCAGTCTTATCATTAATGCAGCATGGCAATTACATACCGCGATTGAATATATCCCGAATCAAAAAGTAATTTACACAAACCCCAGTCTGCCTTTCGGTGTTAATGCCGAGGAGCGCGGAGAAACCATATCGTTCCATGTTACGGCTTCTCATATCTGGTGAAAATTATATTTGTAATTCAGACGTGCTTAGCTGGTTTAAGATGACAGGAAGTTCGTCAAGCTGGGTGAAATACCGTTTCATTTCCTGACCCACGATTTCGACTACGCCGATGATTTCATTCGCTTCCATCTCATCACCTTCCTGGCGGTATAATCTAACAATATAGGTATCGATTAACATTGCTCCGGCCCTGGAGTTATAGCGTTAATGTTAATATGTTGGAACAGTGTAGCCAGCTGAAAAGTTAATCATGGCATTATAGAGCCCATCGACGTACACACGTGCTACTATATTTCCTCCATAGTAACCGATTCGTATATCTACATCTTTTCCATCCGTTATACCTGAGGGTAACTGTATAATTCCATATAAAAAGATAGTGTTACCACTATTTAAATCATATGCCCCCATTTTTTTCTCAAAATACCCACTACGACAGAAACTGCTATCTGTAATTCCAAGACCGATAAAGACATAATACCCACTTGCCGCTAAAGCACTATTAACAGTGTAAGTTTCTGATCTGCCTCTATCTATAGACTCAGGTCCCAGGTAAATACATCCATTGCGTGAAAGTATTTCATTAGTATTATTCCGTACAAGGTCACTAGTTGCAGCAACTCTAAGTTGGAGAACCATGTTTGATCCTGTACCAGATAAGCCGTTGGTAATTTTTAATGTGCTTACACTAGAAGCGGCACTTGTTGTAAAGCCGATTTGTCTGTTGTCTGATGAACCGGAAGAATTATAGGCGCGCACATAGTAATAATATGGCGTTTCTGCTTCCAGGTTTGTGAAGGTATATATTCTCACATTGGCGGATACCACCGCCACTCGATTAAATCCTGACTCGCAGTAGCTGTAACCTGCACCCGTTGATGTAGTCAAACCAGAGCAGGTGCCTATTTCAAATCCTGTTTCATTATTGGAGTTGTCAGTCCATGATATTCTGGCACTATTCTGCGTAATATTACTTGCGGATAGCCCTGTGGGGTTGTTGGGTACTGGCGCAGAGGTGCCCATGGTCACAGTTAACGTTGCAGCCGTCGAGTCGCCGACACTGTTTGATGCGAGCACACGATAATAATAGGTTGCACCTTCTGTCAGGCCTGTTTCGACTAAACGCGTGCTGTTGGCTGCTGTCGTACCGGTTTGAGTGAAACCGGAAGACTGGCTATTACTACGCAGGATTTTATAGGAAGTCTCATCAGCAACATCCGTCCAGGTCAGGGTAAGGCTGGTGGTGGAATCTTTTGTTGCCCTCAGATTAGCCGGTGTGCTGGGGGCAGAAACCGACTGCGACTGGGTTGTCGCAAAAACAATGGCTGAAACATCCGAATCACCTGCATCATTATAGGCGCGAATGTAATAATAGTAGGTTGTTGCAGCGCTTAAACCGCTGTCAGTAAAGTCTGTTAAACCTGAGTGTGGAGTGGCAATCTCGGTATAATTACCAGGGTCACTGAGACTGCGATAGATCCTGAATCCCTGTTCATCTGTTGTATTATTGGTCCAGGTCAGACTGATAGTACTTTCTGACGTCGCTGTTGCATTTAGAGCGGAGGGCGCCGCCGGTGGGTTGGCGCTTGAAGTCTTATTGCCCGTGACCTGGGTAGAACCCGAGCAGATAACCGGGCCATTTTGTATTTCCCGCCAGTCCCAGTTGGCGGTGCCGGAAAAGCTATTACCGCTCACATTAAGTGACATGCTGGTAATGCTTACCCAGCCATTGCCGGGATCCTGATATTGCCCGGTCCAGCTCAGCGCACTGCCGTTTAATGTGCCGCTAAAGGTTCCGTTTGGTGCGACTACGGTAATGTCTATTCCATTTTGGGTCACAGTGATGCTATAGCTATCCGTGTCGCCATTGCCACCGCAGGCCTGATCGTTGATAGTTTCATTAATATCCCATTCGCCAACCACGTTGACTGGAGCTGGTCCCCCACCACCGCCCCCATCACCCCCACCACCACCGCCCCCACAGGC
>VAPM010413796.1_pt1 | contig 12118 bp, 13 predicted proteins | sample 3395091 | NCBI WGS metagenome assembly VAPM01 (sample SAMN08290445, study PRJNA428436) | hydrothermal vent metagenome | isolation source: Deep-sea hydrothermal vent chimney 3 | place: Pacific Ocean: Juan De Fuca Ridge | reverse complement strand
TCTTGATTTAATAGCTTGTTATCGGTCTGATCAAACAGCAGGATATTGGTTTTCAATTCAGATAAATCAAGTAAAGTTGTAATCGTTTTCCAGGGGGAAGTCATTACCAGGTAGCCTATCGGAAGTTTAGGGCCAAAACTGGCATACACTGGCTGCCATAAAGCAATAATAGGTTGATGAGTTACTGGGTCGATATGCTTACCAATCAAGTGCTGCTTTTGTTGAATGGCTGTCAGATATAAGTTGAAATTGATCTGTGTTGGTATTTGGATATCGGCTGCAATCAGTTGTCCTGATGTGGATAAGGCATAGAGATGCCCCTGTAAATGATGTAATGATTTAAAGGTTTCCAGAGTGCGAGTTATTCTTAGGTCAATATCATTCGTTAGAAAATCATTCATTACCACCAGGCTAGCCCAGGATTTAAGATTAACCAGTGATTGATTTAACTTTGCTTCCAGTGCATTACGCTTTGCTAGGGAGGAAAAGCGAATTTCTTCGTAAGCGCGATTTTTTAAATACTGTGATAATTCAAAAGAGGTTATTCCGAACAGAAAACCAATAACAACTAAAAAAATCAGCCCATAACTCAAAAAAAGTTGGCGAAAGAGACTTGACTGATTCATTGAAGTTCTCCTATGTTATTTATATGTTGATAGGTATTAGGAACAAAACCTTCAATGTAGCTAATGGTACCGGGTACATTTTCTACAAAGTCCAATACTGCCTGTCTGGAGTTTTGAATAAGAGGTAAACGGACACCTTTATAATGCATTTTTTTAAGATATAAGGCATATTTTTTTCTGTTAAGTCCCAATGCCTGCTCAAATTTCTGTCGCAAAGGGTCTGTTGCTCTTCTAGTCACAACAATAATCGGTGTTTCATCTGGCCAATTACGTTGTTTGAGCAAGTAAATGTTTTTAATTTTTTTAGGAGGTAGGGTATGGGGGATAAGAGTAGCCGATAAATGTGCTATTAAGGTGATTTTTTCTGAAGCAAGAACAGGTTGAATACTGATTAATAAAAAAAATAATAAAACTGAACGCATCAGAATATCACCCCAAATGAGCCAAAAACACCTTCATTTATGCCTAAGTCAGCACCTCTATGCAAGACATATTCAAGCTTCCAAACAACAGTATTGTATGTACGGTAATTGATACCAAAGACTGCATTTTGTTGTGATTCAATCGCATCGCGTTGCTTAAAGGTTTCCCCACGCCCAACCAAAGACCAGCGCTCCGTCACAGGAGTGACTAATTGTAGATACCCACCCCACTCATGATTGTATCGGCGCTTTATTTCGGAGCCATAAATAGAGGCATAAAAAATTTGCGAGCTTAATTTTACAAACTCAAAATCGTATATCCCATCAATTGTATACACAGTTTGCCGTTCTTTTCGAGTGGTGAGTTCGGCATGTTGAATAGATAACGCGATTTGACCAGAAAATTCATCACCATATTGCAAATGAATACCACTGACATTTTTATAGCGGACAGGACGAGATTTAAGACCTTTGGGAATTAACTCGGTCCAAGGCTGGTAATAAAGCTCCATATCAGGGAGCCATTCAGTTTCGGGGGTATAAATGAAGGAAAAACCAGTTACGAATTCGGAAAAATTTAAGTAAGTTGTTAGTGGGCGAATTTCTGTCGCAACCAGGGGGTTGGCATGTATTTGGTTCCATTCACCCACCGGAGCTAGCATTTTTCCAAGGCGAAAGGTTAACTTACTGGTAATCAGGGCATCATTATAAACCCGTTCCAGATCGAACCTGCCTGCCTTGGAAAATCCACCTTTGCCTTCTGTATAAAGCGGTTGGTTGGCGTATTCAATTTCAAAAAAAGGATTAAGGTATTGAAACAGTCGAGCTTGCCCAAAAACGGCTATTTCATCTAGGAATAGGTTGATTTTTTTTTGCTGTTGTGTGGGCGCATGCAGTTCAACAGTGCTGTATCCACTTAGGTTCCAAGGACCTATATTGTAGCCATTGCCGAGCGTGTAATTGTTTGCGTAAGAGTGAGAACAATAGAGTAGTAAGAAACAGGATAGGGTATGTTTTACTATAAAATTCATTGACTAATATTTTTAAGTTAGGTCTATCAATATAGTTGAGTATTAGCTGTTGTCAATACTATAGTCATTGAGGTGATGGTACTAAAGGGAAAGAATATTTTTTTGCGAACCCAATGTTTTTGAATGATACCCTATAACCTATGTGTTGAGCAGTGTAGAGACAAGGCATACCTTGTCTCTACGGATACGGAGTAAACTATATAAAAGCTCCGAAATCTTATTTGTTACTGCCTCCCTTATTGCTCGTCGATAATATTTTAACAACATAGTCACTAAACTGTGCAATAACCAAGCTTTGTGCTTCAACTTTTGCTTCGAAGCTTGCATCTTTAATGGAAGCCTTAAAAGTGTGATGGACTCTGTTGATTTTTTGAGGTGTTTTATCTTTCCAATAAGCCCATGTTACAGATAAAACAGCTTGTTTTTGGGTGCTGACATCTAATTGCAATACTTCTATTGATAAGTGAATATCGGGCTTTTTATTCTTGAGTTCTGAGAAATCTACAGTACGACCAGGGGCTATTCTGTGATTGATATTGGCAATAAAAATACGGCTAAATTCATTTTTTAAAGGTTCAGCCCATTGATGGTTTTCACTTAATTGTAGTTTGTACTGGTTTTCTCTAATAACTATTTGTGGATGGTCTAAATAGTCTGGAAATTTAATGGGGTTGATTAGCAGGGTGATTGGCTGTTTAAATTGAGGTTTGCTATCTAGTTTGATTGTATCTATAGCTTGTAGCTGATAAAAACTTGTCTTAGCTGCATTGCTACAAGCGAATACAAATAAAGCCAGGTTGGCTGTTAAAAATACTGTTTTAAATGTCATTTTTATTCATCCTCAGCATCTAGGTTTTTGCCAAAAAGTAGTGCGTCTGGGTGGCGCTCTAAGTAATTCATCATGTTTTTAGCTGATCTGGCCGCTTTTGTCATTTGTTCCAGAGCAGACTGTAAACTTTGGCTGATAGGGGAATTATCACTGACTAATGATTGTACATCTGTTAATGTTGAATTTATCGACTCTAAAGTATCTTTACTTGAAGAAACAATGTTTTTACTATCTTCTAATAAAGGTTCAACATTATTATTGATAGTAGTTAGTAGTTTATTCGCATTATTAACTGTTTTGTTTAAATCCTGACTAAGCGGTCCAACATCGTGTTTTAAGGTTTTGAGTATCTGTTGTAAATCTAGCATACTGCCATTAAGAGCGGTTAAAGTGCTTTGCGTTTGTTTTGAGCCTGTTATTTGTTCAATATTTGCAATGGTTTTTTGTAGATCACTTAGTAACTCAGCTATATTTATGGTTTTTGTACCTTCTAAAACATTTCTAAGGGCCTGTTGAATTTCAGCACTATTTGAAGGAACGGATGGGATTTCTTTTAAGTTAGTTGAATGACCATTTAATGTGATTGCTGTGTCAGGTAAAAATAATGCTTCAATAAATAATTGTCCTGTAACAAGGCTGCCTAATTGTAGCTGCATACGTAAACCAGCCTTGATGAGTTTATCGACTTCAGTATGGCTCCAGTCTGATTGAGTTGTATCTAGGTAGTTGTCTATTTTTTTATGATCAACTTCAAAGATAACGGGGATTAAGGTTTTATTTCTTTTAATATCACGTTCAACACTAATACCGGTAACGTGCCCTATTTGGACGCCATAAAGTTTAATAGGTGCCCCAACACTAAGCCCATTAATTGATTCAGTGAAAACAACAATAAACTTTTGATTTTTGGTAAACCATGACTCACTATTAAAAACAAAAATACTAATAATAAGTAGCAGTAAGCCACCGAGAATAAAACTGCCAATGAGGGTTGGGTTAATTTTGTTATTCATGATTCAGTTTCTATCATTAGGGAGCTGGAAATAAATAATCGTCCAATATGGCGCAGGATTTTTGTTTGTCTTCAGTTGAGTAGCAATAGGCGCATAGCAAGCTACGTAACGTTGCTACTCAACTGAAGACGGACAAAAAGACCAGCTAGATTGGATGATTATTTGTTTCCATCTCCCTTATCTTGTGTTTCCACGGGTAAGGAATTGTTGCACTCTAGGGTCTGTACATTCATTAAGTAAAGTTTTAGGAGCGCCATTGGCTATCATGGTTTTTGAATCGGTATCTAAAAAGACAGCATTACTACCTATGGCAAAAATACTAGCCAGTTCATGGGTCACCATAATAATAGTTGCTCCAAGGCTATCTCGTAATTCTAGAATTAAATCATCGAGTAATTTTGCACTGATGGGATCTAAGCCAGCGGAGGGTTCATCAAAAAAAAGAATTTTTGGATCTAAGGCAATAGCCCTGGCTAATCCAGCTCGTTTTTGCATACCTCCACTTATTTCAGATGGATAATAATCCTCAAACCCTGATAAGCCAACTAAGGCCAATTTTAGTGATGCCAGTTCTTTGATCTCAGCTGGTGTTAAATCTGTATATTCTTCCAAAGGCAGGCTTATGTTTTCTGCTAAGGTCATCGAACTCCATAAAGCCCCACTTTGATAAAGAATACCATTTTGCCGCATAATTTCACTACGTTTCTGTGTATTTGTTTGCCAGAAATTGGTATCTCGGTAAAATACAGTCCCTTTTGCGGGTTGTTTTAAACCAACTAGGTGACGTAATAGGGTGCTTTTTCCACAACCACTTCCTCCCATTAAAATAAAGATGTCTTCTTCATTAACGGTAAAATTAAGGTTTTGTTGAATAATAAAATCACCATAGGACATGGTTAAATCATTAACAATAATATGAGGTTGCTTGCTCATTAATCAGATCCCCATACTTTCAAATAATAGCGTAAAGATGGCATCTGCAACAATAATAATAACGATACTTCTAACTACCGCTTGAGTGGTCGCATCACCCACTGCTGATGCACTTCTGCCACATTGTATGCCGCTCATACAACCAATAACGGCAATTAATAAGCCATACACAGTACTTTTAAAAATCCCTGTAGACCAGTCAACCAAGGTAATAGATTGTTTTGTTTGCAGGTAGTATTCAACAAAAGAAATATCCATCATGCCTGTAGCGACAAAAAGGCCGCCTAATATGCCAATAACATCGGAATAAAGAGTGAGTATTGGCATCATCAGAATTAAGGCAAATATTCTAGGCAGAACTAGAAAATCCATGGCAGCAATACCCATGGTTTTAAATGCATCAATCTCTTCATTGACTTGCATGGTGCCGAGTTTTGCGGCAAAAGCGGCACCTGTGCGCCCCGCCATTATGATGGCTGTCATCATCGCACCCATTTCTCGTGACATACCAATAGCAACAAGGTTAGCAACGTAAATATCCGCCCCAAAGAGACGTAATTGAATCGCCCCCATAAAAGCTAATATCAAGCCCATTAATAAACTAATTAAAGTGATGATAGGCAGTGCGTCAGGACCACATTGTTGAATAATCAGCCAGAAATCTTGCTTTCTAAAACGGGCTTTGCCACGGGTAAATCTGATAAAGCTTAGCCAGGTTTCACCCATAAAGTTGACAAATTTTTCCACCTCAGTAAGCGTATTAAGTGCTTTGCTACCCACTTGTTCGACAATAGAAGGGGAGTAATGTTTTTTTATGGCATCTTTTCTTAGGGGTACGGCTGTGGCTAGCTGTATAAGACTTTGTACGCCAGAAGGTAAAGTGCTTATATTAAGCTCAATATTTTTCTTAGCCAGGTATTCAGTGAGTAATAAAATAAAAGAGACTAAGCGACTATCCCAGTTTCCAAGCATGTCGCCGTTAATAGAAAACGGTTGAGAGCTTTGTAGAGTAGGTAGGCTCTCTATCACATTTTTTAAATCAGGCAATACCTTACCAATAATCCAGTCACCTGATAACTGAAGTTCAATATTATCTTTGTTGTTTATTACAACCTTATAGTCACTTTTTACCGGTGATTTTGTCATACACGTTCCTAAGCTATTGAAGCCTATTTAATCCGGTTTTTCAATAAATTCTAAAGCATTACCATCAATATCTCGACAAAACAGGGCTTTTCGGCCTGATGCACTGAGTGTGTAAGTTACTTTACCCTTATCTAAAGATTGTTTTACCAAGTCAAGCTTACGCACATGAAAAGCAATATGACGGTCTTTACCGCCATGCTCAGGCCTTCCTGTTGTTGGGTCTGGATTGGGCAATTCTAATAAATGAACTTGTTGCAAACCTAAATCTAACCAGGCTCCATTATAAGGAAAAGCAGGCCTTTCAAGTTGCTTTAGTCCCAATATATCACAATAGAATTTAAGTGATGCCTGGGTATCTTTAACAATAACGCTAGAGTGATGTATATTTAAAATATTTTGTGGCATATAGGTGAATTAGAGTGGAGTTAAATTAAAGTTTATGCTCTGGACATGTATTTGCCGGTATCTGTATTGACTTTAACAATTTCTCCGGTTTCTATATATTCAGGGACTAAAACTTCAAGTCCTGTGGTAAGTTGGGCCGGTTTGGTTCTGTTGGTAGCACTTGCACCTTTCATGGCGGGTGGGGTTTCAACAATTTCCAGGCTAACGGTCGTGGGTAATTCAATCCCTAAAGGTGAATCATCTAATAGTAAAATAAGAATACCTTCTAAGCCTTCCGTAAGGTATTGAGATTGTCCTTCTATATCTTCAGTATTAAGCGTGTATTGTTCATAAGTTTCAAGGTTCATAAAAGTATAACTTTCACCATCCTGGTAAGAATATTGAACCATTAATTTAGAACAGTCTGCTTCTTTAAGAAAATCATCACCTTTATAGCTTTCATCCAGTTTTTGCTTGGTTTTCATATGCGCAAAACGAATTTTATATAAAGTAGAAGCACCTCGAGAGGTAGGGTTTCTAACTTCAATTTTTTTCACGACATAAGGTTCACCGTTAATTTCTATCGCAGACCCTTGTTTTAAATCACTCGCTTTTGGCAATATCTTGTCCTCTTTTTGTATCTATCATTAAAGTGTTGAATTATACTGGTACATACCTTGAATATGTAGAAGGATTTGATATGTTTTGTAGCAAATGTGGTGGACAATTGCTTGCAAGTGCAAACTTTTGTACAGAGTGCGGAAATAAAGTTTATATAAAAACTTTAAAGCACAATGAGTTACAGAGAGTTAATAATGTGATATGTCATAATGGGAAGCCTTTTAGTGGGGTCGGTGTTAGTTATTATTGTAATGGCCAAAAAAAGCATGAGGAGACATATTCACAAGGATTAGCTCATGGTACCTGGAATTATTGGTATGAAAATGGTAGTAAAGCTCAAGAAGTTAGATATATAAGTAATATATTTGATGGTCTGGAAATTGAGTGGTATGAAAATGGCCAAAAGAAAAGCGAAATAAGCTGGTCAAAAGGGGCGTTACATGGAATGTGGGTTTCTTGGTATTCTAGTGGACAAAAAGAAGGGGAGGTTGTTTACTTTCAGGGAAAAAAAGATGGCTGTGAGACGATGTGGTATGAAAATGGCCAAATATATTCTAAGGGACAATGGAAACAAGGTATGCAAGAAGGTTTTTGGGTGGCTTGGGAAGCAACAGGTAAGAAAAAATGGCAAGGTAACTGTATAGCCGGTGAGATGGTTTTTGATTTGGAATTATAGGTGAGGTCTGTAAATGTTTTGTCATAATTGTGGTATTAAATTACCTGAAGTTGGTGAGGTTAATTTTTGTCCAGAATGTGGAAAAGAAGTTATTAATAAAGTCGTTAACAAGTTAGTAAAACGTGGTGATTATTATTATGAATTAGGCCATGACCAACCTTTTACAGGTAAATTTATTTCACGTTACGAAAATGGTCAAATAGAAAAAGAAGCACATTATAAAAATGGTTTTGCTGATGGTTTATATACCGCCTGGCATTTATCTGGATATAAAGAAAGTGAAGGTTTATATAGTATTGGGCGGCAGGAAGCTTTATGGACATGGTGGAATGATTGTGGTCAGCAAATCATAGAGAAATATTACAAAAATGGTATTAAGCATGGCTTATGGGTGGACTGGCATGCTAATGGTCAGAAAAAAGTTGAAGGCAATTTCGTTCATGGAAAAAGAGAAGGTGTTGTCACTATCTGGAATGAGGATGGCGTGATAATAAGCGAAACGTTGTATAAAAATGATGAGAGGGTTAGTTAACTATTTATCAGTTAATGTTGTTTAAATATGTCAAATAATATTAAAAATACAGGCTCAAAATCTGCTGGTGTAGGTTATTTAATCAATACAGTTCAAACCTTATTTGTTGGAATGCTAAGAATATGGACCATTCCCATTGTTCTCATGCTAAGTGTTGCATCGGGGTTTACAACTTATTATGGCTTATCTCATTTTATAACACCCTGGATTGCTTTAATTATTACTATTGCCATTCAATCTATTGTTGTTATTTGTTCGCTGGAGCTGGCAGGAATACATTGGAAAGCTAACCGGCTGCGATATTTCTCAGTGCTTTTGTCATTATTAATTGCATTAATGGCTTCAATTTCTTTTTCCTATTTTAAATTTTATGAAATTTCACAAAAAGATACCATTCATATCAATCGTCTTAATTTAATACGACAAGATATTAAAGGCTATATCAGTAAGATTTTAACCGTTAAGGGCAAAATATTAGCGCAACGGCATAAAGAACTTAAGTTAGCATCACAAGAGGTTTCTCAGGCTTATTTCGGTACTCATCCTTTGATAACTGCTGGCTATAGAAACCAAGTGGGCGAAGGGCCTTTTTGGAAGCATTATAATCAAATATATCAAGCAAAAAAATTAAAGCTTGATCAGCTGGATGCTGAGTTTTTAAAATTAAATAAAATAATTCAGCAGTTGCAAAGTAGTTTGAATGACTTAGATATTGCTAATGACTTAGAATCATCTTATTCACAAGTATTAAAGCTTTATCAACAACTACAATTACAAGTAGGCCAATTATCCAATGCAATAGGTGTAGGTTTTCCAGAAGCACCTTTGTTAATGACCTATAAACAATATATTGAAGATATAAACCCTTCTGTATCAATGTGGAAAGGGTTTTCTATATTTGCGTTTATTTGTGCCGCAATGGTTGATTTTTTTACAGTTTTATTATCCTATCGACTAGAATTTACTGCACCAGGGCCTTTAACCTCAGAGGAGGAGGATTTGGTTTTTGAATGTTTAAGGCAGTTTACCGACTTTACCATTAATAATAATGATGAGTTACAAATGGTGATTGAAAAAACTGAGCTGGAAAAAGCTCGGCATTATTCAGACTGGTCCAGAATGTTTGCGGTAGGCTTATTATTAAATCGTGGTTTTTTACGAAAAATTGACCATAAAACAGTTGAATTTTCGCCTAATCTTTACCCTTTAATTGCTGAAAAAATGTCTGATAAAATTAATCAATTAAAACTGGCAGCATTAAATAAAGAACAGGTTCAACCAGATGCCTAATTCAAAAACAGAAATTGATAGCTGGTTAATGGCCTTATCTTCAGAAAGTCAACACTTGTCCGATGAGACTTGGGATGCTGGTTTTGATGCAGGCCGCCAAATGGTACATAGTAAATTTGGCCCTTATTCCAAATTGTTTTTACGTCCTGATAATTTTGTAAAACGTTTTTACCATACTGTTTATCCATTATTAATTGAAGAATGGCAATCTAAAGAACAAGTAACACTTTATGAAGGTTTTTGTACCATTAATATTGTTTTGGATGTGCGATTTCAAGCAACTGTTAAATATGCTTTAAGTCACCGGGAAATTTTATCTGAATTAAATGAGCATATCAAAAATTCATATCATGATTTAGCTTTTGATTTTGTACATAAGGAGTTATTAAATTTATCTGATGGAGCATGGGTGCAAAAAGGCTTAGAGTCTACTGAGAAAAAGATTTGTACTTTAATTAATGAAATGTTAATTTTACAAGATATTCAGTCAGAAGTAAGTTGTAAATTAAAGCCGAGTTTTAAAGAATTCCCTGATGTCGCGTTTGCCAAAGAAAGTGTTTATCTTTCTGTGTTAAAGAAAAGTTTTGAATTTAACGAACAGGAACGAGATGAAATATTTAGGCAGAAAAAACAAAGAGATAAACAAAAATTACAGCATAAACAGGCACAGTTACAACAATTAAATGAACAAGCTGAGCTTGAGCGTAAAAAACAAGCAATACAGGCTGAAAACCTTAAACAGTTACTGGAAGAAAAGGCTCAGCAACAACGAGAGCAATTTGAAATAAAGAAAAAAATACATGCTGAAAAAGTGAACCAGGCTAATCAGTTAAAAGAAATAGCTTTAGCGGCTGAATTGCAAGAAAAGAAAAATCAGCAAGTATTATTAAGAGAACATGAACAACAAGAAAAGCTTGAATTATTAGCCCATCAAGCAGAATTAAAGGCAAAAGAATTAGCCGCTGATATTACAGAATATGAAAGGGAGCAAGCCAGCTGGCGAGAAGCAAAAGATAAAATTCATGCTGAAGAATTAGAATTTAAACATAAACAAAAGCAACAAGAATTTGATGCCGATGTTGGCTATAAAAAGCGTTATGAAATACAGCGGTTGGCTATGCAAGAAGAAAGTTATAGTGCCAGAAAAAAATCAGATGTGTATCTTAAAAGAGAAATTGAATTGTTAGAGTTAGAAAAGCAAAGATTAGCTTTACAATTGTCTATTAAAGAATCTAAAAGTAAGAGCGATGGTTAGTTTAAGTAGGTAACTATATTTATTCTAACATTTGGAAGTGAGGCTTTAGCCTCGCCTGAACCTTGCGAGGCTAAAACCTCACTTCCAAAAATATTTTAATTCAAATTTTTAGGATAATTTTAAACACTTACTTAGCTACCTGAAAATAGCGAGTTAGCGACCGTTTTGTTTGTTATGTAGGTCTTTCATAAACATGAACTTAATAATTTGTTTAGCTATATAAAATAAAAATATTATTGCAATTAAGTAATATAGATTTTTACGATTGAATATTAACTCAAATAAGCTGTTATCACTGGTGTATTTTTCTGCGTTATTGAATTTATCTAAGTCTTGTAACCTCATTGTTTCGGATTGTTGTCTAAAATTTTGTGGGTAACTATTTTTGGCAGATGTATCCATCTTATTTTTTTGTTGTAGAAAAAATAGTTTATTTTGATTTGGGCCGGCTAGATTTAAGGAAAGGAATATATCTTGAGTCAAATCATGTAGCATAAGGTCTTTTTCTCTTAAAAATTGCTTGGTTTGGCTAAATATAATTAAAGAGTCTTGTAAAACCTCATTGTTTTTATGGGCAATAAAAAACTCTTTTCCTTGGTCGTATAAATTAGTATAAAGGGCAGGGCTTATACTGTTTCTTTGCGCTTGGCCTGTTTCTGATTTTTTATTATTTTTAAGGGTATAGGACGGTGGATTAGTAAAATCAGAAATTTGAATAAAACTAACAGGGAGGTAGCTTGTATCTATTTCTATTATTGGATTAGAGAGCAGGATTTTTTTTTCGTCTTTATTTGGTTTTATTGACTGGTTGGCTGGGTTTGGTTTTGTTGCTGGGATAACGGATGCGGCATTACTTTTAGTGAAAATATCACCTCCACCCCAGTAGCTCAGAATAGAAATAAAGATAAAATATACAATACTCTTAAGTGCCATAAAATAAGATAATAAAGGTTTTTATTCTTTTTGTAAAAAAATGATTTTTTTAATGCTAAAATTAAAGTTGTTTCTGGTATGCCTTATACAAACCCCAGCTTAGTAAAAAACAAAGAAAATGTTTTGTAGAGCGGACTAAAGTCAGCTCTACAAGCGGCAAAAACTTAATTATTAGGATAATTTTAAACGCTTACTTAGGGACGCACGTTCCTTAACACTGTTCACAAGGAAATTAACAAATGAAAGTCACGGTATTTGGATCTGGTTATGTTGGATTAGTCACAGGAGTTTGTCTAGCAGAAGTCGGCAATGATGTTGTATGTGTTGATATTGATCAATATAAAATTGATGAGCTAGTGAAAGGGAATATTCCTATTTACGAACCAGGCTTAGAGACTATGGTTAATGAAAACCAGGCAGCAGGTAG
>VAPM010396450.1_pt1 | contig 12123 bp, 9 predicted proteins | sample 3395091 | NCBI WGS metagenome assembly VAPM01 (sample SAMN08290445, study PRJNA428436) | hydrothermal vent metagenome | isolation source: Deep-sea hydrothermal vent chimney 3 | place: Pacific Ocean: Juan De Fuca Ridge | reverse complement strand
GCTGTCTTATTTGGCGTTAAAGAATATGTAGCGCCTTTAATGCAATATATCAAACGCTATAATGCAAACTTAAGCTTCAACAGTACTTTGGTGGAAGTAGATGGTCCTAATAAAACTGCTTGGTTTAACGTTAAAGATGTCGATGGCAATGTATCAAAAGTAGCAAAAACGTTTGACATGCTACATGTAGTTCCACCACAAATAGCGCCAGATTTTATTAAGAAAAGCCCATTAGCCAACGAAGGTGGCTGGGTAGAAGTCGATCAAACAACCTTACAACACCCACGCTTTCCAAATATTTTTAGCTTAGGCGATGTCTGTTCATCCCCTAATGCAAAAACAGCTGCAGCTGCACGTAAACAAATGGTCGTTGTGGCAACTAACCTCATTGCTTTAATGAATAAACAACCTATGCCTGCAAAATATGACGGTTACGGCTCTTGCCCACTGACGGTAGAAAAAGGTAAGGTTATCTTGGCTGAGTTTGGCTTTGGCGGTAAATTATTACCTAGCTTCCCTTGGGATACTACCAAACCAAGAAGATCTGCCTGGGTACTGAAAAGATACCTCTTGCCATGGCTGTACTGGAACTGCATGCTTAAAGGCCGCGAATGGCTAGCACGTTGCAAAGCTTGCTGTTAAATTAATAATTAATGCTAGAGATACAGCTTATTAACATTGGTTTAGGTTTATTTATTGGGCTTGTGTTGGCCCTTACCGGCGCTGGCGGATCAATTCTTGCTATCCCGCTATTGGTCTTCAGTCTAAATCTTAGCGTAACCCAAGCAGCACCCATTGCTTTATTAGCGATAATGGCAGCATCGAGCTTAGGCGCAATACAGGGCTTACTAAAAGGCGCTGTGCGCTACAAGGCGGCCATGCTTATTGCTAGTATTGGCATGCTATTAGCCCCCTTAGGTGTTTGGCTAGCACAACACACACCCAACCTCTTCTTAAGTTATCTTTTCATCTTAATATTATTGTATATCGCTTGGCATATGTGGCAACAAAACAAGCAGGACTCAAATACTTATATTAAAAAACCTGATGCTGCTTGTGTTATTAATCCAGCTACATCTAAATTATTTTGGACAGCATACTGCACTAAAAGATTAATAATGACAGGGTCGCTAGCTGGTTTACTTTCTGGCTTACTTGGTGTTGGTGGCGGTTTTGTTATCGTCCCTAGCTTACGAAAAGTAAGCAATTTTGATATGCAAACGATTATCGCAACATCACTTACTATTGTTGCACTTGTATCTGCAAGCAGCGTTACTACCTATTTATTACAAGATGGTATTCATTGGAAAATTGCCACCCCATTTGTCATTAGCACCATGATTGGTATGTTTGCTTTTAGACTCATAAGCCACAAAGTCCCTACCATTATTAGTCAGCGTGGCTTTGCAATATTGGCCGTTATCGCTGCCATTTTAATGCTCATTAGTAATCTTAGTTAAATAGCTATTCTAACTACTGACACCCTAACATCACTCCATTAATTTGATTCTAACTTTTATGACTGGCTTGGTTTTCTAACCTTGTCATAAGCCATCAGGAGTTGTTGGTGCATCTTGCTGTTTTCCATATTAACGCCTAAGTTTTCTAAACCAAAATACTGTGTCTTTTGATTAAGCAAGCTTAATGCTTGTCGTAGCGTATCTTCGCCATACATGAGCTGCAGGTTACTTGTATATAAATCAATATTACCATTTTCTAAGTCTTCTGTAATTTGCACTAGGTTTGCAATGCAGCGGTATACGCTTACCCGCTTAGCTGGCAAGTCGTTCAATTGCGCAACCCATTCACAACCATCTAAAATATCATCAGTAGCTCCAGCGGCGATAGCCGCTAGAGTTTTAAGTTCACCTATCCGTAAATCTAGCCATGGGGTATCAGCATCTGCACACAAACCAATAAGGATATACACGTGAAGATCTTCCGCCAAATCTAAATCAAGTAGCGTTTTTAGCAACGCTGCAGATTCTTCTTTATTCAAATCTTGCAAGCGCAGAACGTATGGGCGTACGTAATTACCCACAGTATTGTTCTGCCATTCCAGCTCATCTACTGGATAGATCTCACTCATGCCCGGTACAAGAATACGACAGGCATATACGCCTAAATGCGTAAAATCAGCAATATACATATCATAACCGCTGCTATGAATGGTATTGACGCACCAGTTATAATCTTCTTCAGTCGTCGTAGCAAAATTCCAGTCAGCAAACGCATAATCTGGCGTGTTACGTAAAAACTCCCAACTAATCACACCGCTAGAATCCACAAAGTGAATTTCTAAATTTTGAGAGTCGGCAATTTCTTCCATATCGAAACCTGGTGCAACAAAACCTTTTAAACTATCAAGCGCGCGGCCTTGTATTAGCTCGGTCAATGCACGCTCTAGCGCAACCTCAAAACGTGGATGTGCGCCAAAGCTGGCAAAACAACCTTGATCATCCGGATGTAATAGCGTGACATTCATTACTGGATATTGACCACCAAGTGAAGCGTCTTTAACTAATATGCCATAACCTGCTTCGCGTAATCCTTTTATGCCTGCGGCAATACGTGGATAACGATTAATCACAGCTTCTGGCACATCGGGTAAGCAAAGGCCTTCACGGATAATTTTGTATTTGATATCACGTTCAAAAATTTCGGCTAGCGCCTGTGTTCGTGCTTCCATCATCGTGTTACCCGCACTCATGCCATTGCTCACATATAAATTTGCAATGAGATTAACTGGGAATAATACTGTTTTACTATCACGTAAACATGTGTAAGGAATGGCGCAAATGCCACGATCTTTGTTACCAGAGTTTAAATCAATGAGTTGGCTAGCAACGACTGTACCTTCTGGGTTGTAGAATTTTTGTAGGGATGGCGTGAGCAAACCAACTGGCCATTCATCGCTCTCAATTGGAAACCATTGTTCATTAGGGTAATGAACAAAGTTATTATTCGCAATAGCTTCACCTAAGTAAAAATCCGTCCAGAAATAATTAGTACTTAAGCGTTCAAAATACTCTCCTAACGCACTAGCGCGGGCAGCTAGTTTTGAAGCTCCTTTGCCATTGGTAAAAAGACGGGCGCAATCACGGTTAATTACATGTACCGACCAAATCCCTTCAACCTCATTCAACCATGATTTTTCTTCAACATGAATACCAAGCGCCTCTAACTTACCTTGCAAAGTACTAATGGATGACTCTAAAGAAGCGTCCTTACTCGGAATAAAGGTTTCGTTGGTTGTGTTGGCATTCATAGAATAAATTCTCGATTTTTAAACCGGCAGGATAGCACGCATGTCATGAATAATTGACGGTACTAATATTTAAAAAAGCCCTTTCGGGCTTCTTTTAAAATAATCACAAAATATTAAGTAATAAGAAAAGTATCGGCTTTTGAAAAAAGCAATAGTTTTAAATATCTAAATTATTAACACCCAAGGCATTATTTTCAATAAAGGCACGCCGTGGCTCTACGTTATCACCCATTAGCGTTGTGAAAATTTCGTCTGCTGCTATTGCATCATCGATTTGCACTTTAAGCAAACGACGCACTTTTGGATCCATCGTAGTTTCCCAAAGCTGCTCTGGGTTCATCTCGCCCAAGCCTTTATAACGCTGAATATTAACACTATGTTTTGCTTCACTCATTAGCCAATCCAAACCCTGCTTAAATGTTTGAATAGAAAATTCTTTTTCGCCCCGCTTTATCATCGCGCCTTCGCCAAGCAAGCCTTGCAACATAGCCGACATATTATTAATTTGACGATAATCACCACTATTTAAAAACTCTGCATTAATAATGCAAGACTGTAGATTGCCATGCACATATTTATTTATTTCTAAACAGTACGTGCTTTCTTCTTCATCAAAGGCAATAATCACTTCTGAACCTGTTTCACCCAAAATAGAACGTAGTTTTTCTGCCGTATTATTCGCTTTCGTTTCTGTGCTTAAGTCAATATTACCGATATCTTGAATCGCACGTAAGACACCCTCATCATATAAGCCAGAAATACGACGAATGACAGCTTCTGTCAGCACCATTTGTTTCGCCATGTCTTCTAAGGGCTGGCCTTTGATTACTTCACCTTCTTTTTTTGTTAACAACTCTGCGTCTTTTAATGCAGAATTTAAGATATAAATATCAAGTTCTTGTTCATCTTTTAAGTAGCGTTCTGCACGACCTTGCTTTACTTTATACAGTGGTGGTTGTGCAATATAAATATGGCCTCGCTCTACCAGCTCTGTCATTTGACGATAGAAGAAAGTAAGCAATAGTGTACGAATATGAGCACCATCGACATCCGCATCTGTCATGATAATAATACGATGATAACGTAATTTTTCAATTGAAAAATCTGCTTTACCGATACTTGTTCCTAATGCAGTTATAAGTGTTGCAATTTCTTGTGATGCTAATAACTTATCAAAACGTGCTTTTTCTACGTTTAAAATTTTACCTTTAAGCGGTAAAATAGCTTGGTTTTTACGATCTCTTCCTTGTTTAGCAGAGCCGCCAGCAGAGTCACCTTCCACTAAGTAAATTTCACATAGCGCTGGATCTTTTTCTTGGCAGTCAGCTAACTTTCCTGGCAAACCCATCGTGTCCATAACCCCTTTGCGACGTGTGATTTCACGCGCTTTCCGCGCCGCTTCGCGCGCCCGAGCTGCATCGACTATTTTACCGCAAATAATTTTTGCATCTGCTGGGTTTTCAGCCAAGAACTCTGTTAACTTTGCCGTAACAACCTCTGATACGACAGGCTGCACCTCACTAGAAACCAACTTATCTTTTGTTTGTGATGAAAACTTAGGGTCAGGTACTTTAATCGAAAGTACACAAGTGATACCTTCACGCATGTCATCACCTGATGTTTCTACTTTTGCTTTTTTTGCTAATTCATTTTGTTCTATATATTGGTTAAGCGTACGCGTCATAGCTGTACGAAGACCCGTCAAATGTGTACCCCCATCTCGTTGTGGAATGTTATTTGTAAAACATTGCACATTCTCTGAGTACGAATCATTCCATTGCATTGCAACCTCAACGGTCATGCCTTCTTTCTCACCAACAGCATAAAAGGTTTTGGGGTGCAGCACTGATTTTGTACGACTCATATATTCTACAAAACCTTGAATACCGCCTGAATGCGCAAAATTTTCTGATTTATCATTACGTTGATCAACTAATTCTATTTTTACGCCATTATTCAAAAAAGATAATTCACGAATACGCTTGGCTAAAATTTCAAAATGATATTCAACATTCGCAAACGTTTCTGTTGATGCTAAAAAGTGTATTTCTGTACCCGTCTTATCTGTTTTACCCGTTACCGCTAATGGTGCTACTGGTACGCCCATCTTAAATTCCATTTGATGTACTTCCCCACTGCGGTAAATCTTTAAGCGCAACCAATCAGATAGCGCATTAACAACTGAAACGCCCACACCGTGTAATCCACCAGAAACCTTATAAGAGTTTTGATCAAACTTACCACCTGCGTGTAACTCTGTCATGACGATTTCTGCTGCTGAACGTTTAAGCTCATTTTTATCGTCTTGTTTAATACCTGTTGGTATGCCGCGACCATTATCACTAAGACTAATCGAGTTATCTGGGTGGATGATCACTTTTATATCATCACAATGACCTGCTAACGCTTCGTCAATTGCATTATCCAATACTTCAAACACCATGTGATGTAAGCCTGATCCATCTGAGGTATCGCCTATATACATGCCTGGCCGTTTGCGTACTGCATCTAAGCCTTCTAGTATTTTAATACTGGATGAATCATAATCTTCTTGTGGGTTTTTTGCCATAATCTTAGTTTCTTTGTAATCCTTTTAAATTCTATTTTTTTCTAAATTCGCATTGGCATAACAACATATTTATAGTCATTATCTTCGGGTACTGTAATGAGACAACTACTATTTGCATCTGCGAATGAAAAATTAATATTTTCTTGTTGGGTGTTATTAAGTACATCTATTAAATATGTAACATTAAATCCTATATCCATATCTTCATGATTGTAGTTGATTTCTAACTCTTCTTCTGCTTCTTCTTGCTCCGTATTGGTACTAATTAATTTTAAATTATTATTACTTAGTACCATACGAATCCCACGATATTTTTCATTCGATAAAATAGAAGCACGCTGCATAGCTGTTAACACCTCTAATCGATTCACTGTAAACGCATTTTTATGTTCTGCTGGTATCACACGATTATAATCAGGAAACTTCCCATCAATTACTTTAGAAATTAAACGAATATCGTTAAATGTAAAGTTTACCTGCCCTGTGCTTATTTCTATATGAATTTCTTCGTCGCTATCATCAAGTAACTTAATAAGTTCTATCACTGTTTTCCGTGGCAATATTACATCTGCTTTTTCATAACTTTGATTAAGTGTTGTAGAGGTGAAACTTAAACGATGACCATCAGTACCCACTAAATTTAATTTATTTTCATCAACTTCTAATAATAAACCATTTAAATAATAACGAATATCTTGTTGTGCCATCGCAAATTCAACTTGTTTCAATAATCTTTTAAATTCTAACTGGCTAACTTTAATACTTATGGCTTCACCAGATACTTTAGTCATTATTGGATAATCAGCTGCTGGTAATGTTTGTAAATTAAAGCGGCTCTTACCTGCTTTTACCATCATACGGTTATCTGTACTAATCATGTCAATATCAATTGACTCTGGTAATGAACGACAAATATCTAAGAATTTTTTTGCTGATAATGTAGTAGATAATTCACCATCTAACTTACTATCAATACTAAGTGATATTTGCATTTCTAGATCTGTTGCTGTTAATTGAATATTATTGTTTTTTGCTTCTAATAATAAATTAGAAAGTATTGGTAATGTATGTCGCCTTTCAACAATACTAGTTACGTTTGTTAAAGGTTTTAGTAAAATTTCACGGTTAATTTTAATTTGCATAGCTGTGCCTAATTATGTATTTAATATATATATAAAACTAATAATAATAATAATGTCTCTTTTTTCTGTGAATTCTATTAATTTATCAATTAAATCATATGGTTAATGTTTATAAACTTTGTTTAAAACTATGTTTTTTTCTGTGGATTAAATGTGTATTAATTTCCATATAAACAAAAATAAGGTTTAAATATTATTTTATCCACAATATTATATTGTTAAAATCACAAAGGTTTTATATTTTTAATCTCGTATAACTTGCGTTAAAAAACCAATATCATGTGCAATGTTTTGATCATTTAAGCGCAATTGTTCTATTTCATCACAAGCGTGCATAACCGTTGTATGGTGCCGGCTACCAAAAGCTTCACCTATTTCGGGAAAGCTTCGGTTTGTTAGTTCACGTGATAACGACATAGCAATTTGACGAGGCCTAGAAAAATTACGAGAGCGTTTTTTACTATACATCTCAGCTACTTTAATTTTGTAATAATCAGCAACTGTTTTTTGTATATTTTCTATTGTAATTTGACGACTACGCACAGCGATTAAATCACGTAATGCTTCTTTAGCTAAGTGTATATCTATATCGTTACCTGTAAATTTAGACATTGCAACAATGCGATTAAGTGCACCTTCTAATTCACGAATACTAGAACGTATTTGCTTGGCTACAAAAAAAGCAACATCTTCATGTAAGCTGATTTTAGATTCTTGTGCTTTTTTAAGTAAAATTGCTACACGCATTTCTAGTTCTGGTGGTTCTATAGCAACAGTAAGCCCCCAGCTAAAACGTGTTCGTAAGCGCTCATCTACATCAATAATTTCTTTTGGATAGGTATCACAAGTAATGACGATTTGTTTTTTTTCTTCAATTAAAGCATTGAAAGCGTAAAAAAACTCTTCTTGTGTACGTGTTTTTTTTGCAAAAAACTGAATGTCATCAATCAGTAATAAATCAAGAGAATGGTATTGTTTTTTAAAAGCATCAAAAGCTTTGTTTTGATAGGCTTTAACTACATCTGAGACATAACGCTCAGCATGTAAATAACGTATTTTAGCCTGAGGGTTTTGTTGTTTTAAGTGATTACCAATGGCTTGTAATAAATGTGTTTTGCCTAAACCAACACCACCATAAATAAATAATGGGTTATAGGTGTTACCTGCATTATCGGCAACCTGTATTGCCGCTGCTCGTGCTAGTTGATTCGCTCGCCCGGTAACATAGTTATCAAAATTAAAACTAGCATTTAAGCCAGAGCTACATTTAACGTTATTGGGTTTAGTGTTTAATTTAACAGTATTGTTTGTTTGTTTTTCTTTTACTATTTCTTTAGAAAAACCATTTATTGGTGTTGTTTTTTTATCGATTGTTTTTTCAGCAAGTTTTATTTTTTTGCTGATAGAAATTTCTATGACGGTATCATTTGGCAACAATTCGTCAGCTATGGTTTCAATTTTACTTAAAAACTTTTCTTTAACCCATTGTTGTACAAATTTATTGGGTGCAATTATTTTAATATTATTTTCTATAACTTCGGTTTTAAGTGGTTTAATCCATGTATTAAACTGTTGTGCTGAGAGCTCTTTTTCAAAGCGGCTAAGGCAGGTAGGCCAAAATTTTCCCATTGGTTTACCAGTGCCTCATTTGAAGTTTATTTGAAATTGAATTTTTATCGTATACCACCGAGCAATTTTAACCTGTTTACTAATACTTATCCACAGGCAATTGTACTTTTATTTTAATAGATTTACATTGACAAAAGGTGTGGTTTTCGGGTTTAATGTACGGCTTTGTAGTATTTGTAATTTTGCAATATGGAGAGAGTTAAATGAAACGTACTTACCAACCATCTAATACACGGCGTGCACGCACGCACGGGTTTTTAGTTCGTATTAAAACAAAAGCAGGTCGCGCAATAATTGCGGCACGCCGCGCTAAAGGTCGTAAACGTTTAGGTCTGTGATTTATTGCTGGTGCGTATAGCAAAAACATAATATATTATGTTGAAATCAGTAACTGCTAAGTTAGAAATGCTAAGAAAAACGGATGAATTTTCATCCGTTTTTAGTTTTAGAAAACGTTTTTCAACAAATTTTTTTGTGGCGCATTACAAGCCTAATCAACACGTACAAACGCGTATAGGATTTGTGGTAGCTAAAAAAGTAGCTAAATTAGCAGTTGATAGAAATTATATGCGTCGTGTATTACGTGAGCTATGTCGGCAAGAGCAGCATTTATTAATGAGTGTAGATGTTGTAATACAGGTGAAGAAGCCATTTAAAAATAATAACTTTTTGATAATCAAGCAAGAGCTTATTGGTTTATTTGCTAGTATTCAGAAAAAAACAGCACCTGAACAAACGTTGCATGCGTAAATTACTGATTAGCCTAATTAGGTTGTATCAATTGGTTTTAAGCCCGTTAGTTGGTGTGAGCTGTCGTTTTACACCTACTTGTTCAAGTTACGCAATTGAAGCAATTAATAAACATGGTGTTTTTAGAGGTGCTTATTTAAGTATTTTAAGAATATCGCATTGTCATCCTTGGCATGAGGGCGGACACGATCCCGTCCCGTAGTCTTTTTATTTACAAGTAGCAGTTTATTTATTAAAGAATTTTATGGATACCAGACGTTTAATATTATTTGTCATTCTCTCTTTTTCAATCATGATGTTGTGGGATGCTTGGCAGCTTAAAGATGTTCCACCTCAAGTAACAGAGGAGCAGGGACAAGAAATCCCTAGTGTTTCAATAGCTAATACAACATCACCTTCTGAGGTTAGTGGTGTAGGCATTGAAACCAGTCAATTCAAATTAGAAAACGGCCATGACATCGAAGTTACAACCGACTTATTTCAAGCAAAAATCAATAGTATTGGCGGAGACTTACGACATTTAAGCTTGAATAAACACGGGGCGGATGATGCAAAAGAGGGTTATTTTACGCTCATGGATGCTGCTGGTGAGCCAATGTTTTATGTGGCACAAACGGGTTTAATTGGAGGTGATTTACCAAACCATAAAACGCTTTTCACAAGCACAAACAATCATTATTCAATGGCTAAAAATGCAAAAAGTCTTGATGTTGTTTTATCTTGGAATGGTCATGGTGTTTCAGTAGATAAAGTTTATACCTTTCACCGAGATAGTTATGTGATAGATGTTGTTTATAAAATTAACAATGCAAGCACTACAGCTATTACACCTTCAGTTTATTATCAAATCGTGCACGATAGTGAATCTCATCAAGGCTCGGCCATGTTGCCTACTTTTACAGGCGGGGCTTATTTTACTGAGACAGATAAGTTTACAAAAGTTAGTTTTTCAGATATGGCAGATGAAAATCTTTCTATAAAAAGCACAAATGGTTGGATTGGTGTGATTCAACATTACTTTGCTAGTGCTTGGATTCCTAAGGCAGGTGAGCAAAGAGAATTTTATACTAAAGAATTGGCTAGTGATATATATGCAGTTGGTGCTGTTAGCCCGGTAGGTAATATTGCTGCGGGTAACAGTCTAAATATTTCTGCACAATTATTTGCTGGGCCGCAAACAGCGGGGGATTTAAAAGCAGCAGCACCAGGCTTAGAATATGCAGTTGACTATGGCTGGTTAACCGTTATTGCCAAGCCTTTGTTTTGGTTGCTTTCAAAAATCCATAGTGCGGTGGGTAATTGGGGTGTTGCTATTATTTTACTTACGGTACTCATTAAAGCATTTTTCTTTAAGTTATCAGCAGCTAGTTATCGCAGTATGGCAAATATGCGCGAGTTAGCACCACGTATGCAAAGCATGAAAGAAAAGTTTGGAGATGACAAGCAAAAAATGCAGCAAGCGATGATGGAAATGTATAAGACAGAAAAAATAAATCCACTGGGTGGTTGTTTGCCAATTTTAGTGCAAATACCTGTTTTTATTGCACTTTATTGGGTGTTGTTAGGTTCTGTTGAGTTGCGCCATGCGCCATTTTTTGGTTGGATTCAAGATTTGTCAGCAACAGATCCATATTACATCTTACCTATACTCATGGGTGCAACAATGATTTTCCAAACGTATTTGAATCCTGCACCTACTGACCCTATTCAAGCTAAAGTCATGAAGATTATGCCAGTCGTATTTAGTATATTCTTTTTCTTCTTTCCAGCTGGTTTGGTGCTTTATTGGCTGGTTAATAATATTTTATCAATAGCGCAACAATGGTACATCAACAAATCGATACACGCAGCAGCGCTTGCAAAAAAAGGCAGTGCAAAAGGCTAGTTCAGAACATACTATAACTGCTATCGCCACTGCTAGTGGAGCTGGTGGTATAGGTGTTGTACGTGTTTCTGGATCGTTGTGTAAAAACATTGCGCAACAAATCTTAGGTCATTGCCCTTCCCCGCGGCATGCGGCTTATCTCGGTTTTAAACAAGAAAATGGTGATTTAATTGACCGTGGAATAGCGATTTATTACCAAGGGCCACATTCCTACACAGGCGAAGATGTACTAGAGTTACAGGCACATGGCGGTACAGCGCTGATGCAGATATTGCTTGCACGCTGTATAAGTTTAGGTGCACAACAGGCTGAACCCGGTGAGTTTACTAAGCGTGCTTTTTTAAACGATAAAATTGACCTGGCTCAGGCTGAAGCCGTGGCAGATGTGATTAATGCCGCGACTGTTGAGGCGGCGCAAAGTGCCATGCGCTCACTATCTGGTGAGTTTTCAGAATCTATCAATGTGCTATTACAGCAGTTAATTGATTTACGTTTATACGTTGAAGCCTGTTTAGATTTTCCTGAGGAAGAAATTGATTTCATTACCCAAGGCCGTGTTGCTCAAAAAATTAAAAATAATCAAAAGGCATTAGCTATAATTTTTAGCAAAGCGAAGCAAGGCGCTTTATTGCGAGAAGGTATTCAGGTTGTTTTAATCGGACAACCAAATGTAGGAAAATCGAGTTTGTTAAATGCACTTTCTGGTGAAGAGCTTGCCATTGTTACACCAATACCAGGCACTACTAGAGATTCTATTAAAAGTGCGATTCAGATTAATGGTGTGCCACTACATATTGTGGATACGGCGGGGTTGCGTGATACAGAAGATGAAGTAGAAAAAATTGGTATTGCCCGGACTTTTCGGGCTGTAGAATCTGCT
>VAPM010690727.1_pt1 | contig 12127 bp, 12 predicted proteins | sample 3395091 | NCBI WGS metagenome assembly VAPM01 (sample SAMN08290445, study PRJNA428436) | hydrothermal vent metagenome | isolation source: Deep-sea hydrothermal vent chimney 3 | place: Pacific Ocean: Juan De Fuca Ridge | reverse complement strand
ATCGGGAATCCACGTGCCTGAGCAAATGGATTCCTGCTAGGAGCACGCAGGAATGACGAAATTTTTTTGTTAAATTAATTTTACGTGGGTACTTAGCACCTGTAGAAAAGGATTCTCTCTATCCCCCCTGTTTTTCGGCACTTTACAAAAGTAACAATTAAAAACTGGAACATAGAGTATAAAACCTTAGGAGAAACATCGTGGCTTCTTTTCTACTCTATCAACAATTTTGCAAGCACTTTTATTTCTTCAATTTCTTTCTGCATCATTTTTTCTATAAACATAACCTCTCGTTCGTAGAAATCTAGTGACTTTAATTGATGTACTAAAACTGTTCCTTTTGTTTTTGACCTCTCAGGTAAAACAACTTCTAATTTTATACCTCTCACGGTACTTGAGATTGGTGCAACAATAGCTAGCCCAGTATGTTCATTAAAAATTTTTCTTGAAATTACATATACAGGCCTTCTTCGCTTCATAATTTCTTTACCACTACTTGGGTCAAAACTTAGCAAAACAATATCGCCTTGTTCAGGGATATAAGTCATTAAATTTCTTTCCCGACGGACTGACTATTTAACCATAGTTGATCTTCCTCAGTTAGCCTCAGTGCTGACTTAGGACTTCCTTCTAAAATTTCTTCTAGTGTTAAACTTTCTTTAATAGGTGTTAATATTATTTTGTTATCTTCAATTGATAGGTCTAAAGATGCCCCAGCATCTAACGCTAAAGTTCTGAGTATGACTTTTGGAATACTAATTATACTAGCCCCTCCTGACTGTCTTATCGCTACTTGTGTCATGTTTATCTCCAATCAGAAAAGTTATACTAAAATATAACATTGAGCTTTGGAATTAACAAGTTTTTTTGTAACAAATTGGAGTTTTAAGTATGAGACTTCGGAATTTATTTTCCATTCGCAAGGTTTAAACCTTCGCCTTTCAGGCGAACAGATTTATCTCAAATGTTATAATGATCAAATGGATTATCGTTACGGCAGTCATACAGGCTACAATATTGAATATCATTTTGTTTGGGTAACAAAATACAGATACCAAGTATTACAAGGAGATGTTAGCTTGCGGGTAAGAGAACTCGTAGGCAAGCTATTTAATTTGAACGATTATGCTGTTAATAGCAAGCTCGGGGCTTATTACAATGTTGAAAGGCCTGACTAGGCACCTGAGTGGTCGATGAAATTTTCTTTACAGTTTATGTTACCTGAGCTGTATTAAAACAAGTAAGACAAGGAACCTCAGATGCGTTGAGTATACTATTTGTTCTTGATTGTACATTTGATTGGGGTATGATTTAAAGCCTTAGCCCCCATCAAGAGCAAATAGCTATGAAACGCATTTATATCTTCATTTTTACCCCGTTTTTTATCATTGCCTGTTCTAAATCTATCATCAAAGAGCAACCAACCCCAAGCCCTCAAGCAAAAATTGAAACGACAATACTCAAGCCAACTGATTTAAAAACTTTAAGCAAAACGGTTAAGCCCTCTAGAAAAAATACAAGCTTAGCAAAAAAAACAGCTAGAAAAACTAAAACACAACCCGCTAAAAAGAAAAAAATCAAAATAAAGTCAGTCCAAAAGTCAGCTATTAGCACTACAAAAAACACACAAACTACTGGCACTGATACTCTTCAGATAAAGCTTGCCGCCTTAAAAGCAAGCACAAAACATACTGAACAAACAACTGAAACAGAAAGCATGGCCATTAGAGAAAATAAACTCCCCGTGCAATTTGGCTCCAGCTGGATATTAGATAAAAAACCGGGATATTTATCTAATAAGTCACAATGCTTATTAACTAGCGTTCAAAAAAGATTTTATGATGGCTATGATAATGCCAAGATGAGCCTACAACTATCAGCAACCGCTTTAATCATTAAAACTGACTCCGAAATTGATTTAACTTACCCTGAAGTAGGTATTTATATTGATAATAATTCAGTCTTTTTATTTGATAAAGTTGCAAATAAACGCTATACCTTAAACAGAAAGAATATTTCAGAGCTCACAGCGTTGATGAAAACAGGAAAGAAAATAAATATTAAGCTAGGGTTTTGGCCCACCTGGCCACAAACAAAGACATCAAGTGTCATTTTCTCTTTACAATCTTTCGGCAAAGCCTTAGCGGCTTTAAAGGCCTGTAACCAACTATAATTACAATTTCCAGGAAATATTATGAGTTTAAGAATTAAGTTCAATTTGGTTTTAATTCTTTCCAGTCTTGCTGGAATTGGTCTGGCTGCCGTTTTTTCGTACCAACTGCTACAAAAAAATGCACGGGAAGAAGTCATAGAAAATGCACGATTCATGATGGAAAGTGCTATTGCTGTTAGAGGATATACCGTCTCAGAGGTAAAACCGCTTTTAGCACTGCAACAAAAACGCCAGTTTATTAAACAAACGGTGCCCGCTTATGCAGCTAATCAATATATTTCCAAACTGCAAAAGTCACACCCTGAATACAGCTATCGTGAGGCTACGTTGAATCCAACCAACCCTATTAACCGAGCAACTAGCTGGGAAGCAGATATTATAAACTGGTTTAGAGGTAATGCTAATGAAAAAGAACTAATTGGAGAACGTGATACTCCAACCGGCCATATGTTGTACATGAGCCGTCCTATCCAGGTAAGTAACCCTAACTGTTTAGCTTGTCACAGCACTCCATCTGCAGCACCAAAAACATTAATAGATACCTATGGCACTGCCAATGGTTTTGGCTGGCAACTGAACGAAGTGATCGGGGCACAAATTGTATCTATTCCCATGTCACTTCCTTTACAACGAGCAAAATCGACTTTTTATTCATTCCTTGGCTTGATCACTGGGGGGTTTGTAATAACCATTGCCCTGCTCAACCTTTTGCTGCATTTTATCGTTATCAAACCCATACTGACAATTTCCAAACAGGCAGATATGGTTAGCATGGGTAATCTTGAAGTTGAGGAACTAAATATAAAAGGTAAAGATGAAATTGCTTCTGTTGGACAATCTTTTAATCGTATGCATCGTAGTCTTGTTAACGCTTTCAACATGCTGGACAGCGAAAATGATGAAGAAAATTCTTAATCGCCTTAATCAACCCATAAGCATTTTATGACTAGCTCTGACTACCCCCAAAAAATAGATAAATACAAAATACAAAGCATTCTGGGCCAAGGTGCAATGGGGGTAGTATACAAAGGCTATGACAGTGAAATTGATCGCTTTGTTGCCATCAAAGTATTGCATAAACACTTGCTTGATGGTGACATGGCAGATGAATTGGAACAACGCTTCAAACATGAAGTTAAAGCCGCAGCTAAATGTTTACACCAAAATATTGTCACTGTTTTTGATTGTGGTATGTGTCATGAAAGACCCTATATGGTGATGGAGTATGTGCAGGGTGTGGACCTGCGAATAATGCTTAAATCAGGCTATTCATTCACTTATAACCAAGCAATAGAAATTGTTAGTAAAACACTCGATGCTCTTTATGCTGCACACCAACTGGGTGTTGTGCATAGAGATATTAAACCTGCTAATATTTTATTACTAGAAAATGGTGTGGTCAAGGTTACCGACTTTGGAGTTGCTCGAATTGATAGTTCTGATTTAACTCAAATCGGTGATGTCATTGGTACACCGAGTTATATGTCTCCAGAAGCCAATAGGGGCGCACAGGTTGACGGCCGCTCGGATTTATACTCTGCAGCTCTCGTCTTGCTGGAGTTATTAACTCATAAGCGTATTAAACCCTCTGAAATACATGCCAGTGCTATTAACTCATCTCTCCAGAAACTTCCGTTGACCGCCTTACAAAAAGATCATTTAAGTCAAACGCTAGTTAAAGCATTAAGCAGTAACCCCAGCGAACGTTTTCAAACAGCCGTTGAATTCTCCAAAGCACTGCTTAGTATCCAAATATCCACAGAAGCTCCTTATCAACAAAGCCATGAACTTGCTGAAACGATTATTCAACTACGAACCAAATTACCAAAAGAGCATCCAGTTCAAACAGAAAATTCACAACTGAGCTGCCTAAGTCAGTTAAATAAAGATGAACTGAGTCTTGTAGAAAAAAGTTTAACCCAGTTTATTGGGCCAATCGCTAAAGTTATGTTAAAAAAACAAGCTAAAAATTCCCCCAATATCGTACATTTACTGGATTCATTAGCCAGTCACATTTCTTCAGTGAAGGATAGAAACGCATTTATAAAAAGCATACAATCAACCGGATTTTTTAAAAAAGAAGCCACTTCAATTTCTAATATCTCAGCGGCAAAAGCCGGTACATCCCAACCATCCATATCTGCAATTAAGTTGAAACTAAAGGATAATGAATTAGCTCAATTAACATCAGAACTCACTCGTTATCTAGGGCCTGTTGCCAAGCATATGATTAAAAAAAACCTAAAACATTGCTCCTGTCTTGAGGAATTACACTTATCATTAGCCGATAAAATACCTGATGAAAAGCAACGAACCCAGTTTTTAGCACATTGTGGAAACAATAAATTATAATTTTATATTCGTATTCAGGTAAAGCGTCAAGTGCAAGTCTATTGCTATCAATTTTGCTTACAAGCTTCCCAGAGTTGTGAGGTGGTTTTACCAAATATATCCTTATGAGTAACATCTTTTGGGGCGCAGGTTTTAACCTGTATTCTACATAGCAAGAGCAGGCTAAAGCCTGCGCCCATTTCAGCGCGCCTCGGGCAACTACTCCTACATTGCTCTACTTTACCCACATCCGTGTGGGCATCCAGCAGCAGAGGACTTTTTAAGAGCGACTTCAACTCCTTTTGTAGGGGCAATCCCTTGTGGTTGCCCTTTCTTTCTATAACCCCACTTCATTGTAAAAAATAAAAAACCCATTCGGATTATTCTTGGTGAGGTTTTTATTTGCCCTGCGAACAGGAGCAACCACAAGGGATTGCCCCTACTTTTATGATTTATAATTATTTAAAAAATATAATAATAACAAAATCAATAATTTAGAGATTATACATTATTTAAAATCAGCACCCTTCAACTTTTCAACACTTAACGGTGACATAGCCTTTGCAATTGATGCGCTTCCTATCGTCAGCACATCCTACTTATTGCCATAACTTAAGGCTGTCACGCAAAGTGTAGGAGCTATCAATAATGGTATTTATCAGCTAGATAAACTTACGAGAAGCTTTTCCTAAAGGTAACACATCAGACCACTGTCCAACCATTTCACCGTCGATTTTAAATAGTTTAAATTCTAGCTTAAAGTAAGCCAGTTCTTCTCCATTACCACCATACTGGCGAGTTGAAGATAGCTCTGATTTAACGACATAGTCAAATGATGTAGCTGATTGATCTAGCAGTCTAACAAGACCAGAACCTAAAATAGTTTCTGTAATTCGATCATAAATATCTTGCATACGAATACTTTCATTGTCAGTATTATTTCTTAATTGCCCAACGATTAAACGGGGCCTTTTATTTCCCCATGATTGTACTAGGCGAGAGCGCATCATTTTATTGGTAACCTTTTCAGCAAAAGCCGTATAGTCATTCATTGTTAGTTCAGCTTGTAAATGCTCTCGACTACTTTCATCAAGGATAGAAACTCTGGATTGACCGCCTAGCTGAGTACCTGAACAGCCAATTAATGTTAGAGGTAAGGCAAGTAAGAATATTTTTTTCATGGTATTTTTATCTTTAAGGGTTAATCAAAAAAAAGGTTTGGCTTCTTTATCTAGTCGATCTGATTCAATATAAAGATCATCTGGAAAGCGTACGGTAAATTGTATCGAATAAGCCCCTTCTGTTTTTCCAACGCTTTGAAAGCTTTTTATTTTTCGGGGTGTTAATACAAATCTATGCCAGACATTTGCGCCATCAACTTCAAAGCCTTGTTTATCTCGCCAGACAAACTTATATTCTAGGGTATATCGTTCGTCTGATAGGTTTTGAACATCAACGCCTGCACGATTTAATAGGCCTACACTCGCTACTTTTACATTGGTTAGCAAAATATTATCAAGCAAATCTGATGAACCTATAATAAGAGTCGCTCTCGGATGAGTGTCATCAATGGTTCGCTGTGCTTTGAATCTCATGTTAGCACCTTGCGTTGTTGTCGAACAGGCTGGCAAAGTAGAAATCAAAAGGGCTGTGAGGAGTAAGGTGATTAATTTCGTTAGCATTTTATTTTACCCATAATGTTTTGTTGATATTGACATTTAAGACTGAATCAATTGTTCTTACATAGATAAAACTATGTATATTTTTTGGTAACCGCACGGCTTTAGTTGCCAACCGGTGCCACCTCTTATCATAGCTAACTATTGTAATTTTTTTTAAGCGCTTGGAGGCATAAAACCTTGCTGCAAGTAACCGTTTAGGTAAAGACATCCAGGCTCGCATATCTGGATTAGCAAAGCTCTCTCTAAAAGATTTACCTATTTGCCCCAACCCTCCCAGTTGACCCCAAAGCATATTTTCGGCAGTACTTCTAGCAATAGATGCCATTACTTTAAAATGCTCTAAAGGTAAAGAATCTAACTGGTGCCTTAATACAATCGCTTCAATATTGGCAACAGTTGATAGGGTGGCTAAAGTTCTTTTTCCAGATTTTATTTTAATATGAGCAACTTTGGAAGGTGTTGGGGTATAAATGGGGAGTTTTACCGGTACCATCCCCCCCGGCATAGGTAGACCAAATTGCATGGTCTTTTTTTCCGGTGCAAATCCATCCGCAACCACCACTTGAACTAACCGCTTTCCACGCCTTGGCCTTCTTTTAACTTCTCTTATCGCCTGTTTAATAACTTTACTCTTAGGGTTAAGTTTTAAAGCCTTTTTATAGGAAATTCTGGCATTATCTCGTAATGATGAGTCTTCAAAGCTATCAAATTCTTGCACAATACCTGCCATATAAAAGCCAAAAGGGTTTACATAGGCACTGGAAACAGTAAGTGCTTCTTTTTTTGAGCTTTTGTATTGACCTGCTATCACTTGAAAAATATTACCAGCTACCTTGGGTTTGTTAGCATATGGATTACTTCTTTCAGTCGATTGCGGAGTTACTTTCTTTTCTTCTTTAGCTATATTTTTTTTAACTGAATCGATGTTTCTTTCAAACTCTTTTTGTTCGATATTTTGCCAATCAATTGCTCTACGGGTTACGTTATAAGCCTTACGCTCACCATTAAGTAAATAGGCAATGGATTTATAATTTAGCATCAATATTCTTTCAAATGGTGCACCATTATATTCAGTTAAATCACCTATGCCAGTGATTAAGCCTAGTGCTTCTCCACCAAAAGAAAAGAAGCCATCTTCAACTACCGATTTTTCAGCATTGACCTTTAAAAAGTGCTCAGCTGCTGAAAAATGCTCTATCGCAGCTAAAGGAGTGTCAGTATCTAGTGCAAGCAACCCTGCTTCATTAGAATTAAGGAAATTTACTGAGTCAGTTTTTATAATTTTTTGGTTTTGTAATTCGTATGCCTGTAACGATTGTCCATTGATAACTAAATTTTTTATTATTAAAAAATCTTTTGAATAGCCGCTATAAACAATGCTTCGAGTAATTACCGGATTGGTTTTATTAAGCGGCTGCCTGAATGTATTTTGAGTTGATGCTTTACTGGTATTGGCTAAGTTGTTTAGCAAATTAAGCATATCGTTAGCATAGCAGGAAGTTAATAACAAAGAGTTAGCTACTAAGCCAAGGCATAATTTAGTTATAAGGCTTTTTTTTATCATTGTTTTTCTTCTTCTTAATACTAAATAAGGGTTTAAAATTATCCTAACAATTTGAATTTAAATATTTTTGTTGAAAGTGAGGCTAAAGCCTCACTTTCAAGTGTTAAAATAAATATAGTTACCTTACCTACTTATTTATGAGTTCAAGCCCCGTTATATAACTCGCCGTGTGCTTGGTACCCAACCTTGAATACGAAAAAAACCAGTACGATCTGATAAGTTATTTTCCAACTAGATGTGTAGAAAGAAACTTTTTACAGTCCATACATCTAAGCTGGCGCAATAACTAAAAGCTTGGCTTTCTCACCTGGGGTTTTGGAGCAGATTTTATTTCCGTTTTCCCCACCCTTAAAATATCACCACTTTCAACCCCTTTGCCACTGATTAAATGTACTTTAGCCCGTGAGGGTTCAATATTACCCACGCTAACCTGTGCTATTTTTTGTTCGGCTTTACCAAAGGAAATACCAGTGTCTGGGTCAACCATCTCTTGACCTTCACGCATAATATCAAAAACCATACCTGTACTCAGCCCACCGTCTGCACCTCGATTAATATAAAAGTCTGTATCAGATAGAGCTCCAATAATTTTAATTGGATATAGCCTTAACATAATTCGGCTAACGAGTGCAGTTGAAAAATCGTCAAGCAAGTTAGCATAAATGGTTTCATTGATTGAGCTACTATCAGAATTTATTTTTTTGTTAATTCTGATTTTATCTGCAGCCAATAGTTTTCCTGTGTGGCTGTCTACAATCCGTAAAGTTGCGTCAATAATGCCAAAATAATGAGATTGAACCTGGTCTACATAAGCCACTTTTTTATGTTCAGTTTTTATAAAAAAGTCATTAACAGAGGTAAAAACCAAATAATCAGCTTCCGTAAGTTCACTCAACTTACTGTCGATTTCTTGACCATTTACCAAAGCATTAAAACTTTTTTCATCAAAAACCTGATCGACCTCTTGCCTTTCTAATACATCGAAACGCTTACTATTGGTTAGTTTTACTAATAAATCATTGGTTAATCGTGTTTGATATTGAGCGGCAAGTAGCGTGTTATTTCCTTGATCATTAAGTCTGATTTTACCAACAGCTAAGGTAATTTTACCGTTTTGTTTGCCATTTTCATGAGTAGTTCTAGGTGCGGTCAGGCTAGTAGTACTGGAAACATCAGCAAGAACTAATAAATCACCTTGCTGTGCATCACCGTCAATAACTTCAACGACTGAAAGCGTATCTTGTAAACCAGTTAGTTTTATTGTCCCTACTGGAGAGGTGACGCGACCAATTACAACCCCAGAATTGTCGGTAATCTCTTTCCCTTCACGAACAACTTTGAAAGTTGAATTAACAGAATAGTTATCATTTTTTCCGCGATTAATGACCAAAGGGTCTGTGCTAACAATTTTTGCTGGAAAAGTAATGTCCAGAATTTTATTACTTGCTAAATTGGCTAAATGATCAAAAGTTGTAAATTCATCGCGCGATGACTCCTGCCCCGTTAGTAATGACTCGCTAACTTGTGTTCTAAAGCTAGCCGCTCCAGTAATATTGCCAGTTTTTGCATTAATAATACGTAGTCTTAAGCGAGCATCCACTTTATTTTTAGTAAAAGATTTGTTTGATTCGCTATAAGGCAAGGCTACTTTTTTGCTATTGGCTGTAACTTTTTCCAAAACAGCAAAGACTAAATAGTCTGCTCCCATTGTAGAACCTAAGTTTTGATACTCTTTGATCAGGTCATTTTGGTCGGCTGCAGAAGTTGTGACTGCCACGGTTAAACCATTTGCAGTGGCAATATTTTCAGTGGCCGCATCAATGCTTCGGTCTAAGAAAGATTCTTTATTTCCCTGCCCAAATTGTTGTTCATTTATTATTTTTCTAAGAGCTGTGCGCTCTAACACTTGAAACCTTTTGCTCATGGTTAAGTGTTCAATAATACGAGAAGCCAACTCATCGGGTAACCCCATTTTTTGTTGTACTGCACGGTCAGGAAAAAAATCACTGGTACTGAGAATGGCTATTTTAATATTGTTATTATTGGAGTCCAGAGTCTTTTGTTTATCTTGTTTCTCACAGGCCACTAATAAAAAGCATAAAGCTAGAATCGCTGAAATAATACTGATGGTTTTATTTATCATGGTAAAGCCAAGGTGGTATTGGTCATTGATTAAACTTAATGCATCAGCTTAATCAATGAGTGTAAATGGGAAGAACGACTGTTATTGTGGGAACCTTAAAATATTACCTCTTGCTAAAGGCATGTTTACTGGATCTGTTTCCTTAGTAATTTTAGCAAAGGTGATTTTTGGATTAATCCGTGTCACTTTAACTTCACCAATATATTCCTCACTTGAGCCTAGTGATTCGCCAGTGTCAGGGTCAATTAACTCTTCACCTGCTGAAAAAACGGCTAGTACCGTACCTTTTTTAAGCCCACCATCTTGTCCGCGATTAATAATAACCTGACCATTGCCCATGCGCTTAATAACTTTCATGGGATATACTTGAGCTACAAATTGGCTGGCTAATTTTGCGGCAACGTTTTTTGCCATTTTTGTAAAATAAACACTGCTAGGTCTGCCAGACCTACTATTAACAATACGTGTCTTGGTGGCAAAGGTTGATTTCAAAAAGAATGTAGTGACAATCTGCCCACTACTTGAATCTAACATTTGAGCATTGATTGATAATAGGCCTGAATCTCTGCGTTTAAATTTGCTGTCGAAGTTTGGCAGAGCGGTGTGGGAACGATAAAACTTAAAATCTACAATGGTCGGAATAATAAGATAGTTAGCATTGTTTAATACACCTTTACTGGCCGCATCACCTTTAGCCAAGTCAGATTGGGCAAAGTTTTGTTCATCAAGAATAGCTTTTAGGGTCTTTTTGTCACGACTTAGAACTCTGAATTTTCTGGTTGCTCTAAAAGAAGCTTCCATTTCTGCTCTGATCTGATTGATGTCTAGCAGTTTAGCTAGGTTTTTTGATACGCCATCACCAATTATCGGATCTTTAATGGCTACAGCGGGCTGAATAGTTTGTGCGGATAAATGACCTGTATAAAAAATACACAAGAACATGAGTGTTCGTAAAACCATGTGCTTTCCTTTTTGTTATATTATTATTTCATAGCTCAATAAGTTATTAGCATTTTATAAAAAACTCTTAATCAATTTTAAACTGGAGTTGCTCCTAAAACGCATGAGCTTTGTCACCAGTGATATTGAGTATAAACTATTAGTTCCATTTTAACTAAAAATAATTTGAACTTTTTGGAACTTAAAGAAATCACTTCTTTTAACTCAATTCCTTTTGCCAATTAATAAGAAATTAAACAGACGAAAGATGGTTAGAAAGCGGTAAAATACTGGGTTATTAAGCCACCGTAGCCACCAAAAACCTGACCATATCATGAAATTATGGCAATGCTTGAAGAACTAAGTCCAAGTTTATCCATAAAGACATTAAAACACTTGGTTTTAATAGTTGAATCTGTGCTGTCAATGGCAGGACTTGTCCACGCTGCTGAGCCTTTCTCGATGGACTGAAAAAGGAGCTGGAAACCGCACTGTTCAGCACTTTTTCTTTCCGATTTACTCAATATCGTGGTCACTGTTAAAAAGCCACTGAAAACGGGCAAGGTGACAACACCTCTATAAAACTGCTATATTTCGACTCTATTGATTTCTATAAAGCACTAAGGGAGGCAGTAACAAATAATATACTCACCTTTCTTGTCTTTTTATCCCTCCTTGCTTCTTCTCAATCGGTACATAGAGTAACTATGCTTCTCTTGAGAAGAACCAAGGAGAAATAAAAACCCTACGAGATCTGGGTTCATTATTTATCACCGACTCCCTAAAGCCACATCAAGTGATCGGCTAATCCAGTCCAACACCATTAAACTATACTTTGCTCTAACTATAAAATAACAAGTGTCTCTACCCATTCAATACAAACATTAAAACAACACATGGAAAAACGTATCACAATTAACCCTCCCCCTAAAAGAATCCTTATTATAGCTATGCGTTTTTTAGGGGATGTATTACTCGCAACCCCTCTAATACACTCACTACGCCTAGCTTATTCTGAAGCTCAAATTGATGTTTTAATTTACCAAAACACTACAGCCATGTTAGAGGGAAATGAAGATATTGATCAAATAATTACTACACCTCAACACCCTGATATTCAAGATAATATAAAGTTATTTAAAAAAATATTTAGAAACTATGACTTAGCCGTTGTGACACAAACAGGGGACAGGCCTAGGCTGTCGAAATTATAGCTATAAATCACTTTTAAATTTCCTGGTTTTTGGATATATTTAAAACTCTCCCCACCCAATCCTCCCCAGCAAGGGAGGGCT
>VAPM010093871.1_pt1 | contig 12131 bp, 14 predicted proteins | sample 3395091 | NCBI WGS metagenome assembly VAPM01 (sample SAMN08290445, study PRJNA428436) | hydrothermal vent metagenome | isolation source: Deep-sea hydrothermal vent chimney 3 | place: Pacific Ocean: Juan De Fuca Ridge | reverse complement strand
CCTTTATTCTGATGATACTCAGCTTTGCCCTGGGCATCCGGGTCGGTGATTGAGCGGTCTTTATTGCCGCGCTCATCCTGATAGGTGTTGCTGCTCATGGCGCGGCTCCGGCCTTGGCTTTGTTCTTGAGGCCGGTTCCCAGATAGGCCTCAATCACCTGCTCATTGGCTTTAATTTCATCAATTGTGCCCTGGGCCAGCACCTTGCCTTCGGCCATGCAAATCACCGGGTCACATAGCCGGCCAATGAAATCCATGTCATGTTCGATCATGCAGAACGTATAGCCGCGTTCCTGATTGAGCCGCAGGATTGCGTCACCGATGGTGTTGAGCAGGGTGCGGTTCACCCCGGCGCCGACTTCGTCCAGAAAGACGATCTTGGCGTCCACCATCATGGTGCGCCCCAGTTCCAGCAGTTTTTTCTGCCCGCCGGACAGGTTGCCGGCTTTTTCCTCGGCCAGATGATCAATGGTCAGAAATTCCAACACCTCATCGGCGCGGTCTGACAGTTGTTTTTCCTCGGCCCGGATTTTACCGCGGGCAAACCATGTATTCAAAAGCGCCTCACCGGATTGTGCCGGGGGCACCATCATCAGGTTTTCGCGCACTGTCATGGAGGTGAATTCATGGGCGATCTGGAAGGTGCGCAGCACGCCCTTGGCGAACAGTTCATGGGGGGGCAGGCCGGTGATGTCTTCACCTGCCATGAACACCCGGCCCGAGGTGGGTTTCAAAACCCCGGCGATCACATTGAACAGGGTGGTTTTGCCAGCGCCATTGGGGCCGATCAGCCCGGTTATGGAACCTTCTTTGATCTCCAGGGTTGAGCCATCAACCGCGTGGAAACCGCCGAAATGTTTATGCAGATTTTCTACGACAATCATCGCTGGATGCCCCCTGACCACCGAAAGATAAATTGTTGTCCTACAACGCGAAACAGCCCGAACTTGCCGGGCTGTTTGCTATTGTCTGGTCAGGATTTAGCGATACCCGACAGTTTCGATCTTGCCATCGATGACTTCGACTTCACGGTAGGAACCACCGCTTTCACCGGGTCCGATCAGTTCAACATCGGAACCACCTGCGTAATCGATTTCACCGCCATCGGCGAGAATCTGCAGGCCTTTGGCCAGCTCACCCGGGTAAATCAATTCGCCCGGTGCGTTGGCAACGTCCAGTATCTTGGAAACATAGTCAGCCGGATCGCTTGACCCTGCGGCCTGCATTGCCAGCATGAACAAAGCTGCGGCATCATAGCTTTCAGGTGTGTATGGGGATGAACCGTCAAAGCCGTTGGCTTCGCCCATTGCCTGAATGCGCTGTGCACCATCAGAACCGGAACCGGCGATCTGACCGAATGAACCGTTCAGATCGGCACCAAGATTGTCAGTGATTGACTGACCGATCATACCGCCCGGAAGAACGAATTTGTCAAACGCGCCTGTGTCCAATGACCCACGGATGATACCAAGCCCACCCTGGTCAAGGTAACCAGCAACAACGACGATATCACCACCAGCCGATGCTAGTGCACCAACTTCTGCGGAATAATCGGCTTTGCCGTCTTCGTGGGATGCGGTGATGGTTACGACGCCACCGGCGGCCTCATAGGCAGTCTGAAACGCATCGGCCAAACCTTTGCCGTAGTCGTTGTTGGTATATGTCAGGGCAACAGAATTAAAGCCGCGCTCCAACAGGATGTCGGACATGATCTGACCTTCGCGTGCATCCGAGGGTGCTGTGCGGAAGAACAGGCCCTTGTCTTCTGCCGTTGAAAGGGCAGGGGAAGTTGCAGATGGTGAAATCATCACCATGCCATTTGGAATGGCAACATTTGACAGGATCGCGCCGGTAACACCGGAACAATCGCCACCGATCAGGCCGGCAATGCCGTCTGACAGGATCATGCGTTCAGCGGCCGAAGTTGCCAGTGCGTTATCAATGCAACCTGTGTCAGCACGAACCGACGTAACTGTCGCACCACCCAGCAGCAGGCCGGATTCTGTAACCTCAGCCATCGCCAGTTCAGCGCCGGCAGCCATTGGGCCGGTCAGTGATTCAATTGGGCCGGTAAAGCCGATAAGAACACCGAGTTTAATTTCGTTCGAGTGGCTGCCAGAAAACGCGGCACTGGCTACCAGTGCTGTTGCGGCTGTCGCCATAAGTAGCTTTTTCATTTAGTTTCTCCCTAGTTGGACTATTATCCTGACGCCAGAAGTTAGTTGGTGTTGGTGCAAAAGGGAAGCCCGGTAATTATCGGGATGGTCCAAAAAATCGATTGGAGGCTATGCAGCCTTATAGACTTAGCAATTTTGCGCGTTATGTAGATTAAGTGTAATGGAGAATACTATGCGTTTGTTGTGGATTGTTGCTGTTTCTATATTTAGCAGTCTTGCGGTTTCAGCGGCGGGTATTGAAACGTCGGTTGGCAGAATCACCGTTGAAAAAGTGATGGGCGGCTTTGTCGAGCCCTGGGGATTGGGCTTTACCCCGGATGGTGGATTTCTGGTGACCGAACGCGGCGGACGTCTTACCCATGTTTCCCCGGGGGGGACAATCAGCAGGGTGCGCGGGCTGCCAAATATTGCCCCTGGCGGGCAGGGCGGTTTGCTGGACGTGATGATCCCGCGGGATTTTGCCGAAAGCCGCTTGGTCTTTGTCAGTTATTCAATACTGCAGAAAGGTCGCACTTTCGGCACCGCAATAGCGGTGGGGAAACTATCAAATGACGGGGCAATGCTGGAAAATGTACGCACAATCTTTGAAATGTCCGCGGGTTCGAAGGGGAAAAACCATTTTGGTGGAAGACTTGTTGAAGCCGCTGACGGGAAGATTTTTCTGACCATCGGTGACCGAAAAGATCGACCATCAGCCCAGGATCTTGGCCGACATAACGGATCAATTATCCGAATCAATCGGGACGGTTCTGTGCCATCCGATAATCCATTTGTCGGACGCGAAGGGGTGCTGCCCGAAATTTGGTCCTATGGTCACCGCAATCCGCAAGGTGCGGCACTGGACCTGCAGGGCAGGTTGTGGATTGACGAACATGGTGCAAAAGGCGGCGACGAAGTTAACCAAATTCGGCGCGGTGCCAATTATGGCTGGCCGGTCATTTCCTATGGGACGCATTATTCAGGTGCCAAAATAGGTGAGGGCACGCGCAAGGCTGGAATGGAGCAACCGGAATATTACTGGGACCCTTCAATCGCCCCTTCCGGAATGATGATTTATTCGGGTAAACTATGGCCAGCCTGGGCCGGTAACATATTTATCGGTTCCCTGAAATTCAATTATCTTTCGCGCCTTGACCCAAAACGTGGCTGGTCAGAGGAAAAAATTCAAAACAATCAAACTATGCGCGTGCGGGACGTCCGGGAAGCACCGGATGGTTCAATCTGGTTTTTAAGTGTTGGCAAGGGGGCTGTATTCAGGGTGACTCCGGGGTGAAACGGTTCTTAATCCGGTTCAAACCGACAGCCGTGCTGATTGTGATCCGCGTTCGCGGTAAGGTGTTGTTTGGTAATGTGTCCGATAACATTTTGAAAAATGCGATGGTGATGCAAACCCACAGGAAAGTGCGACGTTAATCACGCTCATATCAGTTTGCATCAGCAGATTACGCGCCTTTTGCAGCCGTAATTCCATATAGTAACGTTTGGGCGACCGGTTCAGGTAGCGCCGAAACAAACGTTCAAGCTGGCGTGTGGACATGCCGACATCGCTGGCCAGAATTGATGGGCTGATGGGTTCTTCTATGTTTATTTCCATCATCTGAATAACCTTGGACAGTTTTGGATGACGCACACCAATACGGGTTGGAACCGACAGTCGTTGGGTATCCTGATCTGTTCTGATTGACGAATATATCTGCTGATCCGCGACTGTATTCGCCAGATCTTCGCCATAGTCTTCTGCGATCAGTTTTAACAGCAAATCAATCGAAGACGTACCGCCCGCCGTGGTCATTCGCGTACCATCGATGGTGAATACTGATTTGGTTAATTCAACTTTATCAAATTCTTCACTGAAACTATCCTGATTCTCCCAGTGAATTGTTGCGCGTTTCCCATCAAGCAAACCGGCAATTGCCATTGTATGGGCCGCCGTACAAAGACCGCCGATTTTAACACCTTTGCGCGCCTCGCGGCGCAGCCAGTTGATGATTTTCTTGGTGGAATGATGGACTATATCTAAGCCGCCACAGACCAGAATCGTGTCATCGCGGCCCAGCTCAATCAGGTCAAGATCTAACGAAAACACCAAACCTGCTGAACACGTTATTGTATCGCCGCCCTCACCGGCAAGTTCCCAGCTATACAACTCGGCCTCTGCTGCGCGGTTCGCTATCCTGAGGCATTCTATCGCCCCGGAAAACGACTGTAATGAAAACTGGTCCAATAGAGCAAAGACAAACCGGCGCGGTTTTTGGGCAGATATTGGAGGGGGTGATTGGCCAGCCACGTAACATATCCAGTCGCTCTAAAACTTTGCAATAAGCAGCGATACATTATTTATCTGTTCTGGCAAGGTTGCATCTTTAAATTCGTTATCGCGGCGTCTTCGCGGCAAAAATTGGCGCGCAATCAGCGTTTGCAGCGCTTTAAACTTCGGCATATAAGCCTAGGGCCGATTTTGAGATTTTGGAGCAATAAGATGACCAATTGGGCGAGATCAAGCTGGCGTTCCAAGCCGCGGGTTCAAATGCCTGTGTACATGGATATGCAGGCATTGAAAGCTGTGGAGACTAAGCTGGGGGCCTATCCACCATTGGTGTTTGCCGGTGAAGCACGGCGCCTTAAGGAAGCATTGGGTCTGGCCGCCCGGGGCGACGCGTTTTTATTGCAAGGCGGTGATTGCGCCGAAAGTTTTTCTGAATTTTCAGCCGACAGCATTCGCGACACGTTTAAAGTCATGCTGCAGATGGCAATGGTTTTAACCTATGGTGCCAAAGTTCCGGTGGTTAAAGTTGGCCGCATGGCCGGGCAATTTGCCAAGCCACGTTCTGCTGATATGGAAATGGTGGATGGTGTAGAATTACCGAGTTACCGCGGTGATATCATCAATGGTTTTGAATTCTCCGAAAAGGATCGCATCCCGGATCCGGAACGCATGTTGCAGGCTTACACACAGGCAGCGGCAACGCTGAACCTGGTTCGCGCCTTTAGCCATGGCGGGTATGCAGATGTGCATCAGGTACATGCCTGGACCCTTGGGTTCACGCAAAAAGAAGAAGCAAAACGTTACCGGGACGTGGCGAACCGGATATCTGACACGTTGGATTTCATGGCCGCAGCCGGGGTAACACAGGAAACTGCCCACACTTTGCAATCTGTGGATTTTTATACCAGCCACGAAGCGTTATTGCTGGAATACGAAGAAGCGCTTTGCCGAATTGATTCGACAACCGGATTGCCAATTGCAGGGTCGGGGCATCTGATCTGGATCGGGGATCGCACCCGACAGCCCGATGGCGCACATGTTGAATTTTGCCGCGGTGTGCAGAATCCAATTGGTTTGAAATGCGGGCCGTCAATGACGTCAGGGCATCTGAAAGCACTGATGACCAAGCTAAATCCTGAGAATGAGCCCGGAAGGCTGACATTGATCGCGCGGTTCGGTGCAGGGCAGGTGGGTGAAAACCTGCCGCGCTTGATCAAGGCCGTTCAGGAAGAAGGCGCCGAGGTGCTTTGGACCTGTGATCCAATGCACGGCAATACCATCAAATCTTCCAGCGGTTTCAAGACCCGGCCGTTTGAATCCGTGCTGCGCGAGGTGCGTGAATTTTTTGCAATCCACAACGCCGAAGGCACCATTCCCGGCGGTGTACATTTTGAGATGACCGGCAAAGATGTAACTGAGTGTACTGGCGGTGTCCGTGCGGTAACGGATGAAGATCTGTCCAGTCGGTATCACACCGCGTGTGACCCGCGCCTTAACGCCAGCCAATCATTGGAACTGGCATTTCTGGTTGCGGAAGAATTGGGAAACCGTCGCAGTCTGCGCGCGCAAGCTGCGGCTGTTTAATCAGTCGTTGTTGATTACCAGCTGAAGGGCGGGTTTGTTTTTGCCCGATGTTTTATTCTGAACCGGCAGTTGAACGGACGGAGTGGGCGTATATTCATGTGGCGCTTCCGCAAACGCATGTTTGCGGTTGTTCGCGCGTATTACCGGGCCCGGGTCGGCCATGAAAAGTTCTTTTGTCGTGATTTCAGAGATTGAAAACCGCCGCGGCTGGCGGCCAATTTTACCATTGGTTTGCAGGCATCCTAAAATCCGGGTCACCTGACCTTCATCATCCAACAAAGGCGCCAAAAACAGCTTTCCCTTAAGCTCACCACGCCCAAGGCTGCGACCTGCTGTAAGAAATACCTCTTTTATGCAGGGCTCGGCGCAAATATTTTCAAGCGTTACGCCAAGCTCTTTTCGTGCTTCTGGCAGAAACATTGCGGAAATTGGCATGCCGCGCACTTCCATTCCCATCAGGTCATTCAGGTGACGCCCGGCTATTCTGAACCGGCAAATGCCAGGTGCGATACGTTCAAGAACAAAGGAATATTCAAGTGCCGATTCCAACGCGCGTGGATCAATTTCGCGACGGCTGGGCAGTGTCATACCATTGCACAGACCATCCCAATACCCTTCGACCTGGGCGGTTGCTGCAAACACAGTATTATGTGCTTTGGTCTTTAGAAGATGAATGATATTTGAATTTTTACCATCAATATTCATCATGTTTCACCTATCCGAATTGCGGCTGTCAGGTTTGTTGTCCTGACGTTTACCGTCTGTTAACCGTTGCAGCGAGATTGCTTACTCAGATATTAATATAGCATAGTTGCATCAAATACGGGATGAAAAAGTCTTAAATGGTTAACCTACATGATTAAGTCGATGACCGGCTTTGCCAGTGCCACCGGGTCAGGGCATGGCTGTGAATGGCGATGGGACATCAGATCGGTGAACGCGCGCGGCATGGATGCCAGATTGCGGGTCCCGGACTGGATATCGGGTTTGGAAGTTTCCCTGCGCCCAATTCTGCAAAAAACCGTTGCCAGGGGCAATGTCAACCTGACGCTAAAACTATCCAGATTGGAAACCGGGCAGGCGACGGGCATTGATCCCGAAATATTGGGAACAATCCTGAACACGATTAAACATATCGAAAGCGTTGCCCTGCAGGAACACAGTCTACAACTGTCACCGACCTCTTCTGCGGATATCCTTAACCTGCGCATATTTGGCGATGGTTCAAAAAATGATCAGGATACCAAACCCCTTCTGACGGCACTATCGGATGAATTTTCAACCCTGGTTCTTGCACTTGATGAGATGCGACAAAAAGAAGGGATCAGCCTGTATAAGGTGTTGGCCGAACAACTAACGCAAATACATCGGCTAACGGAACGGGCAGCACAGGCGGCAGTGGCGCGCAAGGACATGGTTGCTGCCGGGCTGCAAAAGAACCTTGCCCGAATATTGGACAATTCAGATGGTTCTGACCCGGACAGGGTGGCACAGGAATTGGCGTTATTGGCAATTAAGTCCGATGTTACGGAAGAGATTGACCGCCTGAACGCCCATGTGCTTACGGCACGGGAATTATTGGACAATGGCGGATCTGTGGGGCGGAAACTGGATTTTCTGACACAGGAATTTAATCGCGAGGCCAATACCTTATGCGCCAAAGCTCAGTCAAATGAATTGACGAAAATTGGCCTTGACCTGAAGGCAGTGATTGAGCAGCTGCGTGAGCAAGTGCAGAACGTGGAGTAGGGTATGGCAGACCGACGCGGGTTATTATTGATCATTTCTTCGCCTTCCGGGGCTGGTAAATCTACGCTATCGCGCCGATTGCGTGACTGGGATCCCAGTATCCAGTTTTCCGTTTCGGCGACGACGCGTGCCCCACGCCAGGGTGAACTGCACGGGCGAGAGTACTATTTTTGCAGCCGTAAAGAATTTGAAACCATGGTGCAAAACGGTGAAATGCTTGAACATGCTGAAGTGTTTGGCAATCTTTATGGTTCGCCAAAGGCGCCGGTTCAGGACGCAATGGAAGCCGGCTGTGACACGCTGTTTGATATAGACTGGCAGGGGGGGCAACAAATCGGCAATTCGGCCCTGAGTGACCATGTTGTTTCGATTTTTATCCTTCCGCCTTCAATGTCTGAACTGGAAAACAGATTAAGGTCGCGTGGGCAAGACAGCGACGCTGTTATTTCCGACCGGATGGCAAAAAGCAAAGCCGAGATAAGCCATTGGGGCGAATATGATTATGTGTTGATAAACAATGATTTAGACGGCACAGAAGCCGAACTTAAATCAATTGTTACTGCGGAAAGGCTGCGTCGGGAACGCCGGACGGGCTTGTCTGAGTTTGTCCGAAACCTGGACACTGAATTTGCGAATTCGGCCCCATGATTTACCCGTTTGACGGCCATGATCCAAAACTCCCGGAAAACAATGATTATTGGGTGGCACCGGATGCAAATATCATTGGAAAAGTAACCCTGCTGGAGGGAAGTTCGGTTTGGTTCGGCGCAACTTTGCGCGGTGACAACGAAGAGATCATATTGGGCGCCGGCAGCAATATTCAGGAAAACTGTGTCTTGCACACAGATATTGGTTTTGCGCTAACCATTGGAAGCAACTGCACCGTGGGACATAATGCAATTTTGCACGGTTGCAGTATTGGTGAACAAAGTTTGATCGGGATGGGCGCCATTGTCATGAATGGGGCGCGTATCGGCCGCCATTGCCAAATAGGAGCCGGTGCCCTGATAGCTGAAGGCAAAGAAATACCGGATGGATCTTTGGTGGTAGGGCTACCGGGGAAAATCATCCGTCCGCTTATTGCTAATGAAATTAAGGGGTTGCTTGATTCTGCTTTGGGCTATCAAAATAAAATGCGGGCGTTCAAAAGAACGATATCCTAATGCAAATTAATTAATCTATTAGGAGCCGGGTTTTCTGAAATAAATGTAATCCTTAGATCCGGGCAAGCGGTTGTTGCTTCGGCCAATACAATTCCAGGGTTTGGCAATTCAGGAACGATAATACTCAATTCTCCCTGATAATTCGCAATTTGAAGTGCCTGAGCCAGCTCAAGAAAATCAAAATCACGGCAAACCAAACAGGAAACCACAATATTTGGTTGAACTTTGGCAATGAAACGGCTGTCAATATCCCCAATATTTGCTTTTGTTAACAGCGCATTGTTGGGCAAGTTTAAACTGGGTTGATGAACATCCCTCACTTCACCCACAGATAGTATTGTGAAAAGTTTTTCCACAGTAAATTCCGCTGTTTTTGACATTGCGTTAACCACGCTTTTTTAATCAAAATTTTGGCAATAAAGAATTGTCAGCCTAAAAATTTCACTTTTGTTTACCATCCCACTAAGGGGAGAGTGGAGAAGCAAAAGGTTACTTGCAAGATAAATTAAAGATTAAGTAGATGTGAGAGTAAGCGTCTGCAGCGATGTTAGTTTTCCTATAATATGTATTATGTTATATTTTCTGGTGCTGTTTACCCAAATGACCCCTGAAAATTTGAAAAAATGGTCTCAAAACCAATAAACATCAATAAAACGAACAATTATAACAGAAGCCTATCGACATTAACCCTGTGTGCCAGCAAAAATACACTTAAGAACAAGGATCAAAAATGTCGTCCGTACTCGTGCTGAATGGCCCTAATCTGAATTTGCTTGGCGGGCGCCAGCCTGATGTCTACGGCAAAACGACATTGGCGGAAATAGAAGAAATTTGCCGCCAGGAAGCTGAAACCTTGGGTTCTACTGCCACATGTCTGCAATCCAATCAGGAGGGTATTCTTGTTGAGGCAATCCATTCAGCCCGTGGAATACACGGCGGAATTGTCCTGAATGCCGGTGCCTATACGCACACGTCGATCGCACTAATGGATGCCATAACTTCGGCCGAAATACCTGTCGTAGAGCTTCATCTTTCAAATATTCATGCCCGTGAAGAATTCAGGCATAAGTCATTCATTGCCCCGGTCGCAATTGGTCAAATTTGTGGATTTGGTCCCAATGGTTATAGATTGGCAATTCAGGCGCTGTTAAATTATCTGACTGAAAACCCGACATGATACTCAGCTATCTGGAAAAACTATATGAGCTTCAGTCAATAGATGAGGTCTGGTCACATCACGTAGATCAGATGGCCAAGTTTGGTTTTGACCGGCTGTTGTATGGGTTTACGCGTTTTAGAACTCAAAATTCATTTGGCGACCGGGAAGATCTGTTGCTTTTGACCAACCACCAGATCGAATACCTTGAAAATTTTATTGAAACCGGAATGTATTTCAATGCACCCATGGTTAAATGGGCGGCCGAAAATGTTGGGGCGTGCAGTTGGCGTTGGATGGCGGATCACGCAGACTCTCTTACTGATAGTGAGAGAGACGTTGTTGAATACAATCGCGCAATGGGAATTGTCGCTGGTTATTCTATCAGTTTCAAAGAAATCTCCAGCCGCTCTAAAGGCGCAATCGGGTTGGTTGCAGCACCCGGGGTCAGTCAGAAAAATGTAGATGAATTATGGGAAGAAAAGGGCCGCGAAATTATTCAAATGAATAATGTTGCCCATCTGAAGATGACAACATTTCCGTTCCCTACCCTTCGTCGCCCACTGACAAAACGCCAACGGGAAGCTTTGGAATGGGTTGGCGATGGGAAGACCACACAGGACATTGCAACAATAATGGGATTAAGCCCGCCAACAATTGAAAAACATCTTAGGCTGGCACGGGAATCACTGGATGTTGAAACAACGGCGCAGGCGGTATTGAAAGCCTCTTATCAGAACCAAATATTCCTATTGAGCTCATAAAATTATGACTTTTCTGTCGATGGTAGGGAAAACCTTACTTTCTTTACCTATGGTAAAGTTGCATCCTACATGTGTTCCGTGAGTGGTGGCATTATTGCCTAGGAGCAGCGGGCTGGAAATGCTGATATTACAGCGCGACCGGTCCGCACCGGGAAACCGGACGTCGGGGGAACACGTGTATTTGTGGGGATCCGACCTAATGTGTGCCATGTCCTCATCCCCAAAGTTAAGGATGGCACTAATTTAGGGAACGGTGCAGCTGGAACGCTGCACCGTTTTCATTATCTTGGGGATCAGGTCTGATTCATTTTCGCAACTTCCGCTGCGAAATCTTCATCTTTTTTCTCAATGCCTTCACCAACGGCAAGACGGACAAAACCAAGAACCTCAACGCCAGCTTGTTCTGCAGCCTGGGCCACGGTCTGATCCGGATTGACGACAAATGCCTGCCCCAAAAGCGTTACTTCCGACAGGAATTTCTTCATCCGCCCAATAATCATTTTCTCAATAACTTGCTCGGGCTTGCCGGATTCACGTGCCTGTTCGGTTAACACAGCCTTTTCTCGGGCTACCAGATCAGCGTCCAGATCTGCTTCCCCAAGGGATGCAGGATTGGCAGCAGCAACATGCATGGCAATCTGTTTGCCGATACCGTTGTCAGACCCCTTAAGCGCGACCAGAACGCCGATTTTGCCCATGTTATCTGCAACGGCATTGTGCACATAGGAAACCACGACATCGCCTTTCAGCGTTGCCATACGACGCAACGCCATGTGTTCGCCGATTTTGGCAACGGCATCTGTCAACAGTGTTTCAACAGACTTTCCACCAATCTCAGTGGCCTTAAGCGCGTCGACATCATCAACCTTCAGGGCGGCGTTGGCGAATGAACCCACCATGCCCTGAAATTCAGCGTTAAGCGCAACAAAGTCAGTTTCTGAATTTACTTCAACAGCAACCCCCCTGCCCCCGTCGACAGCAACGGCGACCAGTCCTTCGGCTGCGGTTCGTCCGGATTTTTTGGCGGCCTTGGCCAGCCCCTTGGTGCGAAGCCAGTCTACTGCGGCCTCCATGTCACCATCGGTTTCTGTCAGTGCTTTTTTCGCGTCCATCATGCCTGCGCCAGTACTGTCGCGCAATTCTTTCACCAGAGCGGCTGTGATTGCCATTTTGGATCTCCTAAATTTGGGTTGAAATCCGGGCACCAACTACATTGCTGCCCGGAATAATGTGTAAAAACTGGCGCCTAAGCGTCGTCTTTAGCGGTGTCTTT
>VAPM010464557.1_pt1 | contig 12140 bp, 10 predicted proteins | sample 3395091 | NCBI WGS metagenome assembly VAPM01 (sample SAMN08290445, study PRJNA428436) | hydrothermal vent metagenome | isolation source: Deep-sea hydrothermal vent chimney 3 | place: Pacific Ocean: Juan De Fuca Ridge | reverse complement strand
GCCATGTCTTGTTGCTCAACAACAAGACAGGATGGAGAGTTTGTTAAACGATTGGTAACACGCACTTCTTTAACTTTACCATCCAAAGTTTTCTTCATCTGTTCGACTAATGACTTAAATTCATCGGCTGCTTTTTCAACCTTGGCTTTATCTTCTTTATCTTCAAGATCACCTAAGTCCAAATCGCCTTTAGCAACAGATTCAAAGCTTTTACCATCAAACTCAGTTAGATAAGACATCATCCATTCATCAACTCTATCCCACAATAATAATACTTCAATATCTTTAGTGCGGAAGATTTCTAAATGCGGACTATTTTTAGCTGATGCAAATGAATCTGCAGTAATATAATAAATTTTATTCTGACCTTCTTTCATTCGAGAAATATAATCATCTAACGAGACATCTTGTACATCGGTATTTGAATGAGTTGAACCAAATCGTAATAATTTTAATATTTTTTCTTTATTAGAATGATCTTCCGATGGGCCTTCTTTTAAAACATTACCAAACTCTTTCCAAAATGCTAAATAACTGTCTTTGTCATTTTTTGCAGTTTTTTCAAGTTGACTTAACACTTTTTTAACCGAACCGTTTCGTATCGTGTCAATTTGTTTATTTTTTTGTAATATTTCACGTGAAATGTTTAATGGTAAATCATCCGAATCTACAACACCTTTAATAAAGCGTAGATAATTAGGCATTAATTGATCGCTATCGTCCATAATAAATACACGCTTCACATACAATTTAATTCCTTGACGCTTTTCCCTATCCCATAAATCAAACGGTGCTTTAGTCGGAATATAAAACAATGTAGTATAAGATTGAGTGCCTTCTACTCGATTATGCATGCATAACATTGGATCGTTATAGTCATAAGATAAGCTTTTATAAAATTCATTATACTCTTCTTCACTAATATCACTTTTAGAACGCACCCATAATGCTGATGCCTGATTAACAGTTTCATCTTCATAAGTGACTTCTTTAACGTCATCTTTTTTAGATTCATCAGTGCTGTCGTTATCATCAGTTTCAGCAACAACTTCTTTTTTCATTACAATTGGAAGCGTAATATGATCCGAATATTTTGAAATAATTGAACGTAAGCGATAATCTTCTAAAAACTCAGATTCATCTTCTTTCAAGTGTAATATAACGGTAGTCCCATGCTCATTTAAATCGATATTTTCTAAAGTAAACTCGCCCTCACCACCTGATTGCCATTGAACACCATGTTCCGCGGCCATACCGGCTTTACGGGTTAACACCGTGACATTATCTGCGACGATAAAGGAAGAATAAAAACCGACACCAAATTGACCAATAAGATTCGCATCTTTGGTTTCATCTCCAGTCATCTTTTCTAAAAATTTCTTCGTACCGGAATTAGCAATTGTTCCAATATTTTCAATCACCTCTTCACGTGTCATGCCAATACCATTATCTTGAATGGTGACAGTTTTAGCTTCGGCATCAAATGAAACTCGAATTTTTAACTCAGAATCACCTTCATATAAGGCATCATCAGCAATAGCTTCAAAACGCAATTTGTCACATGCATCAGAGGCATTTGAGATTAACTCACGAACAAATATTTCTTTATTTGAATACAAAGAGTGAATCATCAAATGAAGGAGTTGTTTTACTTCAGTTTGAAAACTCAAGGTTTCTTTTTTTGCTTCAACGGCCATTTATTTTTCCTTAATTATATAAGTTGTTGATATTAATGGATTTTAAATATTAATAAAGACACAATTGATATTTGCATCCTATTAACAAATAGTCTTACCAATGTGGGGACATTATTGTAATTTTCAATTATATTTTGCCTCAATTTGAATATATTTTTCAAATTTAGTATGAAACAAATAATTCAATTATATTGAGTGATTCAGAGAAATCTAGAAATAAAATAGAGATGATAAAGACTCTAGCCTCAATCATCTCATATTTTATTGTTGTTATAAAATTTTAGTTATAAATTCGAAAAAATTACATTTTATTATCAGCAAGATACGCTTTTGCCGCAGCTAACGCCGAACCGGCTTCAATATCGGCACCTAGATCACACAAAACTTCATTTAAGGCGGCTAAACATTTTTCAACATTTGCCTGATTACAGGCATACCCCATTAAACCAATACGCCATACTTTACCCGCTAATGTGCCTAAACCAGCGCCAATCTCTAAATTATAGTCTTTTAATAACCGACCACGAACTTGCGCATCATCTACGCCATCGGGAATAGTAACGCTATTTAATTGTGGTAAGTTATCACCTTGTTTAACGATAAACGATAATCCCATGGCCTCAATGCCCGCTCGTAACATATTGTGATAATACGTATGGCGTTTCCACGAATTTTCTAAACCTTCTTCTTTTAAAATTAGTAAAGATTCGTGTAATGCATAAAGTGAATTGACGGGTGCAGTATGATGATAAGTACGTTTACCATCACCACCCCAATAATCCATTACCAAACTCATGTCTAGAAACCAACTTTGTACCTTGGATTGACGGTTTTTAATCAAATCGGCTGCTCGTTGGCTAAACGAAACAGGTGACAAACCTGGGGGTGCAGACAAACATTTCTGAGTGCCAGAGTAAATAGCATCAATTTTCCATTCATCAACCTTTAATTCTGAACCCGCCAACGATGTCACCGCGTCAACGATTGTAAGACAGCCATATTGATGTGCTATTTCTACTAAGGTTTTAGCGTCAGATAAAGCACCAGTAGAAGTTTCAGCATGTACAAAAGCAACAAATTTTGCATCATCATTTGCCTTTAAAGTAGCTTCTAATTTTTGCGGATCAACGACTTCACCCCATGCATCTTCAACTACTATAGCTGTAGCCCCACAACGCTCGATGTTTTCTTTCATACGATTACCAAAAACACCGTTAATACACACTACAACTTTATCACCGGCTTCTAATAAATTAACAAAGCAAGTTTCCATACCCGCCGAACCCGGTGCTGAAACAGGAAAGGTTAATTCATTTTTTGTTTGAAAAGCATATTTTAATAATTCTTTGAGTTCATCCATCATACCAACAAACTCAGGATCGAGATGCCCTATTGTTGGTCGAGCAAGTGCCGCTAAAACTCGCTCGCTGACGTCCGAAGGACCTGGCCCCATTAACGTACGGATTGGAGGTTGAAAAGAAGTAATCATAAAATATGCACCTAATGAAATTAAAAGTAAGTGTGAAATTATACCGATATAAGATCGTAAACTGAATGAAAATTTGCATAAAATAACCTTTAACTCGCTCACATAATACCAATATAAATTGTCAGGATAAATTTGAATTTAAGTTATTAAAATTAAAATGTGTTATCCTTCACGTTTGATTAAGCCAAACTATTTGTTTTAGGTAATCGCGTTATATCCAAGGTTTCTAGCCAAGTTAAAATCAAGCAAAAGGAATTACCATGAGTTCAGAACAGCTACCCCTTATAATTAATGCACAACAATTAGAGCAAGAATTACAAAATTCTAAGCAAAATATATTGCTCATTGATATGAGTAGCCCTACTAGTTATGTGCAACATCATATAACATCAGCTGTATATTTAGATTATTCTTGGATCGTTCGAGTAGAACCGCCACGAATGGGCTTATTACCAAAAGAAAAACAATTAAACACGGTTTTTAATGCCTTAGGATTAACACCTGAGACACATGTAATTGCTTATGATGATGAAGGTGGTGGTCGAGCATGCCGTTTACTGTGGACATTAGAAAGTGTTGGACATCAAAAATATTCCTTGCTTGATGGCGGTATTCAAAATTGGCTTGCGAACAATCACCCTGTTACCGATAAAATTATATATCCAACTTCTTGTGAAGCATCACAAGAAAATCAATATTCTATTATTGAAACTCCAGTAGCAAATCAATCATTTATTATGGAACATTTAAATGACCCTACTGTTGCCGTATTAGATTCTCGTTCTGCTGCTGAATATAGTGGACAAAAGGCCTTTGCCGAACGCGCCGGCCATATTCCAGGCGCTATTAACTGGGATTGGATGGAAGCAATGGATAAGAACAATAATTTATGTTTAAAACCCCAAGACAATTTAACATCAACACTCGATTCTCTGGGAATTACCAAAGATAAATTAGTTATCACACATTGCCAAACACATCACCGATCGGCACATACTTACATTGTTTTAAAATCTTTGGGTTATGACAAAATAAAAGGTTACCCAGGCTCTTGGTCAGATTGGGGAAATACGGCTGGAACACCGATAGAATAAATGAAAATAATTAAGTGCAATAACATTATACGCTGGAGCTAATAAGCTCCAGTTCACCAGCACTAAAATTAGTTTAATGAGCGTATCACACCTGTCACAATTCCTAAAATTTGAACATCTTCATTCCTAAGATATATCGGTTCCATCTCAGGATTTGCCGGTTGTAAACGAATTCCTTCACGCTCAACATAAAATTTCTTTAATGTCACTTGCTCGCCATTAATCATCGCAATAACAGACTGGCCATTTTCTGCTGATTCACGCTTTTGGATGACAATAACATCCCCATCTTGGATATTATCATCTACCATTGACTCACCCCGGACACGCAGAGCATAACTGTTTTTAAGCACCATATTAGCAGGTACTGATATAGATTCTTTATTTTCAAATAAATCAACAGGGACACCTGCAGCAACCCAACCCAATAATGGTATATCAATCATAGTGGCTGATTCTGCAAAACAGGGCTCAATAGTGGTGTTATATATTGGTCGATTAGTCTTATTTATTAAATAGTTAACATTATTCATTTAAGTATTCTCTTAGGTTTTAATTACCATAGCGCTTTTTAACGAGAAATTCAAATAGTTCTCGATTTGTTCTCATTCAATTTTCATAATATGACAAATTGCGTAGCTTGGGGTGATGCTTCTTGAACTTCAACAGCGAATGATGTTGATATTATAGTGTTGGGGTTGCTAACGTCACCTCAACCTACAGCTAAATAATTTATCATTGAATAGGAATAATTTAATACTTAAAATTTTTATGCGTGATATTGTGATGAAAATCATGGGATAATAGAAAAATGGCTCAAATCAAAAAACTTCATATCAGTCTTATCATTAGTGTTGCGATAATAAGTGCCGTAAGCGGCTCTTGGTTTTATTCAACAATGCAAAGTAACGATGAAGCTGAGTTAATCCCTATTCCTCCCGGTCTAGAATCCATTGCATTAAACCGGGCTTTTCCTCTATCAGAATTTAATTTAATTGATCATCAACGCCAAGTTTTTTCAGATAAGCGTTTTATTGGTAAGTGGTCGTTTGTGTTTTTTGGCTTCACCAATTGCCCGGATGTTTGCCCAACAACATTAACGACAATGCAGCAAGCCTGGGAAAATATCGAGAAGAATATCAAACGTGATGGCAAACAAGATTATCCTAAACAACTCATTCTTGTTACGGTTGATCCCAACCGCGATACCCCTGATATTTTAAAAAGCTATGTTGAATATTATCATCCGGACTTTATTGGTGTTACCGGGCCATTAATCGAAATTACTAAGCTGACAAAACAATTAGGCGTATTATATGCTTATGATAACCACGGAAAATCCGATGGCAGTTACAGCGTTGATCACAGCGCTCAAATATATTTAATTGATCCAAATGCCAGCCTACGTGCAATTTTTTCAGCACCGCATAATGCTGAAAAAATTAGTGATAATTTTATTGCTTTAACAAACTACTTTAAACAATAATTAAATGCCTTTATATTCAAAATCAATTTCAAGTATTCTGATTACAATTATTTTATTAAGCATTGCTACGCACTCATCGGCTACAGAGCTCATTACACTCAGCCATGCCTGGATTGCTGATGCACCACCAAACAGTACTATGTATGCTGGTTATATATCGATTAAAAATAACAGTAATAATGCTATCGAATTAGTGGCCGTTTCAAGCCCAATGTTTAAAAATATTGAAATACACAAAACACAAATAACCAATAATATTGCCAGAATGATACAACAAGATGGATTAACCATTAACAAAAAACAAACAATGGTATTTGCTCCCGGTGGATTACACCTAATGATGATAAAACCAAAATCCGCGATTAAATTAGGTGGCACTGTTATTTTGACACTTAAATTTAAAAATAATGTGGTAAAATCCATCACCGCAAATGTCAAAAAACGTATAAGTAATTAATAATGAATTTTTCAAGATTAGCCGACTACCTGTTCGCAGCTTTACAATATATTCTCCCGCATCATTTATTATCACTGTTAATGTTGGCATTAACACGTTGGCAAAATCGAGTTTTCTTAAATCGTTTTACTCCTTGGTTTATTAAACAATACAACGTTGATATGACAATTGCACAAAATGAAGACTGGCGCTCTTATACCAGCTTTAACGATTTTTTTACTCGTGCTATCAAACCTGAACATCGACCAATCTGCATGGCCGCTAATATTGCATCTCCAGTGGATGCCTGTGTCAGTCAAGCAACTAAAATTGACAACGACATCATAATTCAAGCAAAAAATCACCACTATACCGTACAAACATTACTCGGTAATCAAGCTGATGATGCAGCTCAATTTAACAACGGACATTTTTCAACTTTATATTTATCACCCAAAGACTACCACCGAATCCACATGCCGGTTGATGGCAAATTAATTAAGGTGACCCATGTCCCGGGCCGGTTATTTAGCGTGAATCCTGCGACTGCTCGCACAATCCCCAGATTGTTTGCCCGTAATGAAAGAGTCGTGTGTTTATTTGAAACAGCACTAGGACCAATGGCTGTGATTATGGTTGGTGCAATATTTGTTGCCAGCATCGAAACAGTATGGCAAGAGGTAATTACTCCACCGACTCGGTTTACGGTTCGGTCCTGGGATTATAATGAACAACAAATTTCGTTTAAACGCGGCGATGAGATAGCACGATTTAATATGGGCTCAACCGTAATTTTATTATTTGCTGAAAACAAAATATCGTGGAATGATAATTTAATTGCTGAAAAAAACATAATTATGGGAGAAAGTATCGGTAGTATCCTGTAATGAATATTATTATGCACGCTCAAATGGAAAACTCAACACTTCGTTTATATGTTTTGCATTAACAATTAACATCAATAATCGCTCAACGCCTAGCGCAACACCAGCACAATTCGGCAAACCATGTTGTAATGCCTGTATTAAATTTTCATCCAAAGGGGGAATGGCTTGCTGTGCTTTAGCCCGATTTTTTTGATCATCTAAAAACCGTTGATGCTGTTCCTGCGCATCGCGTAATTCATGAAAACCATTTGCCAGTTCAATACCCGAGGCAAATACTTCAAATCGGCGCGCAGTTAATTTATCATCATTTAGCTGTGCCAACGATGCTTGTGCTGTTGGATAATTAAAGACGAAAATAAGGCTTTTTTCCTGCATTTTATCTTGAATCATATGTGACATTAAATAGTCACATAATTCACTGTGCTGCATATTGGCTATCGAGATTAATGCACTATCACTGTGAGTTTCGATATATTTTTTTAATTCTTCACTCGTTGCATTCAGGATATCAATACCTAAGTAATTTAAAAATAAATCATGGTAAGATAATTTTGTCACGGTTTCATAAAATGGAAATACCGAATTGATTTTAGAAAAAAGCTCTAACACCTCATCCATTAATTGAAAATGATCGATTTCAACTCGATACCATTCTAATAAAGTAAATTCTGGATTATGAAACCGACCTTTTTCGAGAGTCCGAAAAACTTTACAAATTTGATATATCGATCCTACGCCACTTGCCAACAAGCGTTTCATCGGAAATTCTGGTGAGGTTTGCAAAAAAAATTGTTTTTCACTACTCGTATTTATATTTTCTTGAGTAGTAAAACTTTCGATACTCGGATCAGTATTGGCAAATTGCGATATTATCGGAGTATCAACTTGTAATACTGCTTTTTGGATAAAAAAATCGTGAAAAATACCGATTAGTTTAGCTCGAGCCTGCAACACCGCTAAAGTTGTCGTTGTTTGCCAAGTGTTATGACTAGCCATTTGTAGCGACTATATAAATAAATCTAACTTAATCTTCTTTCACTCTACCCTGATATTCACCAGTACGAGTATCAACTTTAATTAATTCACCTTCATCAATAAAAAGCGGTACTCGAACAACCGCACCGGTTTCAGTAGTGGCCGGTTTACCTCCACCACCTGAAGTATCACCACGAACACCGGGGTCAGTTTCAGTCACTTTAAGAGTGACATGATTTGGAGGTGTAATGGCAATTGGCACACCATTCCACAAAGTAACGGTCACTTCGTCTTGTTCTTTTAGCCATTTCTCATTTTCACCAATAGCGGCTTTATCCGCTGCAACTTGCTCAAATGTTTCAGGGTGCATAAAATTCCACATATCACCATCGTTATACAAGTACTGCATTTCGGTATCCATAACATCGGCAGCTTCTACCGATTCACCCGATTTAAACGTCCGCTCAATAACACGGCCCGTTGACAAATTTCGAATTTTTACTCGGTTAAACGCCTGACCTTTTCCCGGTTTTACAAATTCATTCTCAATTATCGAACACGGAGCATTATCAAGCATAATTTTAAGACCGCTTCGAAATTCATTGGTACTATACGTAGCCATAGCATCCTCTAGTAATGGATTAAAGATTGATATGATACACCAAACACCGATAATTTCGCGAGTTTCTAATGCGCTCAGATCAACTAGTTCGAGTAATTATTGGCAAAAAGCCTTAAAAAATGCCTTTAGAGATCCAATTCAATTACTAAAGTTTCTCGAACTTCCCACAGAATTACTCTCAAAATCGGAGCTAAGCAAAATTTCATTTCCAATGTTAGTACCGCTTAGTTTTGCACAACGGATGCAAGCTAGAGACATCAATGATCCTTTGCTACTGCAAGTTTTGCCGCAACTTAACGAACTTGAATTAGATTCAGACTACTTAACAGACCCTGTCGGTGACATAAACTCAATGGTCATTCCCGGTCTACTTCACAAATATCATGGCCGCGTGTTATTGACATTAACCGGAGCCTGTGCCATCCATTGCCGTTATTGTTTTAGACGACATTTTCCATACTCTGATGCCAGTTTAACCAGTGCAAACTTTAATCAAATCATACACTACATCAAAAATGACCTTACTATAAACGAGGTTATATTAAGCGGCGGTGATCCGCTAAGCCTGTCGGATCGACGTCTTGAGGAGCTGATACACCATATCCAAACGATAGAGCATGTCCAGTACGTACGAATTCATTCTCGTTTACCTATCGTACTTCCCGAAAGAATCACTGCTGAATTAGTGAATATCTTTAAATCGACTAAACTCAAAGTAGTTTTTGTCATTCATTGTAATCACCCTAATGAAATTAACGCTCAAGTTGAACAACAATTAAAAAAGCTATCGCAAGCCGGCATTAGCTTATTAAATCAAAGTGTTTTACTGAAACACGTTAACGACGATGCACTGGTACTGTCAGAATTATCAAAAAAATTATTTAAATTAAATATTCAACCCTACTATCTACACCTGCTCGACAAAGTCTCAGGCGCTCAACATTTCGACCTTCCACGCTCTATCGCCAAAAAAATCTACACCGAACTCCAAGAAACCTTGCCCGGCTACCTTGTGCCAAAGTTAGTGGAAGAAATACCAGGAAATGCGAGTAAAACGCCCTATCGTGGTTAATAAGTATTCAACTTCTCACAAACTAACTCGATAAATACGATATTTAACATGATATTATCGATTTCCTTTTAACATAACTGGTGCTTGTCAAGTAACAGTGTCATAATTTGTGATAGATGTCGAATTTACAGAGTAAATGAATTCCATACTCTCGCTATTTACTTATTGGGGATATACCGTGGCTAAAACAACGGATTTAGTGACACACAAATTAAATAAAACAAACTCGAAAAGCTTTGATATCAAACCCAAAAAGGTTGAAGCTTGGATTGCTTCATTGCCTAAAGCAAACCTCGGTGAAACATCGCGTTTAATCTATAATGCTTTACTGGAAACCAATCAAACTAAATACAATTATCATGATCGAACTCGCTTCTTAGAAATCCTTCAAGAACCTTTACACTTTATTACAGAAGGCATGAAAAAACATTTTCTTGGTGTTGGTTTTCCATTACCAGAGAAAAGTAAAAAAGTAGCTATAGCGACACGAAAAATATATACCGAAATAGCAACCGCGTATAAAATATCGCTTAATGATATGCTTTCTGGATATTCATTATTTCCTGATAAACGTTTATTAACCTTGGTATTACACCGAACTATCACCAGTTTAAATCACGAATTATTAACCTCATACCAAACATACTACCCATACCGAAAACATCTTTGGCACGAGTTACACAAAATTTACTCATTAGCAAAAGAAAAAAAATGTCATCGAACCATGGTAAATGACATCAACAAACAATATTCTCGAAAAACCACGATTAGCCATGAATATAAGCGAATACTCCTACTATCACTATCTTCACCCTATTGTTTACGTCACGGTGAAGTTAATAAGATATATTCCGCGCTCGAACAATGGGCAGAATTAACCAATATTAGCGAATACAATAACCAATCGGGTTCGAGTGGCGTTTTTGCAGTAGACTCTAAAAGTGATCAACCACCCCGCTACTTGGCAATGAACCCTGGAGAGGCAAAAACATCACACTTTATTCTAATATTCACTGAGCAACTAACCAAAAAATTGCGTTATGAAATCCAGCATAGTGAAGAAATAACAACCACGACTATTGTCGGTGTTGATATGCAACGTCCAGATATCCCTCACAATTTACTAAGAAAACTATTAAGTTATTGGGGACATGTACCCAAACGTGCATTTTCACGTTCAATCAAAGGAGAAAAAGTCAGTATCGCGATGGGCTTAAACTCCGCTCATAGAATTATTTTTAATTCAGCTACGGGCAAAGGAAAAAATAAAAATCGCAACAATCAATTTAATGAACCCGCCAAATTTGAAAGCAACTCGGTTAAAAAAGAGCTGGAATCTAAATCGGATGTTTGGAATATGGTTTATCCTGCTAGCGACAAAACAAATAATATCATTGAATTTGAATCGGTTATTGAAACAACTATCTCGGATGAGCAATTAGAAAATCACTATCGCACTGAAAATTGGCAAATAGTCAATGAAAGTGCCGGTGGCTATTGTATTCGCTGTGTTAGTGGCTGCTCCAATAAAGTCCAAGTCGGAGAACTCATTAGTATTCGTCGCAGTGGTGATGGACATACTTGGAAATGGGGAGTTGGCACCATTCGTTGGATGCGATTTGCCGACAACCATGAATTGCAATTGGGAATTCAAATGATCACGCCCGATGCCGCTGCAGTGGGTCTAAAATCAGTTGCAAATACCGGAAAAAATGAAAATTATCACCGAACATTGATGCTACCAAAATTACAGACTATTAACCAACCCGCAACGTTAATAACGCCTCCAGCCCCTTATCGAGTAGGCAGTAAGGTGGAACTTAAAATTCTGGGCAAAAAAATCAACATCGAATTAACAAAACTACTCACTAATACCGGCTTATTTGCTCAATTTCAATTCAATACATTAAATGAGCAATATAATAAACCCGGCAGTGCTGATTCAGCCACGGATCCTGCCAGCGATAGCGATATTCACTCTGTTTGGTCCTCAATCTAACAATTCAATTAAAATTCAAGATATTCAATACCTTGCCGATAGCTTCTATGGTAAATAGTGGTTTTTCGAGGTATCCTTCACCATCTGTATTATTATTGGAACATAATGAAGACAGATAGGGATACATTCTTGATTAATTTTTAGGGACACAGGTATAGTTTCGTGAACGATGAGAAAATAATTAAAATTCTATCGCTTTTTGAATCCTCCGAAGAAGCAGAAGCTTTAATTAATATTTTACGTAACAGTGGGCTTATCATTCGTGATTCTCGCGTAGAAGACGAAGAAGATCTACTTGCTTTTCTCGAAAATGAAACCACTGATTTAGTAATAGCTAAATCCGATAGTCCGCACGTTAACCTTAAACAAACTTTGGCGGCACT
>VAPM010199208.1_pt1 | contig 12150 bp, 11 predicted proteins | sample 3395091 | NCBI WGS metagenome assembly VAPM01 (sample SAMN08290445, study PRJNA428436) | hydrothermal vent metagenome | isolation source: Deep-sea hydrothermal vent chimney 3 | place: Pacific Ocean: Juan De Fuca Ridge | reverse complement strand
TTACTTTGTGCGGAGTAGGGGAATCGAACCCCTGACACTAGTTTGGAAAACTAGAGTTATACCATTTAACTAACCCCGCAAAGAAATAACACTCAAGGTAATAAATATTTATTACCTTAATAGTCGGGGTGCCGGGATTCGAACCCGGAGTCGCCTGTTCCCAAAACAGGAATGTTAGCCGTTACACTACACCCCGAAAAACACTTATTTATATTAGCATATTTTTTATTAAAAACAATCTAATTTATTTTATTAAAGATCTTATTTTTGATAATTTTATTTACTATGATATTTTTTATGAATATCTTTTAATTGACGATCAGTGATGTGAGTATATATTTGAGTAGTAGCAATGTTTGCGTGCCCTAACATCATTTGAACAGAACGAATATCAGCTCCATTTGAAAGTAAATCAGTAGCGAATGAGTGACGAATAACATGGGGAGTTACTTTTTTTGAAATACCAGCGGCTAAAGCATAATATTTAACTATGCGTTCTATAGAGCGAGGAGTAAGACGGTTTGAATTACTTCCATTTCTAGAATATTGAACAAAAAGTGGTTCATCTAAATCTTTACGCGACTTTAAATATTCTTGGATGGCGTCTTTGGCAGAATCAGAAATAAAAACAACCCTTATTTTTTCGCCTTTTCCTCGAACCGAGAGCTCGTCTTTTGATAAATCAATATCTCTATCAAGTGAAGACAGTTCAGACAAACGAAGACCTGTTGAAAATAATAATTCAAGAATAGCCTTATCTCGCAAAGTTTTTAATCTCTTAGAAATCAGATTCTTAGGATTCTTAAAATCCAATTTCTTCAAAATTTGCATCGGGGCTTCCAATAAACGTTTTAATTCTTCCGTAGAAATTAAATCTAAAGAGCGTTCTTTTATTTTGGCTAGCTCTATTCTATCTGGGGGAAGAGCTTTAATTTCTCTCTTCATTAAATATTTAAGGAAGGAACGGAGGGCAATCAAATGATAATTTTGAGTATTTTTTTTTAAAGTATTTGTTTTTTGTCCGTGAGCCCTAGCTCCAGGTTGACGATTAAGATAGAGCCGAAATTCACGAATCTTATCATCGGTAATGTCTTTTGCTTTATCAATTTTTGCAAACTTAAAAAAACGACTAAGATAATAATTATAATTATTAACCGTTTTTAGACTATTGCCTTTTTCAATTTCTACGTGTTCTAAAAACTCTCTTTTGAGTTGTTCTAATTCGTTTGTCACCTTTATATTATATCATCTTTCTTATCTAATGTCGCAAAACAAGATATTTCTTGTCTTTACTATAAATAATAATATTTGCATTTAGTTATGTTTTGTGCTAATATATTGCAGTCATGTTAACAACAAAAGTAAAGAAAAATGTAATAAAGAAAAGCCAACTTCACGACAAAGATACAGGGAGTCCAGAAGTACAAATCGCAATTTTAAGTAAAAAAATTGATGAACTGGCAAACCATCTTAAATCTAATAAAAAAGATAATCACTCAAGGCGTGGTCTAATTAAAATGGTTGCTGATCGCCGAAAACATCTTAAGTATCTAGAAAGAACAGATACCAATCGTTATTCGTCTGAACTTAAAAAAATAAAAGGTTAACAAAATATTCTGGCTAAGCCAGAATATTTTGTTATTAGTAAAATAAAATAAAAGTAGTATTATAAATATTATGAGTATAATAAAACACAAAGAACAAAGAGTAGGAATTTTTATAGATACAGCAAATCTATATCATAGTGCTAAAAATTTATATAAAAGAAAAGTAAACTTTGGATCGGTTATTAAAGAATCCCTAGCTGGACGAAAACTTGTCCGTTGTATTGCCTATGTCATAACCTCAGAAGGAGGTGATGAAAAAAACTTTTTTAATGCTTTAACAAAACTTGGGATAGAAGCTAAAACAAAAGACCTACAAGTTTTCTCAGGTGGAATGAAAAAGGGTGATTGGGATGTTGGTATCGCCGTTGATGCTATTAAAATGGCACCAAAATTAGACGCAGTTATTCTTGTCGCCGGAGACGGGGATTTTGTTCCGCTAGTTGAATACTTACAATCTCATTCAATGGTTCAAGTTGAGGTTGTCTCTTTTGGTAAATCTACATCTGCAAAATTAAAAGAAGCTGCTGACGATTTTCTCGACCTCTCAGAAAACAAACAGAAATATTTAATAAGATAAAAAAATATCCTTGTCAATAAAGGTCTTTTGTGCTATTATAATTTCTATTATTATAAAATAATTTGTTAGTCTCTAGACAATTAGAGTTGAAGCATTTATGTTTCAAAACTAGAGTCTGGAGATTAGCTTAATAAAAAAATATGCATAGTAAAGAATACAGTGTAGAAATTGGCGGTAAGAAAATTACGGCCATGTTTAGCGATTTAGCGAACCAGGCAAACGGTTCTATTATTCTTAAATCAGAAGGAACTGTGGTTATGGCAACAGCAGTTATTTCTAAGGACGGAAAAAGAAATCCAGGATTTTTTAATTTAACAGTTGAATATTTAGAAAAATTTTACGCAGCAGGAAAAATTCTTGGTAGCCAATTTAATCATCGTGAGGCTAGACCAACTGACCAAGCTTTTTTATCAGCTCGTATGACAGATAGAACAATTCGTCCACTTTTTGATCAACGAATTAAAAATGCTGTTCAAGTAATAATAACTATTTTGGCAGTTGGAAAAGCCGATCCAAAAGTCCTTGGAATCAATGCTGTCTCCATTGCTTTACATATCTCAGATATTCCGTGGAAGGGACCTGTTGGAGCAGTTCACATAAGTAAAACAATTGGCGACGACAAAGTACAAGTGAATAATTATATCCCAACAGAAAACGAACCAGTTTATGCTTTGGACTTACTTGTTTGCGGTAAAGATAAAACTATCAATATGATTGAGTCTATGGCTTTTGAAACAAAAGAAGAAGACATGGGGAGTTATTTTGATTTAGCTGTAGAAGAAATTTCAAAATGGGAAGAATTCCAAAAAATGTTAAGAGTAGAACTAGGTAAAGAAAAAATAATTATCCCAATCCCAGAAATTCCAGCTGAAATAGTTTCCCTCTTCAAAGAAAAAATAGAAACACTATTAGATAAAAATCTTTTTAGTGATAAAAGCAAAGAAGTTACACATGAAGCAGAAACACTTTGGGGAAAAATCATAGATGAAAAATATGAGGACAAAGATCCATTAGAAAAAAATGTAGCAGAAGACTATCTACATAATTATTTAGATAAAGAGTTTCACAAAAAAGCTTTAGAAGAAAATATTCGCGCCGATGGACGAAAGTTAGATGAAATTAGAAGCCTGTACGTAAAAGCAGGAGGTATTTCTGATGTGTTACATGGTTCTGGAATATTTTATCGTGGTGAAACTCATGTTCTTTCTGTTTTAACCTTAGGTGGACCAGAATCGAAACAAAAAGTTGATAGTATGGAATCGTCATACAAAAGGCGTTTCATGCATCACTATAATTTTCCTCCATATTCTGCTGGAGAAACAGGAAGAGTCGGAATGACTAATCGTCGAGAATTAGGACATGGGTATTTAGCCGAGAAAGCCCTTATTCCTGTTTTACCTGATATACTTTTATTTCCTTACACAATCCGAGTCGTCTCTGAATCTACCGCATCCAATGGCTCAACTTCACAAGCTTCAATTTGTGCCTTAAGCACCGCTCTTATGGACGGGGGTGTTCCTATTAAAACCCCAGTAGCTGGAATTTCAATTGGTTTAATGACCGATGAAAAAGATGAAAATAAATATGTTCTTCTTTCTGATATTCAAGGGCCAGAAGATCACTATGGCGATATGGATTTCAAAGTTGCTGGGACAAAAGATGGCATCACGGCAATTCAACTTGATATAAAAGTTGGAGGAGTCCCAAGTAAAATTTTGAAAGAAGCACTCCTTCAAGCTCGTCAGGCTCGTCAAGAAATACTTGAAACAATAACTAAAGAAATTTCTGCCCCCCGAGAAAACATATCTCCTAATGCTCCTAAAATATTAACGACAAAAGTCAAAAAAGATCAAATTGGATTAATTATTGGACCTAGCGGAAAAACCATAAACGAAATTCGAGAAGAAACCGAAACTGAAATTACGATAGAGGAAGATGGAACCGTTTTTGTAACAGGGAAGAATGGTGGTGCCGAAAAAGCTGTAAAAATAATAGAAGAAATGACTCATGAATATAAGGTAGGTGATACGGCTCAAGCTACAGTTGTAAAAATTATGGATTTTGGAGCTTTTGTTCGCATCGGACGTGATACTGAGGGACTTGTCCACATTTCTGAAATTGCCCCATTCCGTGTTGAGAAAGTTTCTGATATGCTTAAAGAAGGAGATATCGTTCCAATTAAAATAATTAAAAATGACGAAAAGGGTCGTCTGAGTTTCTCTATTAAAGAAGCCGACAATACTTTCTTTAAAAAACAGGAATAAAACGAAACAATAAAAACAAAGATGGAGGAAGAAAAAAAACAACTCAATACGAATGGGGAAAAGCTAGAAACTATTCAGACTTATATGTCAGATATGGCCGATGTCGTTCGTGATAAAGAAATGTCTGTAGTTAAAATTGCTTCTGCCGAACATAAAAGTAAAGACGGTGGAGTTTATTATCGCGAAGAAGAAAAGTCTCATAAAAGTAAAATTTTTTTCATCATCGGTGGAATTATTATAATTATTTCAGCAGTTGTTGTTTCCTATCTTTTAATTCAAAAAACAAAAGAAAAAAATCAACCACACCAAATTATACAAATTGCTAAAACTCCAATTTCCTACGACAAGAAGGTAGTTGTTAATGTTACCAATGTGACAGACAAAAACGATCTTTCTAATTTAATTAATCCAGAAATAATAAAAAGAGGAAGTACAGAATCAATCAAGGAAATACTATTAATTAAAAAAACAGATAATATATCTAAACCCCTACCACTAGATAATTTATTAAGCTTATTAAAAGTAACTGCCCCCAGCTCATTAGTAAGATCTTTCTCCAATAAATATATGTTGGGAACTTACACCCCTTTAAATCCTGGCGAAAAAACGCACCTCTTCCTAATAATTAAAATCAAAGATTACAATATGGCCTATGCTGGAATGCTTGAGTGGGAAAAAACAATAGTCTACGATTTATTTACTTTTTTCCGCATTGATATTAAGGGAAAAAATAATGAGCTTTTAGATAAATCATTTCAAGACATGATAATAAAAAATAAAGATGCTAGAGTTTTATATAATAAAGAAAATCTAGGTGTACTCTTTTATCTTTTTTCAGATAGAAATACTCTAATTATTTCAGATAGTCAAAATGCAATAAAAGAAATTATAACTAGACTTTTAGTTCAAGAAACTAAACCTATATAAAATTATTAATTATTAAATTATAAAATTAATGTTATTATTAAAACTATGAAAACAGACAAATATAAAGAAAAATTAGAAAAAGAAAAAGCAGTGTTAGAAAATGAGTTAGGTTCATTTGGTAAACTTGTTAATGAAAAAATAGGAGACTGGAAAGCTGTTCCAGAAAGTGAAATGAATTCGCAAGAAGTACAAGATGAGGGAGATATTGCAGAAAGATCAGAAGACTTTGAAGAGAGGGCAAGCAAGGTAGATGTTTTGGAGGTTCGTTTAGAAGAAATAAATGAGGCTTTAGAAAATATAAAAAATAATAAATTTGGCATCTGTAAAAAATGTGGGATAAAAATTGAAGAGGATAGACTAGGGGCTAATCCGGCTGCTCAAACCTGTAAATCATGTTTAAAAAAATAAAATAATTTTTTAAAAATCATAATATCTACAAAAAATATTATGATTTTTTTTATTTTAAGTTATAATTAAAAAATGTCATTTGCAAGAGTATATTCTGCTCAAACTCATTTACTAAAAGGAAAAATTGTTACAGTTGAAATAGATATCACAAAGAAAACTTTGCATGCCTTTACTTTAGTTGGACTTCCAGATAAGGCAGTAGAAGAATCTAAAGATAGAATGAGCTCTGCTTTAAAAAATTCTGGGTTCACTTCACCTAAGAATAAAAACCAAAAAATAGTAATATCATTGTCGCCCGCTGACCTGAAAAAAGAAGGTCCTTATTTTGATTTAGCGATTGCCTTAGCTTATCTATTATCAGCTGAAGAAATAAATTTTAATCCCAAGGAAAGAATTTTTCTAGGAGAGTTATCTCTCAACGGTGAATTACAACCAATCAAAGGAGCATTACCTTTAACTCAAGAAGCAAAACGGTTAGGATATAAAGAAATTTTTTTACCAATTAAAAATGCAGAAGAAGCGAGCTTAGTTGAAGGTATTATTGTTTATGGGGCTAAAACCTTAAGAGAAGTTATTGACCATATTTATATTCCAAAGAAAGATAAAAAAGGTAATTTGATTGAAACAGAAAGAAAAAAATTATTTCCACAACCAAAAACTAAAATTGTTTATGAAAAAAAAATCAATAACATTGATTTTTCAGATGTCCGAGGGCAAGAAGCTGCTAAAAGAGGTCTTGAAATTGCGGCCGCTGGTGGTCACAATATTGCAATGTCGGGACCACCAGGAACAGGCAAAACAATGCTTGCCAGAGTTTTTTCTCACATACTTCCGGAATTAAGCAAGGATGATATTTTAGAAATTACAGGGATTCATTCTATTGTTGGAACCCTTAAAAGTAATCTCATAACCGAAGCTCCCTTCCGTGCACCACATCATACAGCTAGCTATGTTTCAATGATTGGGGGAGGAGCAACTCCAAAACCTGGAGAAGTAACTTTAGCTCACCGAGGTGTTTTATTTTTAGACGAATTCCCTGAGTTTGAAAAAAGAGTTCTTGAATCATTACGCCAACCACTTGAAGATAATTTTGTTTCAATTTCTAGAGCAAGAGGTTCAGCAATTTTTCCATCAAACTTTATTTTAATTGCAGCAATGAATCCTTGCCCTTGCGGGAATAAGGGGAGCAAACAAAAACCTTGCACTTGTAAACAGGGAGATTTAGATCGTTATAAAAGAAAATTATCTGGACCGATTGTTGATAGAATTGATATTTGGGTAAATGTCGGAGCAGTTGATTTTGAAAAATTAAGTGCCAATGTATCTCAAGGAGAAAAAACAATTTCTATTAAAGAGAGAGTGGAAAGGGCTCGTGAAATACAAAGAAAAAGATTTAGATTGACTAAAGAAGGAGGACGAAAAATAAATACTAATAGTGAAATGAATGCAAAGGATTTACTTATTTATGCACCGCTGAAAGAAGATATAAAAAAGTTGTTAAATCAAAGCGCTGAAAAATTACAACTTTCTGCTAGGGCGTATCATCGAATCATAAAACTTGCCCGAACTATTGCAGATTTAGAAGGAACTGAAAATATAACCCAAACTCATATTCTCGAAGCCATCCAATACAGACCAAGAGAGAATTAAGTTTTATTTTCATCATAATTATGTTATATTACTAAACATGAACACACCTAAAAAAGGAACATTTAGACATATAGTCTTTAAAGATAAGGGTGTTTGGTATGCGGTAGCTCTTGAGTTTAATATTGTAGAATCCAGTGATGATCCAAAACTTGCCTTTTTTAACCTTCTTCAAGCTGTAGATGGGTATATTGAATCTGCAAAAAAAATAAAAGGCTCTAGGTTTTATTCATTAAATCAAAAATCCGAACCTGAATATGAAAAACTATGGAAAATACTAAACTCTTCTAAACCAATAAAATCTCCATATGTGGTTAATATGTATGGTGTTTCTAGGGTATAATGACAAAAAAACTTTTCAATTGGACATTTAAAAGAGTTGAAAATTTTTTAAAAGAAAATGGATTTAAATTAAACCATACAAATGGTAGTCATTTCTACTACACAGGATATCAAAACAAAATACTAAGGAATGTATGTATTCCTTTTCATGGTAATAAATCAATAAAAACAAGAACACTTAAAGGTATAATTTCTCAATCAGGGATTACTCAAAAGGAGTGGCTAAAAGATTAAATTTCTTTATCTAATCTTTTAGCTTCAGCCCAAGAAAGTTCATAAATTTTTTCCTAGAAAAATAATCGAAAATAATATATAATTATTATATAAAAAGATGAAAAAAGAAGTTTGTCAAAAATGCAAAAAAGAGTTTGCTATTCTCAACGAAGATGAAAATTTTTATTCTCATCTGAATATTCCACTTCCTACTTTTTGCTCAGAATGTAGATTAATAAGGAGAATGTGTTTTAGAAATGAAAGAACTCTTTATAAAAGAACCTGCGATGCCAAGGGACACGGAGAATCAATGCTTTCAATATTTTCCCCAGACAAAAAACAAAAAGTTTTTTGTCATAACGCTTGGTGGGGTGATAGTTGGGACGCAGTTGACTATGCCAAAGAATATAATTTTTCAAAAACTTTTTTCTCCCAACTGGAAGAGCTTTGGCAAGTAGTTCCAGACATCGGACTTTTTAATAGTAAAGCTGTGAATAGTGAATATTGTAGTATTACTGAGGGAAATAAAAATTGTTATTTAGTTATAGGTGGAGACTTTAATGAAGATACTATGTATTCTTCATTCATTTTTCACAGCAAGGAGTGTTTGGATTGTTATGGTATTTCGAAAAGTGAATTGAATTATGAAGTAATTGACTCAATACAAAATTATAGTTTATTATATAGTCAATATTGCGAAGGGTGTTATGACAGTTCCTTTTTGTTTAACTGTAAAAACTGCAGTAACTGTTTCGGCTGTGTAAATTTGAATAACAGTTCTTATCACTGGTTTAATAAACAACTTAGCAAAGAGGAATATCAAAAAAAATTAAAGGAAGTAAACCTGGGAAGTTATAACTCAATGAGTAAAACAAAAAAAGATTTCTACGAATTTACCTTAAATTTTCCTAGAAAATATGCAAGAGTTTTAAGATCAATAAATAGTACTGGCGACAATATGGAACAAGCTAAAAATTGCCACGAGTGCTTCGCTGTTTTTGATGGAGCTGAAGATTCTAAATATCTCTGGCTAATATATTCTAAAATAACAAATTCTTTTGATTCGGACCATTCTGGTTTAAAATCCCAACTACTTTGTGATAGTTCAACCGTTTATCCTGGTCACCGAATATTTTTTTCACGTTTCATTTTTAGTTGTCATGACATAGAATATTCATACAATTGTCATAATTCTTCTTACCTTTTTGGTTGTGTTGGACTTCGGAATAAACAATATTTTATATTAAACAAACAATACACGAAGGAAGAATATGAAGAACTAGTACCAAAGATAATCAAACAGATGAATGATATGCCTTTTGTTAATAATTTTGGTACCACATATAAATACGGAGAATTTTTTCCAGAAGATATTTCTCCTTTTGCCTATAATGAAACTGTTGCTAATGAGTTAAGACCATTAAGTGAACAAGAAATAAAAAAAGCTGGATATATTTGGAAAGAAAAAGAAAATAAAAATTATGAAATAACCAAAGATGCCAGCAACTTACCAGATGATATAAGAGAGACTGATGATTCAATAACTAAAGAGATAATTCAATGTTTACATAATGCTAATTGTAATCATGATTGCTCAACTGCTTTCAAAATTACAAAAGATGAATTAAGATTTTACAAGAAAATGAATATTCCGTTACCACGGTTGTGTTCAAACTGCCGTCATTATCAAAGGTTACAAAACAGAAATCCACTAAAACTTTGGCACCGTAGTTGTATGAAAAAAGAGTGTAATAATGAATTTGAAACTACTTATTCTCCAGACCGACCTGAAATAATATACTGCGAAAAATGTTACCAGCAAGAAATATCATAAATTAGAAAACTCTTGAAATTATATTTCAAGAGTTTTCTAATTTTCTAAAGTTTTTTAAAATCGTGGGCGTAATTTTGAACCATAACTATTTTCTTCTTCAAAGTGTATGTGCGGACCAGTTGTGTGACCTGTATTACCCGTCTTAGCAATTAATTGTCCCTGTTTCACTTTCTCCCCAACACCAACCAAGACACGACTAAGGTGAGCATATCTTGTTTTCATTCCATTGGGGTGCTGAATAATAATATAATTTCCATAACCACCACCACAACGAATGCGTCCTTCAATACAATATTTTACAGTAGTTGTAACTATCCCTGAGGCCGCAGCTACGGCAGGGGTACCCCTTCTTGCTCCAATATCAACTCCATAATGAAAACCTCCTCTTCTCGGTCCATAGGGAGAAGTTACGGGACCAATAACCGGTCTTATAAAATATCCTAATGGGGCCTGCCTGTTGGATTTATAAATTCTACTCATTTTTAGAGAGAAAGATTTTCTTACTGACTTTGAGTGTGATCTTGATCGTGACCGTGATTTCTTAATAATACCATTTGGTATGTATAATATTTCTCCTTGTTTCAAAATATCTTTTTCAGAGATACCATTAAAAACCAAAATATCTTTAAGTTTTGCATCATATCGTCTAGCAATTTTAATTAAATTATCACCTCTTCTGACGGTATGCCTAATTCCGGTTACTGGTAAAATATCTAATTTTTGTCCTATTTTTATTTTCTGACCAGAAATATTATTCGCCCAGCGAATAGTGTTAACAGAGATATCAAACTTCTCAGCTATCTCCGAAAGAGTATCTCCTTTTTTGACTTTATAAACCGTCATCTTACCAGATGAAATATTTTCTAAACCGACACCCATCAGAGCATCGTTAGGTAAGAGAGCATCACTACCTATAATTGTGACTGGCAGTGTACTTTTTGTATTTTCTTTACTTTTTACATTTGGATTAATTGAGGATTCAAGAATAGGAACATTTTGAGAATTGTGAACAACGCCACCTGCCAAAGAAATAACTTTTCCTGAAGCCTGAGCTTGTTTTCCTCCAAAAACACCAGTTATCATAGAGAAAAAACTAGCATGAGCCATCATTGGCATGCCAGCTAAGAAAATAAAAAGAAACACAAATATATAAACCTTGAAAGAAGAAGGTCTATACAATAAAGCTATTTTCATCTTGAGACTCCCTTGTTTAGAGGGATTATCGTCAGAATCTTTTGTTTTAAGTAAAATAAGCCTAATTTAAAATAATTATGTTGTATCACCTTTCTCTGAGAATTACATTACGACCGCCAAAGCGAAAGCTGTAATTGTTTATATAATATCAACATAATCGTTACAATCAACCCGGAAGTGCTTAAAAATAAAGCTTTTTCGGAAAATCAGATGTAGGTAACTTTTATTATTTACCTACTAATAAGGGTATCTTATATCAATACCATAGTCAACAAAGTAATCCACAGGCAGTGGAAAAAGAATAAATATTATAATTTGACATTATATTGTTTTTTATGTTATAATATACAAAGTTCAGACAAGAATTATAAAAATCGTGTATTATTAGTTTATAAAAATAATTTTTAATAAATATGCCTAGAGAAAATTTTGCTAAAATCGAAAATATAAATAAGCTGACTCAAGAAGAATTAGAAAGAAAAGTAAATGAAAATACAGCTGAGATAGATTTAATGATGGAAGACTATAAAGCTCCAGAAAAATCAGAAAAGAATCATATCCAAACAAAAAGAAATAATGGGGAGAAGTTTGGAAATCACAACGGTTATAGAAACGAAAAGAAATTTGGAAATCACAACGGTTATGAGGAAAGATATAGAGATACCAAAAAATCGAAATTAGAAAGAGCAGTAAACAAACTGGTACTTGGTATTTCGGATTTTTTGAAAGGTACTCTCGAAAAAAAAATTGCGGATGCATTGCGAGATAACAAAATAAGCCAAATTGTAATTCACGCTAAAGAAAATTATGAACCTGGGCTTGAGAAGGGACTGACTTTTCAGGAAGATATAGACACACGAACAGCGCTATTTTTATTAAACGATTTTAATAAAAAACCATTTGAGGAAATTTATGAAGAAGGAGCAATAACTTCTTTAATCCCCAAAGGAGGTTCAGAAAAGAATTTGACAGAAGAGAGAGGGGGGCTTCGTATTTTCTTTGATGTTGGTGGAAGTTGGATGGAGCTTAAAGAAGATGGAAAAACAACGACCATCAGATTTGACCACCACGGACCAGGAAAAAGAGACCCGACATCAGCAACAAAGATGATTTATGAGATGATGAAAAAGGCTGACA
>VAPM010208556.1_pt1 | contig 12171 bp, 10 predicted proteins | sample 3395091 | NCBI WGS metagenome assembly VAPM01 (sample SAMN08290445, study PRJNA428436) | hydrothermal vent metagenome | isolation source: Deep-sea hydrothermal vent chimney 3 | place: Pacific Ocean: Juan De Fuca Ridge | reverse complement strand
TCAAACACAGCCCCAAAGCTGGAAACGGTGACTGGCAAGCGGTGCTGTTACCGCTAGCGGCGGTGATTGGGTTTATTGTGCTGCTGGTGATGTCGGTGTAACGGCTGCGGCTGAAGCCGCAGCGACCTTAGTTTCTTATCAATACATTTGCACTTACGCCAGCTACTGGGTTGCCGGTGCTATCTACTGCCGTAACACTGCTTATCACTAAACCACTTATTCCCCCGGCGACATAAAATTTAAAATCCTTCGTTGTTGCAAGATATTTCGCCTGCGTAGGCACGATCAAAACTTTCAGGTTAGTGCCATCATCACTCCAACTTACATTTTTCAAATCCCCTCGCGGGTTTACCACGTAGGCCTTTCCACTCCCTCCATTGTCCAGATCAGGAAGATGAGAAAATTCTACCTGAATAGCATAGGGAATTATCAAACTATCAAATAACACCTGATAATTCTGAACACGTTCCATCGATTCCAGTTGGTATGGCAACAAAGGCCCATTTAGTTCTGCCTGAAACAATTCCGGCTGACCCACACCATCAATAATTTCAAACGTAGATGTTGCTGTTTCACCACTAGTAGTGCTTATTTCAATAGTCGTGGCACCTATAGGCAACGTATCCGGTAAATCAACAAAAACTGATGTCTGCCACCAATCCTTATCACCGTTAGTAAAAGTACTATTAATCAGGCCGGCGTAGGTAGTTGCATAGGGCGTTAGTTCCTGCCCTGTTTCAGTTGAAACAATCAGACTTGAAACCGGATCAGGGTAAAAATTAATAATCGCTCGAATTGCAGGATCGCCGGGGAGATACAAAATTTGAGAACCCGTTGAAGGGGTAATAATGACAAGTATATTATCTCGTGAAAAATCCTGTTTCCACCCAGCAGCGACTGAAACCGTATCTCCCGCTCTTGCAAAAGCAGGATAAGTCTGAACACCGGAACAACCCGAAATAAACTGGACTAAAATAAACAAACCAATCAAGAAAAATAATCGTTGTCTTAAAATACATATTAATAATTTCATAGCGTTTCTCAATAGTAACTCTAAACCTGTTCACCCTTCGACAGGCTCAGGATGAACGGAGAAGATCATGATTTGTAATAAATATTACCGTTCGCTCTGAGCCTGTCGAAGGGCAAAGCATAAATTACTCAGAGTTTCTCTGTTTACTGCAAAATAAGTTGTTGAAAAAGAACCATATCTGATAAATCAATTTTTCCATCCGGTGCGCCCTGAGGATAAAGATCTGCATGGCTTAACTCAGTAACAGTAGCCGTCAAAGTCCCTGTCATAATCTGATTCATAATTACAAGATCAGCCTGATTCACCATACCATCAGGATTTCCTAGTGGCCCAATGTCACCATCGGCGTAATTATAATTTAATGGTATGGGATCAGAATCGTCAGTAATACCATCCTGATCGGTATCAACAGACAGCGGATTCAGATCAGAACCAGGTGTATAGGCAGTAACATCACCATCGAAGGCTACTTCAAGATAATCACTCAGGCTATCCCCGTCACTATCAATCAATAAGGTGTTGGTGCCAATTGAAATCTCGAAAATATCCGAAAGCCCATCATTGTCATCATCCGTATCCGCATTATTACCGACACCATCGGCATCCGTATCAACTGTCTCAGCAGGATCGTAGGGAAAGGCATCCAGTGTATTCTCCACACCATCACCATCAATATCGGTATCACAAACATCACCGATATCATCGGCATCCAGATCAGCTTGTCCCGAATTAGATACGGCAGCACAATTATCCAGCGTATCAGGAACAAGATCCGCATCAATATCAGGGATTTGCAGCCAGGCAAGTGCATAATCCCAATCAAATGAAGCCTGTCCTGATTTTGGTATAACCTGAAGTAAGTAGTCCCGGTTGGGACTTAAAGAAGTCCAGATATTTTCGCTGTTATCAATATCACTGGTTGATGCTTGCAAAAGTAGTTGACCATCACTGACATCATAAAGATTGAGATCTAAATCATGTAAAACAGATGCTCCTGAATATGATCCACTGCTACCACCATCTATGTCAATATTCCATACAAGCGATGCGGTAAATATAATGGCATCAGCACCCGTAGTAAAATTATATGAGGCAACAACATTCGAACTATTAGCACCGCCAAAATTCGGATCATAGTCAAAACCGTAATTTGCTATCCCGGTAGAACCCGTTCCACCGTCTTCGACACTATTTTGTTCACCCGATACAATAATTAAATAACTGTTATAAATATTCACCTGGCCTGCGCCAAAGTGTTTATCCATTCCATTTACTTTCTGGTTTGTGCTATCAGCCCGATAATCTACAATGTTTTCAACACTAATACTGCCATCATCTTCTCTGTTTTTAGTGTAACGATCCGCCCCGGCTAATAATATAGCTTTAATCGTTTCTGAACGCTCCGCGTTATAAATCAAAGCGCCAGCACGATTAGTTGTGCTTTGCACAGCGGGATCGGTAGAAAGCGTAGGCGATAATTGCCCTATATTTACCAACAACGCCGCTGCGCTTGCGACAACAGGTGTCGATGCACTTGAATACAGAAAAGGCGCGACGATATCCGGGCGAGTTCGTAATGAAGTATAATCAGTCCCAACTATACCAACGGAATCCTGACTATGGTTGGCTGCGGTATTAGCGACATTAATCACATTAAAAGCAGAACTAAGGAGAGGCTTGTTAGGGAGTGTATTATCGTTTCGGGTACCAACTAACTGGATAAATTCATCTGTTTCTATTAACCAGTCAATTCGCGTTAATAAATCCAGGTTATAACTGTCATTACCCGTGTCACCTACCCAGCTATGGTTTGCAATACGACTAGAAGAAATCAGAGGCTGAAAGTTACTAAAAAAATTCAAAAAACCACTTTGAAGCCAGTGATTGGCCTCATAGACATCGATGCTATTTACATCATAAGATATCGAATAAATACCATAAAATCGACCACCTACACTTGTCGCATGAGCAGAATAGGTTCCCAATTGGTCACCCGTTTTATCAGTAAATGTTTTACCAATAAATCTGGCATCCGTTATATCTGGCATGTAATCATTGGTAGTGGCATCACGCGCCTCAACATGGGTTGCCAACATGTAGCTAGCCACTGGCAGACTTGCCCCATATTCGGCGTTTAATCGGGTAAAACCAATGTCATCTTTGTAATCAGCAAAAACAAAATTGCTGCCAACAAACATTAGGCCAAGTAAATACGTTTGTTTTGCTACTCTTATTTGTTTGCAGCATACAACCATTAGTTAATTCTGCCTTAAAAAAAAACGGATATTAGCCAGAAGCTAATATCCGTTTAGACTTACGCGTGTAATCCTGAGGTCACCAAGATTTCTAATTTACATATTCACATATTTTTTCCGGCGAGCCAGACCTGCCAAACCAATCAGGCCAGAACCAAATAGCCACACTGCAGCCGGTACAGGCACCACATTGACGGTACCGCCTAACTCCAGGGCGACAGTGCCGCTCATGTCGATCCCACCGATACCACAGCCACTGCAACTCCAGCCACCGAACATGCTGCCAATCAATCCACCAGTATCAATTGTGACGTTCCAGGTCGAACTCCAAATCTAGCGTATAACCGTCTGGCGATGTGCTAGTGCCAGAGAGATTCCCGATGGGACCAAGGGTCAACTCATACAAGCCAATCTCGGCATCGGCATAGACCGAGATAAAATCCACGTCAATTGCACCGAGGTCGAAATCTACCGTACCATTTGGCGCGGGTGCGCCATTGGCCCCAGTCGCATAGATTTTGGCATAACTCCCGGATCCTAAGGTACCCCAATCCGCAATGGGATCCTGATAAACCCCCATCTGGATCAGAATAGGGCTACTCAGCGCTCCACCCCAGCTATAGGATCCATCACCATCGACTGTCACATCAAGAGTTAGGGTCTCTATCGTAAGGCTATCGATATCCACTGCAACTGCCTGCGACTGTCCGGAAATGCGGCTGCCGCCAACATTAGACCGTATAGAACCAGTTTTTTCCTTATTTCCTTACTACACACACTTTGCTGTTTTTTGCTTACTTCCATTTCCATGCACCCCTTAATGTAATAATTATTGTTTTTTCCAGAATCATCGGCCTTTTCAATCTTACCGAGTCTGCCCTCTCCCTCTCCCTCTCCCTCTCCCTCTCCCTCTCCCTCTTCCAAATTTCTACTTTATATAAAAAACACCGGTTAAAACACAACAGGGCGGAGGTTGCCCGTCCGCCCTGTTGCCGCCTGCTTTCAGCTTTTTTTCCTTCTTGCCATTCCAGCCAGACCAATCAAACCAGAACCAAACAGCCAGACTGCTGCGGGTACCGGTACAGCGTTGAGATCCACAATGGGAACCAGATTACCGTATTCATCTGGATTGTATGCAACTCCATCAATCACAGTTGGCACATTGCTCAAGTCTGGATATTCGCTGTAATCCATTCCTTCAATCACACGTATGCCATCGGCACGCAGAATAAATGCACGGCCAGAATAATTATGACTTTGCCATTCACCACCTGCAGCTGTACAGCCTGCCGCATCCGTGACACCGTCAATGAGACCGGCATACTTATATACACCTGGGCCGCGAGCGCCCCCCACCCAGTCCCCACTGAGCTGACCACAGTAATCAACATTAGGAATAGCACCGGCCCCCATGAAGGAAACCAGATTATAAAAATCCGGATCGGTTATGGTTATATCAGGGTCGGCACTGGCATTTCCACTTTCCGGATTGGTGTTATTCACAACAGCCCGTGCGCTAAACTGCTGCGTTGCGCCACCCTCGGTGGTGACATCAACAGTAATGTCACCATAGCTGCGCATCTCAAAATCAGGCACGATTTCGGTACTGCTATAAACCAGCACACCGGGCGCTAGCTGGAAATACACATCAAAGGCAAAGTCAAAGCTGACCTGGCCTGCCATCGCTTCAATGGCACCGGGGTTGGAAGCCATAATTGAACCACACCAGCCCGATGCATCAGACAGGGCATAAGGCTGGAAAGCTATTTTGGTGGGATAGATGCCGTCAGCAACATAGCCCACATCACCCGGTTGCAGAGCCGTGCCCACCTGTTGGTAATTGAAGGTATCGTAGAACTCGAAGGCCATATCATTCTGGGCAATATAATAATCACCATCGGTATCGATTTTCATGGTGCTGAAACGAGAACCACCCTTGGTGGTATAACCCCATTGATAAAAATTAACCCCGGCATCCATACTGGCATTGGTATAGACATTCAGGCTCCCATCCGCATTAGCCCATTCCTGTTGCACGGTTGATGGCGCATCGGGGGTTTTCCAACCAGTATCTGCTGCATCACGAGTAACCACACGCTGGATCTGGCCAACCTTGCCAAAACCGCCATTGGTAGGAGCAAACTGGGTGGCATTCTGACCTTGCGGCCCCCTGAAGCCCCAGTCATCAAAGCTAACGGTACCGGTAGAACCACCATAAGTGGCCGCATCAATGGTCTGGGTCCAGACTTCCGCCTGCGCCGCCCCGGCAAACAAGGCTAATGCAACAGAATATGCCAGTGATTTTTTCGTAAATACCATTTCCTTCCCCTCAATCCGATTAATGGAATAACTTGATGGTGTAACTATGTCTAAAGACATTTCGAGAAAAAGGCAGATTTGATTGGGTACCACAAACGGGATAACAACAGAGAGAATATAACCAACGGATTGCCTCTCAGCTCCTCGTGCCCTTTTATCAAAATGACCTCAACAACGAGGCTTGAACGCTCAATATTTATTTTGATATATATTGAGTAATTATTATTTATTATTAAGAACAGGTGGGCGCGATGCCCACCCATCCTGACTGCGTAGCAACCCGTTGGAAAATTTCCCGACGAGTTGTAAACACAGATTTTAGGCCGCTTTCTTACGACGGGCAACGCCCACCAGACCCAGTAGACCAGAGCCAAACAGCCATACTGCTGCAGGAACAGGCACAGCAGATACGCTGTTCAGATCGAAGTTAGCATTGAATGTTGGGAATGCGCCATCAGCCATAGCGTTGCCGCGAACACCATCCAGCAAATCATAACCGTCAGCCAGAACAGCACCACCGACAGCAAAACCAGCGTTGTCGATCGAGTAGTAGCTGGATGTGCCGTCACCATTGTCAGTTACGTCCCAAACCATGACCACGTCAATGTTTACAGTGGTACCATAATCAAACAGGACGTGACCACCGACCTGACTCGCACCAACAGTAACGCTAGTATAGGTATCACCGATTGTACCTGGGTTGTTGGCAGCTGTGTCAAAGGTGTAAGAACCCGGGCCGAAAGTCACACCATCGTGGGCAGTCCACTGCAGACCGAAGAAAGCAGAAGTAGAAGCAACGGCGAAAGTACCAGCAGTACTATCGAGGCTAGCGACTACGTCAGTGAAAAGACCAACGAGACCACCACCACCAGAAAGCATAGTGAAAGTCGCGCTAGCGGCGTCACCAGCCATTGCTGATCCAGTACCCATACTCAGAGCGATAGCAGTTGCAATTGCAGTTTTCTTTAACATTATTTATTTCCTCCAAGGGAAGTTTATTTTTACCGTAAAAAAACACAGTTTTTGTTATACAAAATTTCCGTGCGTGCTCAGAGAAAAGCAAGGTGTGTGCCAGTTTTTTATTTTCTATAAAAAACAATAACTAACATCCCCCCTTCAACGGGAACCCAGCAGATCCAGATAGTTTGTAAAACATTCCGACACGACAGACATCACAATTTTTTTCATTTACATATTATTTCTTTTTATATCAATATGATAGAAGTTCTCAGCACACAAAATAAGTGTATTCATATATACTTGCACTGGTTCACATTAAATCATCATTTTGCATAATGCCTCTCAAAATAAATTTAATTTTATTGTTTTTCAGTAAGTTAATAACAGATATTCTGTTAAATATTCCGACAATCTCGATTGTACAGATATAACCAATGGCATAAGCTGCTCGCCTGGAGAACCATGTAGATACGTCTTCAGCCGTACATAATGATAAACCTCTCTATACGATTGAAACCGTGCCTACATGAATACCGTGCAAAGATCGCGAAAGGATGAAATTTTCCGGTGTTTCTGAAATACTTAATAGATCTGCGAGAGGAACAATTAAATAACCATCCAAAACTCCAGCAGTAAACCACCCCGCTGCAAGCTAACGAGGCATTAGTGCCAGGTATACGGCTGGGCACCATAAGACGAAAATGTTCGGCAAAAGCCGTACCTGCAAGTTTTCTCTGCAAGCAGCGAGGAATTAAACCCGAAAGGGACTAAAACTAACAAAGCAAGCTGACTCAAACAATTATTATGAAAAATCAAGCCATCAAGCAAAACCATAAAAAACAGAAAGCCTTCAAGGCGTTACAATCTGGCAAACTTAAAGAAGCCAGAACACTGTTTGGCAAAATCTGCAAAACAGACAAGCGTGATGTAGAAGCCTGGCTGCTGCTGGCCAGCACATGCGGCCAACTCGGGGACATGCAGGGCCTGGTTAATGCTTGTCAGCCGATACTCAGCCTGCAACCTGACCATCCCCGCGCCCTGTCCCTACTCGGCAATGCCCAGGCTAACCTTGGTCAGCATGAGGCCGCGATTGCCAATTATGAAAAGGCGCTGGCGGTCAAACCCGGTGATGTTGCGATACTAAATAATCTGGGCAACGCCCTGTATATCGCCAACCGCCTGGATGAGGCTGCGGAGACATTTACTGACGTAATACGCCGACAACCGGATTATGCTGATGCCCACAATAACCTCGGTAACATTTATAAAGCACTGAATAAAAACAATGAGGCCATTCACCACTTTCAACAGGCGCTGGCGATTAAACCAGAGCTGTTTGAAACATGGTTAAACCTGGGCGACATTCTCAGTGACCGCATCGGCCATCCTGAAGCGGCCGAAAACTGTTTTCGCAAGGCACTCGCACTCAAGCCTGACAACATTCAGGCGCATTCGGGAATCATCAATATGCTGCGTTTTCTGGGGCGACTGGATGAAAGCCTGGAAGCCATTGACGCAGCGCTGCGGTTTCACCCCGAACACCTGGGTACTCTGGCTCGCATTGCCGATATCTATGAACAGCAAGGTGAATATGACAAAGCCCATGCCCAGATCCGCATGCTGCTGGAAAAAAATGACGAGGCAATTCCCCTGCTCATCGAAATTATGCTGCGTATCTGCAAAAAAGTTGATTGCTGTGATGAAGCCATCGAGCGGGCACAGGATTTACTTTCGAAAGATACGCTACGTCCAGGCAACCGCGAGACCCTGCATTTTGAACTGGGCAAGCTTTATGACAAGGCGGGCAATTATGACTCCGCTTTTAAGCACTACCATTCGGCCAATGAAACAGCCAAGCCACCCTTTGAAATAGAGGAAGTGGAGCAACGAATCAACGGTCTCACTCACGCCTATAATAAAGAAACACTGACCCAGCTGCCGCACAGCAACAATGACAGCCAGCGACCTGTTTTTATCGTTGGCATGCCGCGTTCCGGCACCAGCCTGACCGAACAAATCCTGGGTAGTCATCCTGATGTTTTTGCTGCCGGTGAAATGAATGATATTAATGACATTGCCGCCAGTATGCCCACGCTGCTGGGGACGAACAAACCCCACCCAGACTGTCTTGAATGGCTTAACCAGCATAGCGTGGATCAACTTGCCCAGCGTTACCTGGAAAAACTGGACACGCTTTCAACTGACACACGCTATGTCACTGACAAAATGCCACATAACTTCATGAATCTGGGCCTTATCGCCCTGCTGTTCCCCCATGCACGAATCATTCATTGTGTACGCGATCCACGAGATACCTGCCTGTCTATCTATTTCCAGAATTTTGGTTGGTTACACCGGTATGGCGCTGATCTGGAATCACTGGGCGGTTACTACCGTAAATATCAGAAACTCATGCAGCACTGGGAAGACAATCTGGATCTTTCCATGCTGACTGTGTGTTATGAAGATATGATCACCGATCAGGAGGCCGTCAGCCGCAAAATGATCGCCTTCTGTGAACTTGAATGGGATGAGCGCTGCCTGCAATTCCATAAATCTGAACGACATGTCGCAACAGCCAGTTATGATCAGGTGCGTCAGAAAATATATACCAAGTCAAAAGCACGTTGGAAAAATTATGAACAACATATAACGCCGTTGATTGATGCGCTGGGTAACAGTGTTAAGTAAAAGCCTTTACAGATACGCTTTCTACCCTTCGGGCACCATGAGGCGCATCTGTACGGTTGAAACCGTACCTACAAATACATAATAATCTAGAGACACATCATGCAACACGTAGCCGTAAACCCGAAAAAACAGAAAGCCCAGCAACTTTTCCAGAAAGGGAAACTGAAACAGGCGCAAGCTCTTTATGAAAAACTGTGCAGGGAAAATCCACGGGATGCAGAATCCTTTTATATGCTAGGTTCTGTTTTCGGCCAGCAACGAAAATTTTCCGCTGCAGAAAAACAGTTTAAACGAACCCTGGAACTCCAACCCAACGCGATGGTTGCTCATTGCGGGCTAGGATCAGCGCTCAAGGAAATGGGACGATTAAATGAAGCCGAGCAGGCCTATCAGGCTGCTTTGCAACTCAAACCTGACTACGTCGATGTACAACTGGAACTTGCCGGTATTTTTCTACTCCAGGGAAAAACAGAAGAAGCAGAAAACATCCTGCTTGAGGTTCTAAAAACTCAGCCGCACTCGGCCACTGCCCTTGAAGGCATGGCTGAAATCTGCCAACTTCGACGGGATCTACAACAAGCTATCGAGTATTACCAGCGTGCGCTGGAGGTTGAACCCAAACGAGCCTCGGCGCTTAACCGACTCGGCTTCGTGCTGCATGCACAGGGAAGACTGGATGATGCAATTATCCAGTATCGCAAGGCCCTTGAGATTGACCCCCGTTTTTCTGATTGTTTGAATAATCTGGGCAGTACACTAATGACCGCCGGTCGGCTTGAAGAAGCGAAGAACACATTTGAAAAAGCACTGAAATTTTCTCCTGAAAATGTTGGTTTAATCGTGAATATTGCCACAATTTCTGAACGGCAAAATGAGCATGAGAAAGCCTATAAAATACTGGAACCCTTACTTAAGAAAGGCATCAAGGCTCCTGGCCTGGGCATCTCTTTTGCCGCCATCTGCAGCAAGGTTGATCGCTGCGGGGAAGCAGCCGAATATCTCGAGGCACTGTTAAACGAACAGACACTACCCAAAACACGGCAGGAATATGTCCATTTTGCATTGGGTAAACTCTATGACAAACTTGGCCACTATGACGAAGCTTTCAACCATTTCAAAAGCTCGAACGAGCTGCGCCCTGATACCTTTTCCGAAACAGAACATGCCGCAACCATGGATGCCGTTACCCGAACCTTTGACTGGAATTTCCTCTCCTCTGCGCCCCGCGCATCAATAGAAACAAACCGTCCAGTCTTTATCCTTGGCATGCCCCGTTCCGGCACATCGCTAACTGAACAAATTCTGGCGCGCCATGATCAGGTCTTTGGCACGGGTGAATTACTGGACATTGGCGATCATGCTGCACGTCTTGGAAAACTGTTAGGCCCAACCCCCGGCTTTCCTGACTCACTCAGAAAAATCTCACAAACTTTGCTGGATGATACTGCACGAACCTATCTTGAGCATTTGCAGGAATTTTCAGCAGATGCGCTATATGTGACAGATAAAATGCCTCAGAACTTTGTTCATCTTGGCTTAATTAATCTGCTCTTCCCTGACGCAAAAGTAATACACTGCATGCGCGATCCACGGGACACCTGTCTCTCAATTTATTTCCAGCACTTCAATGAAGCACATACCTATGCAGCAAGGCTTGAAAATATTGCCGCCTATTATCTGGTTTATCACCGAATGATGAAACACTGGAAAACAGTATTGAACATCCCTGTTCTGGAGGTGCGATACGAAGATCTGGTTACAAAACAGGAAGAAACCTCAAGAAAACTTATAGAATTTGTCGGCCTTGAATGGGATGACAAGTGTCTGGACTTCCACAAAGCGGAGCGTTATGTTCCCACCAGTAGTTATGAACAGGTGCGTGAAAAGATCTATACTCGCTCAATGGCACGCTGGAAACATTATGAAAATCATATTGAGCCACTACTGGACAAGCTCAAACCAATATTGTAAAACGCTGCGACCAACACAAAAAAATATAACACGTGTATAAAGGGACTTATGTGAAACGAGAAAGTAACAAATATGCCAACACATTCAAACTGGCTACGCTATCTTTAGGTCTGCTGGCATCAGTATCCAGCCAAGCAGCATTATTATCCCGTGCTGGTGGCAGCATGTACTATGATACAGAGCTAAAAATAACCTGGCTCACTGATGCAAACTATGCCTATACATCTGGTTATATTGCAGAAGGTGTAGACAGCGCATCTGGAAAAATGGACTGGAATGCTGCAGTACAATGGGCAGACCAGCTTGTATACGAGAGGTATAGTAACTGACGTCTACCTGTTGCCCTACCTATTTAATGGTAACGAGTATGTCAACAACCTCAGTTATGATGGAAGCACCGATGTAAGCTACAACATTACCAGCCCGAACAACGAACTTGCCTACATGTTTTCCGTCAACCTTGGAAATCTTAGTTACTATGACAGCACAGGGAATATTCTCCAGGAAGGCAGCGGCCTGACTAACACTGGCTCATTCACAGGCCTGCATGAATATTATTACTGGTCAGGCACAGAACTTACCAATACTGCAAATTATAGTTATGGCTTCAGCAATATTGTGGGTGGTCAGCGGATGTACTATCAACCAAGTCTGCATTATGCATGGGCAGTTCGTGACGGGGATGTTGCGGCCGTTCCTGTCCCTGCAGCAATCTGGCTCTTTGCTACCGGTCTCGTTGGCTTTGTTTCAGGTATCAAGCATCGCCGTAAACCAACAGCATCAGTCTCGTTAGCATAGTAATATGCTTGCCTTTATAGGTTTTTCTAAAGACAAACTATAAAAAAAATATGGCTCTTCAGAAAAATATGTGGGTAAATAATTGAATATTTGATGAAACTTGATTCACATTGAGCTTCGATACATGATGGTAGCTACCACACC
>VAPM010113237.1_pt1 | contig 12171 bp, 13 predicted proteins | sample 3395091 | NCBI WGS metagenome assembly VAPM01 (sample SAMN08290445, study PRJNA428436) | hydrothermal vent metagenome | isolation source: Deep-sea hydrothermal vent chimney 3 | place: Pacific Ocean: Juan De Fuca Ridge | reverse complement strand
GGTGACATTAAATTATTGATTGGCGACGTACGAAAATTCGTAGGTACCTTAAACAGAGAAGCGGGGCTGATTGATGATGCCAAACAACTCATGACCAGACTTGATAACAGCGCAGCCAATCTTGAAATGATTCTAAGTAAAAAGAATACCCAAAATATTAATGCTGCTATTGACAGTTTAAGTTCACTGTCACAAAAACTCGATAAAACCTTAAGCGAAGTTGATAAAGTCGTACATTCATCAAGCAGCCTAATTGAAGAAAACCGCGCTGATCTAAAGCGTTCTATTCGCTTAATGAGTGCCAGTCTTGAAACCGTTTCACAACATATTGACACTATTACTTACAATCTGGAAGGCACCAGTCGTAATATGAATGAATTTAGCCGTCAGATCCGTGAAAACCCAGGACTATTACTCGGTAGCACACCTCCGAAAGATAAAGCCGCGGCAGGAGCAAAATAACAATGAAAAAAATCACCTCACGCCTAACGATACTGACTATTACAGCAACGCTATTAGTATTATTAACCTCCTGCGCCGTACCACCGCCAGTACCCGAAGATAATTATTACCAACTACCGCATTCACAATTAAAAGCCAGCGTAAAAATCATTGTTAACAACCTTGCAGTAAAACGACTTATTTCTGATGGATTACACGGCGAACGCGCCCTGCTCTTCAGCAAAACAGGTCAAGACTTACAGCTTAAGCAATATCACTACCATCACTGGAGTGACACACCGCCACGTATGCTGCAAGAATACTTAATCAGCGCACTTCGCAAAGCGCGCGTTGCTAACACTGTTATCAACTATGATCCTGGTCAACATAGCGAATTAACCCTGTCAGGAAAAATTCGCCACTTCGAACAAATCAAACGCGGCAGTAAAAATAAAGTCCTCGTCGAACTCGAACTGCAACTGCATGACAAAAAACATAACATTGTCTTGCTCAAAGACTACCGCGTTAGCCAAACATCCAAAAGCGCCAAACTCCACGACTTAGTAAATGCTTATGGGACTGCACTAAATAAAATTGTTAGTGACTTTGTTGACGACTGGTCAAAGAAATAATACAGTTGAGATCCTCTTTGCCTTTCGGGCATCTCTTGTACTGTTAGTTTTGACTAACGTAAATTGCCTTCTTTTCGCCACATAACACATTATTTTTTTGGCAGAAGATAGAATCAGCATATAAAAAAGGAATTATTTCCCCAAATTACAATAATTTACCAACCATAAAATCAGGAGTGAGAAATATGAAAAGAGAATTAATAATAGCATTAGCAACTGCAACACTATTACCTATGTACGTGAATGCAGAAGGGAATGGCCATGATGCACATGGAGAGGTATCGGATAAAGTTATATCTGAACAAAGAGCACAACTTGCGTCAAACACAAAAGGTAAAGGATTTGGACCTCAATCCCCTCGTGATATTGATGCCGCCGCAGGTAATAATCCACGATCATTTAATGCTGCACCTGTTTCTACAAAAATGAACCTTTGCAATATCCATTTCCATAAAAATGCTGAGCATAAAGGTGGTGAATTTACCACGTATGCAGGTAATGGTAATGGACATGGATACCAGAGTGGCTATAAATATTCAGGCAAACTAAATGCTGCTGAACTTAAACCGACAGGACATGATGTTTGTCCTAGCGAGCATAGTGCTTTAAGCGCGGGTGATACGATTGAAGTCCACTATGTATACTCAACTGCTCAGGTCAAACCAGGCCCAACATTGGGTTCATGCTTGAGTGATGCGATAAAAAATCCTCAGTTGCGTGTGGAAACACAAATATACGTTGCTGTTAATGACAAAAATGCGCTTAATTTTGGTAACTTAACCAAGCACGGGAAAGTGAATGGTTTGCATCAAGCAATGAACATCCCAAACAATACAGGCAAATCAATTCAATACGCTGGATCAACTACAGGTCCTGGTTACAATGAAAAAGGTTCTCCATTTCAAGTGACATGGAGCGTGCGACCTAATGTAGCCAAAGTTAATATCGAGAGCGTTGGTAAATGGTGTAAAGGCAATGTTTTCAATGAAGACCATGCTCATGGTGTAAGAAATCTCGTTATAAATCCTAATCTTATTTCAAAAATCAACCACTGAATTTAACCACGGGTACTAATAAGATAAATTCACTCTGCCCAAAGCTGCACCGCTTCGACTATGCGGCTTTGGGTAATTGATTTCGAGATATTGAATGCGGCCACTTTTTTAACCTGACTAGCACCTAAATGCATCGAGTCATTTGTGATATTTAGTCTTGCCATCTTTTAATAAAGAAACAAATAACCAAACCAGTAAACTAACGACCAAAAGAGGCAGTAGTCCAAAGAGTCCCATTCCAAAAAACATTTCGCTGTACATGACATTCCCCTCCTATATTCAATTATCGCTTAATTACCCTTCAACTGTATTTAAGCACTTATTTGTAACGTAGGAATGTCTGAAAAATGAATTTTGTAACATATTTCAACGAGATGCTTTATTGTTACATTTTGTTACAAAAAACATCATATTTAACTAAAAGTTATTCAATAGGTGCCATCAGAATATGTTCTTTATGCTTTATTAATATGATAACCCTGGTGACTGATACAAGTAAGTATCGCAATTTAGCTGTTTCAACATAAAACTTGCCACATCTTTTCGTGAAATTTTTAACTTTATATTTTTTTCAGTTGTGCTAAAACCATGTTTATATTTTGCGCTCTCTGATTCATCAGTAAATGCTGCTGGATGGATAATTATCCAATCTAGATTGCTGGCTCTAACAATTTTTTCCTGAACGATATGGTCGTTGAAAACAGCTCTTAAGATTATTCCAAACATTATATATTTCCAGAAGAAATTCAAATTGGATCTGCTCTCACCTACGCCAAGTGTAGACTGACAAATAAGACGTTTTACCTGATGTTGATGCATTGCGGCCACTATATGCTGGGTTCCAACTGAACGTACCTCACCAGTTAGTTTGCTTGACCCCAGTGACACTAATAGTCCATCTGCACCTTTTAGTACATCTGATACCTCTAAAGGGTTTAACACATCACCTGTTACCCGTGATAAATTGTCATGCTCAATCTGCAATGCCTGTGGATTTCGCACAAATGCAATGACTTCATGTCCCAATGCCAATGCTTGATCAACCACTAACCGCCCTACGCTTCCTGTTGCACCAAAAATAACTAATTTCATTGCCGCCTCCTTTGACTTGACACTATGTCAAGTGACTTGGGTGAAATTAAACGCTATACTTTACATCATGTCAAGTGAAATCAATACGACACGTAATCGCATTCTGGACGCTGCCTGGTCATTACTAGAAAGTAATCAAGGTAGCGGCGTGCGTATGAGTGATATCGCCAAACAAGCGGGGATCTCTCGACAGGCGCTATACCTGCATTTCAAAACACGTTCTAAGCTACTTATTGCAACCGTAAGATATATCGATGAAATAAAAGAAGTAGAAGCTCGGTTTGATGCCTGCTGTCATGCGAAATCAGGAAGTGAAAAGCTTGATCTCTTTATCACGGCGTGGGGGAATTACATTCCAGAGATTTACCCTGTTGCTAAGGCACTTCTTGCAATGAAAGATACCGATAAAGCAGCATCTTCTGCGTGGGATGACCGAATGCAAGCAGTAAGAGAAGGTTGTAAGGCTATTATCATGTCATTAAAAGATGAACAATTATTCTCACTTGAATATAACTGTGAACAGGCAACAGATATTCTCTGGACAATGTTATCGGTTCGTAACTGGGAGCAACTTACTATTGAATGCGACTGGTCACAAAAGAAATACATTAAGACAATGAAATCTCTCACACAAAGAGTATTAAATAAATGAACATCAAGTTCATATTATTTAATTTCATTGTTTTTTTCTTACCCTCTTTTGCATTAGCAGACAAGCCTACTGACTCGGTTTATTTAGAAGGTGATACCAATACCGCGTTAATTCTTGCGCATGGTAAAGGGAAACACCCTACCTGGTTAGTTGTTAATCCACTTCGCAAAGGTGTAAATGAGCAACTGGGATACCACACCTTGTCGCTACAAATGCCCACAGGACACGCATTTTGGCAAGATTATGCGGGTGATTTTCCTGATGCTTATGCCGCTATCGATAATGCGATTCAGTTTTTAAGAAATGAAAAAGGTGTTAAGAAAATATTTTTAATGGGTCACAGTATGGGAAGTAGAATGGTCAGTGCTTATGTATCGCAGCAATCTCAGCACTCACTATCTGGATTGATTGTTGCAGGTTGCCGAAACAATGGTGGTGAACCGTTATCTTGCGAAGCAAGCCTTATTGAAATTGACATCCCTGTATTAGACATTTGGGGTGGCCGTAGTGGTAAAGACACGAATGCCGCATACGAAAGACAATCTTTATTATCTAACCACTACCTGCAAATCGAAATAGCAGAGGCGAACCATCGTTTTGAGGATTATGAAGCAGAACTCGTATCGGCTACAATCGATTGGTTACAAAAAAACAATAAGAAATAAATATTGCCTTCAAGTGGTAACTGGCTTCAATTGAAAAATTGGCTTATGCTCTAGGAAGGTAATCATTAATAAGGTGATAGGTACAATGAAATATCGCAGCCTATTAATTCTAAGTTTGTTACTGGTTTCACTTCAAAGTTATGCCGTCCCCGTCCCACCTAGTGTCACCGCTCAATGGTTAATTAAAAACATTAACCAATCTGATTTAGCAATCATCGAAGTATCCGATAAAGTTGATTTTACCTTTAACGGTCATATCCCCAATAGTACTGTCACCAACAAAAGTGCTTGGCGTTTTGTCGATACCGATGGCTCACTGATACATTTACCAATTGATGTACTCACAGACAAAATCCGCAAACTCGGCATCAATGATAATGATGGTGTAGTGATTTATTACAAAGGCAATAACACTGATGAAATTCTGGGTGCCTTTTATCTTTATTGGTTATTCCATTTGCTAGGTCATACCAATGTTGGTGTGCTTGATGAAGGCTGGTACGGTTGGCTCGAAGCCAAAGGCCCCATTGAGGATGACAGCCAACCACTCAAAACAGGCAATTTTGTTGCTCGACCCATATTATCTTTAGAAATAGCAACTGATGAGCTCAATAATATCCGTGAGCATTATTTACTCGTTGATGGACGACCTGCCACGCACTTTCAAGGCTTGACCAAATTTCAGGCTAACCCGCGTTATGGTCGAATCCCAGGGAGTGTCAGCCAACCTTGGCAAGATTATATGCGTAAAGCAGATGATGGTCGCTTCTATGCCAAAGCACCCAAGATACCCAAATTACTGAAACGTATGAAGATTGATCCTGACCGCGCTATCTTACTAACATGTTTAGGAGGAACAGGCGCCGCATTTAACTATGCGATGTTTTATGCGGCTGGCTATCGTAATATGAGACTCGATGATGCGGCACTACGACGCTGGAATGTAAGAAAACTACCATTAGAAAATACCAACATAAGGAAATCATCGAAATAAAAACATACCAATAACCTTGACCTATGTGTAACACGTAGGTTTTAGACTCTACAAGCAGTAAGTCAGTACGTAGTAATAATATCCAACAACAATTTACGAATAGGAGATATTACATGGAAGACGCAGCGATATGGTATGTGATTTTATCTGGCTTTATTCTAGCTATTATTTTAGGTATTTCTGTTCACAAAACTAATTTTTGTACTATGGGCGCCATCTCTGACTGGGTAAATATAGGCGACAAAGGTCGTATGTATGCGTGGTTATTAGCCATAGCCATTGCGATGTCAGGTGTACTGCTTCTTGAACAATTTGGTGTCATTAATCTCAACATGACTATGCCTCCCTACCGAACAGCTAACTTCGCTTGGATACGTTATTTATTAGGTGGGCTGATTTTCGGTGTCGGTATGACGCTGGCCGGTGGTTGTGTGAATAAAACCCTTATTCGTATTGGTGGCGGCAACATGAAATCACTGTTTGTATTATTCATTGGTGGTATTTTCGCCTACCTCATGACCAAGACTGATTTTTATCATTATGGTTTTCATATTTGGATGGATCCACTCACCATTAATTTGCAAAACTACGGTATCGAGAATCAACAAATCACCACACTAGTAGGTAGTGCGCTTGGGGTTGCTGAAACTAACTGGTTTCATCCTTTAGCGGCTGCACTTATTATTGCTGGCTTACTATTTTTTATCTTCCGTTCCAGTGATTTTCGTAGTCGCTTTGATAATTTCTTAGGTGGTTTAATTGTTGGACTGATTGTGGTTGCAGGTTGGTACGTTACCGCTGGCCCCATGGGGCAAGAAGCCGTTGAAGCAGCGAGCTTTATGGATAACCCACCCACCGGGGTCGGCTCCATGTCATTTACCTTTGTAAACCCGATGGGTGAAACGCTGTATTATGTTTTACATCCTCTAGAAATATCACTCATTACATTTGGTGTCGCTATTCTAGTCGGCGTCATTGTCGGTTCATTTCTTTATGGCTTATTTACACGCAGCTTACGCTTTGAATGGTTTACCACCATAAAAGATTTTATTCGTCATTTGATAGGTGCGGCATTAATGGGTATTGGAGGTGTATTAGCCATGGGCTGCACTTTTGGGCAAGGTATTACCGGCTTCTCAACACTTGCACTCGGCTCTTTGATTGCCTTTAGCTCATTCATTATTGGTAGCGCTATCACAATGAAAATTGAATATTCTCGGTTGAGCTAAATTTTTAAGAAATATTCAAAAGTTTATAAACTTCATAAATAAAATATATACGTTTAACTTATAAGTTCCATACCTTCTCCCGCAAACAGGACTAAGCTGTTTGCGGGAGAAGGTGTCTCTATAAAATTTCCTTATCATGTAAAAATAAACACAATTTACTCTTGACCTTTGCCTAGCACATAGGTTTTACACTCTAGTTACACAATGAATTGATAAACAAATGATGAGGTGATTGTCATGAATAGACTCAAATTTATTTTAATAGGAAGTGCTGCCATACTCGCTCCTCTCAGCTTACAAGCAAGCCCAACTGTCTATATTCCATTGGGTTCAGCTAATGAAGTGATGATTGTCGATGCAGCCACCGATAAGGAAATTGGTAAGATAACCGGCTTTAAAAATGTTCATGGGCTTTCACTAACACCCAATGGTGAATATTTAATTGCTGGTTCTAACGATGAGATGATCAATGGCAAGCCCCAACAATCACTTCATGGAAAGAAAACAAAGCAAACTGATCAAAAAAAATCAACACCAGCAATCATGGCAAAACCAAAAGGAATGTCTGAGGCGGAGCATCAGAGTCATCATTCTTCCCCTGCCGTAAAGCCAGAACCTCAAAGTCATTCTGAAACGGGTTCAGCTGATCACTCTGATATGAATAAAACCAGTAATACTAAGATGAAAAAACCTAAAGGCATATCAGAGGCAGAACATAAAAAACATCATGCTGCCTCAGCTGGTGGGATTTTACCCGCAGTAGGCACAAGCAGCATTTCATTAATTCGTGTTGCTGATAATAGTATTGAAACAAGGATCCCTGTGCGGGGTGCAGCACATCACATATTCGTTACACCTGATGGAAAATATTCAGTCTCCACTCACACTACCGCAGGCATTATTACCTTAATCGATTTAGCAACTAAGAAAATATTCCGTAATATTTATACTGGCCCAAAACCAAACTATGTTGTATTCACACAAGATGGTGAAAACATGTATGTCAGTAATGCAGGAAACAATACGCTTAGTATTATTGATACCAAAAATTGGATAGTGAATCAAAATATTATTGTCGGTAAAGGTCCTGAACACATTGTTATGTCGCCTGATGAAAAATTCGTCTATACCAATAATGGTCGTGACGGAACAATATCAAAAGTGTCCTTACAAAAACGTAAAGTCATCAAAACATTTGCCATCGGCAACAATCCTCATGGAATTGATATTTCGGCAGATGGAAAAACTTTATATGCGACAGCAAAGAAAGCCAACAAACTGGTCGCAGTCAATCTTGACACAGGGAAAGTACGTACCATAAAGCTAAGTCCTGCTCCCTACCATCTTAAAATTATTGGTAATACAGGGAAGATTTATGTATCTAGTCGTAAGAAACCATTGATTTGGGTCGTTGATCAAAAAACACTCGAAGTCACTAATAAAATCAATATTCGTGGTGAAGGTCACCAGATCGTTGTTGTAAATTAACCTTTTATATTGTCGGAGTGTCTATTCTCACTCCGGCAATATATATGCAGTAGTATCCATCGACGGCTGGCTTTCATCAACAAATTTAAAGATACTCCAACCTACTTTTAGCATGTCATTGTTATTTAATTGCTTACTATTAATTTGAATATCATTCACAAAAGTACTATTGGTACTGCCTAAATCACGTATTTTATAAGTAACGTGATCTGGAAAATTCTCATCCTGTGTTTTCTCAATAATGGCATGTTCATTGCTCACAGCAAGATCATCTATATGCACATCATTATCGGATGCCCTTCCTATACGTAAATGATCACCTTCTATGTCAAAGTGTTGACTGCCAACACCATCTACCATTAATATTAATTTTGCCATATTGTCACTCCCCTAACTGATTCTTTGTATCAATATAATTGAAATATTATCTTGTCCACCTGCCATATTTGCTGCTTGGATTAATTTCTTAACCGTAATAGATAAATCGATTGTTTCATTAAGTATGTTTGATAATTCTTCATCTTCAACATAACTGCTTAAACCATCTGAACAAAGCAAATATACATCATTCACCGCAGTGGCTTGCATCGTTACTTCAGGTTCAACACAACGTTCAACACCAAGGGTTCTGGTTAGCACGTTCCGGTATGCCATATTTCTTCCGGCAATTCCTGTACCGCATAATTCCTGTGCCATCGAGTGATCAAGGGTGATTTGTTGTAGCTTACCCTCACGAAAGCGATAACAACGTGAATCTCCAATGTGTGCAATACAAAGGTTTTCTTCATGTGCCAACGCCAATACCAGTGTTGTACCCATACGACCAATCTCGGGGTTTTTACTGCGAACACTATAAATAGCCTGATTTGCATCAGCAACCGCATCCATCACGCGCCAAACCATGCGAGCACTCTCTGTACTCCATGTTCGACTATCTTTATTTATTGTTCTACAAACTGTTTTACGTGTGTGTTCTATCGCTAAACGACTAGCAATTTCACCGCCGGCATAACCACCAACCCCATCTGCAACAATCGCTAATGCCGAATCTGTTTCGTTACTTAAAAACCAATCAATACAATCTTCATTATTCTCACGTACAAGTCCAACATCGGTTTCTCCATGTATTTTAAATTGACTCATCACACCATCCTTATGCCTTTGCTAAGGCATCTGCCATCTCTTGTGCTGACGCATAACGTTTATCTGGATTTTTTTGTAACGCTTTATTAATAATTCTAACTATTTTTGCTGGCAATTCAGGACGTAGTTCACGAATACTACGATGTTTCTTATTAGTAATTTGATACGCAAGACTTGGCAGACTATCACCCTTGAAGGGTAATTCACTGGTAAGTAATTGGTATAAGGTAACACCAAGGCTAAAAATATCGGCGCGACCATCAACTTTGCCATCGGTCAGTTGTTCTGGTGCCATATAGCTTGGACTACCTAGTACTGTGCCCGTTCTTGTTGTTGTGGTGTCCGTAACACGTGCAATTCCAAAATCACTCACCTTAATACGTTGTTCATTTTCGTTATAAAGTAAGTTACCGGGTTTAATATCTCGATGTATAACACCTTGTCTATGTGCGTAATCGATCGCTTGTGCCGCTTGGCCTACCAATCTGTATACCGTGTCACAATCCAATAATTCACCCATCTCTGTGTATTCACTCAGTGGTCTGCCTCGAACATAATCCATCGCGATAAAAGCAAGGCTTTGCTCATCGCCAATATCAAACACAGTGACAATATTAGGATGATTTAATCTCCCTGCTGCTTCAGCTTCTCTAAAAAAACGTGATTTAATAGCATCCGCTTCACGACCACTAAATTGTTTTAGGTTAATCGTTTTCACTGCGACATCACGGACGATTTTAGGATCATGACCCAAGTAAACAATGCCCATTGCACCACGGCCTAATTCTCGTCGAAGTTCATATCGACCCAGAACAGGGTATTCCAGACCCTGTTCTGGCATCACTAGCGTACTCGCACCGTTAAAACCCACCTTAGACGGTAATGTTTGACTCTGTACATCGGCTAAGGTTTTAAGACGTTTACCTACATCTCGATAATCTCTTTGCATTATTGATAAACGACTAAATAACCTAAATGCTTTGTCATAACGTCGCTGTCGTTCAAACTCAATACCAATGCTATAAATTAATTCAAAAACGTCTTCTTTAGGCTGACAGCTCAGTAATGTACTTGCAGCTTCATCGTATTCACCCACTTCAAATTCTTTTTTACCTAACAGCAATAAGGCATCATCTTTTTCATCAATAAGTCGGTTTAATTTTCGCTCGTAACACAATGCCAAAGACATCAGGCTGTGCCCAATAATAATAAAAACACTTAACACCGTTAACGGTAACCATAATTGTGAAATTATTAGCAGGCCTATTTGCCCTGCTGCGATGCCAACTATCAACATAGCGCTAACGAGTAATCCAGTTGTAAATCGAATGGTTGGTAATAACAAAAACAGATAGAAAACGATCAGCAATACTGCTGCCGCAAAAACCAAGTATGCCCAAGCCGGCGCATGTACACTCTGCCCATTCAGCATCGTTGTCATGACGCGTGCCAACGATTCCATTTGATTCAGGCTACCCTGACCAAAAATAATAATTTTATTATGAAACTGTCTTAATGATTCACCACGACCAAACTCAGTGCTACTATAATATGGCGTATCTGTTTTAACAGCTGATGGAATATATATTTTTCCATCAGGCCCTGTAAGTAAATAATCCTTATCAACACTGAGTCCAACACCCTCTTTCCAGTATATTCGTTGATTCTTATTCGCCTCGGCGTACATCCGTAACATTAAGTCAGCTATAGGTAAGCGCCCTTGTAACCAAACTAGATTGTGTTGTTGCTGTGTTCGTTTTCCTAGTGGTACATACAAGGTGTTTTTTCGCAGATCACTATCCGAGCCTAATGTAGGCGGATGTTTATAAAGTGTACTTAATAAAGACTGGTTGTATCCAGGATCAAATGCTGTAATTCTCTTTGCCGTACTAAAAGTAAATGCATCACTATCAAATGATCCGGGGACTAAACCCACAGGAATTGATAGTTGACGTAATCCAGTGCGCAATTTACTATCTAGCGGTAGCCCAATAAAGGCCATTGCCTTAGGACGCTCAGCTGCAACCCTCTCAAGAAAACGTTTAGATTGACTGCCACTGATATCATAGGGAAGCTCAATCATCACCACATTTGAAGCATCATCTGACTGCTTCTGTAGATATGAAGCCCACGTAAACCAATGGTTATCAAGCCACTCGGAAAATGGCTGTGAAAACGGCGTTAACAAGATAATCGCCAACAGTAATACCATTCCACGTGCGTTACTCAGAAAGCGACAAATCGTTGACCAGATCATCCTCATAACAGTTCTCTTTACTTGATAGTAATACTCTATGACTATCTTAGACGAGGAAATGTGGTCTATTTAACAAAAATGACCATTACATGAAGAAATCATGTGATTTAGAGAAGAAAAGACGCGAATTTATTACCTAAAATGCTATTTTCGAGGGTGTTTTTGAAAACGCTTCTTCTTATGTTCCTGACGTGGCGTCAGTTTGTTACGTCGACCTTCAAAAGGATTCTCTCCGCTCTTGAATTCAACACGCACTGGAGTGCCATGTAAGTCCAATACCTTTCTAAACGTATTGGTCAGATAGCGTGTGTAACTTTCAGGAATGCTTTTGGTTTGTTTACCATGAACAACAATAATAGGCGGGTTACGTCCACCTTGATGTGCATATTTCAACTTAATACGACGTCCACGCACCACGGGAGGTGAATGAGCCATTACAGCATCTTCAAGAATACGGGTTAGACGTGGTGTTGAGATATTAATCATTGCTGATTTATAAGCTTTATTGATTGCCGCGAACAAG
>VAPM010164666.1_pt1 | contig 12181 bp, 13 predicted proteins | sample 3395091 | NCBI WGS metagenome assembly VAPM01 (sample SAMN08290445, study PRJNA428436) | hydrothermal vent metagenome | isolation source: Deep-sea hydrothermal vent chimney 3 | place: Pacific Ocean: Juan De Fuca Ridge | reverse complement strand
ATAATGCCGTTCAGCAGATAAGCGAACGAAGTGAGACTTCGATACATCAGTATGCTGGACGGCATTATCGGCCGCAGATTGGGTGCAGCTGAATAGTTACTGTCTAACTCATTATAAAGCGCAAAGAGTATACTCTACAGGGAGCAGATGTCAAATATCAAAAGGCAAAGATGACAGTTATGCCCTATTTAGCGGCAGGCAGGCTGGCCATGGCCTTGTCAAGATAGGAAATGAACTGCTGCCTGGTTATTTTGTTCATGGTGCATATGGGAGTTCCACCTTTGGTCTTGACGATTTTCCCTGCTTCATTCAGGAACATGAGCATGCACTCACCGTTGGTCTGCATGGCAGCCGCCAGGGCTCGCTCTTCCCTGTTCAGGGGCTGGCGGAGATCTATGCGGATGGCCGTGAAATCACGGTTGACGCGGGCGATGACCTCTGGATCATTATAAATTCTGTTCTCGAACATGGCGCAGCGGGGGCAGTTCGGGCCATAATAAAAATCGACGAGACACGGCTTATGGTTTCTGGCCGCCTCCATGCGGCCGGGAATTAACCGGTGCCAGGTGATTTTCTGCCTCTGGTTTATATGGCTCACCGGCTGGCAGGAGGCAATGAGCAGGGCGGCGGTGAAGAGCAGGAAAAATTGGCGCAGTGTTGATTTATGGGGCATGCGGTACTCCTTGAGGATGATAATATTTGGGGTAACTATTCAGCATTCCGGTTACACACGGAGTCCGCGTTTTCCTAAACAGTTACGGCTTATAGATAAGGGTATTTTATCCTTTGGGCGGTTTCTTTGTTTTCAACTTGTTATTGTCGTCGGTACACGAGGAACAGGTTAGGCAGGAATCACCGTTTTTATGGCACATGCCGCTGAGGCCGTGGCGGCCGGCCCGCAATCGGCGGCGGCAGAAATTAATGAGCAGAGCCACAGAGAGAAGTACTATAAAGGTGATTATGGTCAGCAGCAGTAAGCGCATATTATTCCTCGATATCAGAGGGGATATTTAATCTGTTTCCCGGCTTTCTGGAAATTTCTGATTAAGTCAGCCGAAATCATCGAAGTGAATATTCTCTCGCTCTACCCCGAGATTGTCTAACATTTCGAGGACAGCCTTAGTCATCATCGGCGGCCCGCACATATAATAATTAATATCCTCCGGAGCCGGGTGCTGCCGCAGGTAATTATCGTATAAAACCTGATGAATAAAACCCGTGAGCCCCTGCCATTTATCCTCTGCCTGGGGCTCTGAGAGGGCGAGATGGAAGCTGAAATTGTCAAACTCCGCGGCCAGGGCCTCAAATTCGTCGGCGTAAAAGACCTCCTGCATACTGCGGCCCCCGTACCAGTAGGAGATGAGCCTTTTACTCTGTCTCCCCTTTAAGAGCTCAAATATATGACTGCGCAGCGGGGCCATTCCGGCGCCGCCGCCGATATAGACCATCTCTGAATTACTCTCCTCAAAGAAAAATTCCCCAAAGGGCCCGGCCACGGTCACTTCATCATCGGGTTTTAAGTTGAAGATATAGGAGGAGACCTGGCCGGGCGGAATATTGGCCGGCCCCCTTGGCGGCGGGCTGGCAATACGGATGTTTAATTTGATAATGCCCTTTTCACCCGGATAATTGGCCATGGAATAGGCCCTGGTAACCGGGGCGTGTACATGAGATTTATATTGAAACATCTTGAATTTTGTCCAGTCGGCCAGGAAACGTTCATCAATATCAAAGTCAGAGTAGGAGAGGACGTGGGGCGGTACCTCAATCTGAATGAATCCACCCGGCCGGAAGTTCAGTTCCCCGCCTTCGGGCAGGGCCAGAACCAGTTCCTTGATAAAGGTGGCCACATTATGGTTGGAGATAACCCGGCAGCGCCATTTTCTGGTCTCCAGCATACTTTCCGGCACGCTGATCTCCATATCCCTTTTAACCTGTACCTGGCAGGCCAGCCGCATGCCCTCCCTGGCCTCTCTGAGATTAATATGGGCGCGCTCGGTGGGCATGATGCTGCCGCCGCCGCTGTTGACCTGTACCCGGCACTGGCCGCAGCTGCCGCCGCCGCCGCAGGCTGAGGACAGAAAGATATCATGCTCGGCCAGGGTGGTTAATAATTTACCACCGGGGCTCACCTGCAATTCTTTACGGTTATTGATCTTAATGGTGAGGCTGCCGCCGGGCAGCAGGGTTTTCCTGGCCAGGACAATGAGGCTGACCAGGACGAACTGGATAAGTACGAAACATAAGACTCCGGCGTAAATTTCGCTCATCGGTTCAGACCTCCAGGCCGCTCAGGCCCATGAAGGCCATGGCCATGAGGCCGGCAATGATGAAGGACAGCCCCAGGCCCCGCAGGCCGGCCGGCGGATCGGCGTATTCCAGCTTTTCCCGGATGCCGGCCATGGCAACCACGGCGAGGAAGAAACCGCCGCCGGCCCCAAAACCATAGGCGGTACTCTCCAGAAAGGTGTAATGCCGTTCCACCATGAACAGAGCGGCCCCGAGAATGGCGCAGTTAACGGTGAGCAGGGGAAGATAAATCCCCAGGGTGTTATAGAGGGCGGGGACGAAACGATCCAGAACCATCTCTAATATCTGGACGACGGCGGCAATGACCCCGATGTAGACAAGGAGACCGAGGAAGGTGAGGTCAATCTTCGGGTATCCGGCCCAGGCCAGGGCTCCGGGCTGCAGGAGACGGGTCAGGAGCAGATTGTTTATCGGTACGGTAACGATCATGATGATCAAAACGGCCAGCCCCAGCCCCATGGCGGTTTTCACCTTTTTGGAGATGGCCAGAAAGGTACACATGCCGAGGAAGAAACTTAAGGGCAGGTTTTCAATAAAAACGGCCCGGATAATAATATTCAGATAATGTCCCATCAGTCCTTCTCCTGTTGTTCGGGGTACATGGAGCGCAGAAGCCAGATAAGCAGGGCAATAATAAAGAAGGCGCTGGCCGGCAGCAGAAGCAGGCCGTTTCTCTCATACCAGCCGCCATTGACCGTCAGCGGCAGGATCTGATAACCGAAGAGGGTGCCGGAGCCCAGTAACTCACGGATAAAGGCGGTGAACATGAGGACAAAACCGTAGCCCAGGCCGTTGCCGATGCCGTCTAAAAAACTGGCGAGAGGCGGGTTGCTCATGGCAAAGCCTTCGGCCCGGCCCATGACTATGCAGTTGGTGATAATCAGGCCCACATAGATGGAGAGCTGCTTGGAGAGGCTGAAAAAATAGGCCTTTAAAATCTGATCGATGAGAATAACTAAGGTGGCAATAATCATAATCTGCACCCCGATGCGGACGGTGCTGGGAATGTGCTTGCGCACCAGGCTGATAATCAGGCTGGAGCAGGCGGTAACCGCCATGACGCAGACGGACATCACAAAGGCGGTGGCCAGCTGACCGGTAACCGCCAGGGCCGAGCAGATGCCGAGAACGAGCAGGGCTATGGGATTACGATTGAGGATGGGGCTGAGGATCAGTTCCCGCTTGCTCTCAGACATTATTTTTCACCTTCGGCGGTCTCTTTAATGTAAACGATCAACAAACCACTGTGAGGAGGTGATTCCCCCCCACAGTGTAAGCGTTTCAGGGGCACCCTGATGTGCGCGCTTAAGTTCACCAATTATACTCCCTGTATATTGGGGGACTTAAGCGCGTGCAGCAGGGTGTTCATGGAGCGCTTACTTTTTGATTCCTGGCGCAGACGATCTATAAAGGGCTTGAAACCGTAAGCGCCAAACCAGAAATGGAGAAGATTATTTACCCCTTTGCTGGTGAGGGTGGCGCCGGTTATACCGTCTACCTCATGGAGGGCGGCCGGCCCCTTGACCTGAACCCCGCCCTTCACGACTTTGAAATCCACCCGGCCGCCCTTGTATATCTTTTTGCCGCGCCAGCCGGCCTGCCAGGCCGGGTTCTCAATCTCCGCCCCCAGCCCAGGAGTCTCACCGTTTTCATAAAAGGTGATGCCGATGACGGTGTTGAGATCAGCCCCCAGGGCCAGATAACCATACATGGTTGACCACAGCCCTTTGCCGCGGATGGGAAAGACTATGCGGCTCAGGCGGCCGTTTTTTTTAATGAGATAGACCAGGGAGTATTTTTCCAGACGCTGGAGGCCGGCCTGGTCGATGGCGCGGGGCAGGGCGCGGCTGCGTTCAGGATCTATAGCCGCCGCCCGTTGATTGAAGGTTGCCGGGTTAATCTCGCGAGTGGGTACAAAACGGCCGGTGGCAATGTCGATTATCCGGGGTTCTACCGCTGAGGCGAAGAGTTTATCCACTGCCATGCCTTTTTTGTAGAGGCCCGCGGCCCGCAGGATATTTTTATGCTGGTCAAGGCGGCTGTTCTTCATCTGCCGCGGCCGCAGACCAACCGAGGCGCCGGCCACCAGGAAGGAACAGACAAAGGCCAGGATGAGGGCCGTGTAAAAGGGCTTGATGTTGGATTCTTTAACTGCCATATCTCAGCTTCCTTCTCTTGATATTGGCGGCGATGACGAAGTAGTCAAAGAGGGGGGCGAAGACATTACCGAGCAGGATGGCCAGCATCACCCCTTCGGGAAAGGCGGGGTTGGATACCCGGATGAGGATAGCCAGAGCTCCGATGAGGAGGCCGTAAATCCACTGGCCCGCCTGAGTATGGGGGGCGGAGACCGGGTCGGTGGCCATGAATACCAGGCCGAAGGCAAAACCGCCTAAGACCAGATGCCAGTGAAAGGGTACGGTAAACATGGGATTTAGCGTACCGCCCGTGAGCTGAAAGCCTGTGGTCATAATTGCGCCGCCGAGGAGCATGGCAAGCATTATCCGCCAGGATGCCACCCCGGTGACGAGCAGGAAAACGGCCCCCAGCAGACAGGCCAGGGTGGAGGTCTCGCCCATGGAACCGGGAATGACTCCCATGAAGGCCTGTAGCCAGGTGATATTAAGGGCATGAACGGCATTGGTGCCGTTTGCCGCTGCGGCCAGGGTGGTGAGGGGGGTGGCCCGGCTCAGGCCGTCCACCGCTGTCCATACCAGATCGCCGCTCATCTGGGCCGGATAGGCGAAGAAGACAAAGGCCCTCGCCGCCAGGGCGGGGTTCATGAAGTTGCGGCCCACCCCGCCAAAGACCTCCTTGGCGAAAACAACTCCGAAGCTGATCCCCACGGCCACCTGCCACAGGGGGATTGCCGGAGGCAGGATGAGGGCGAAGAGAAGACTGGTAACCAGAAAGGCCTCGGACATTTCGTGGCCGCGGATGATATTAAAGACACATTCCCAGAGGCCGCCCACCGTCAGACTGACGAGATAGACCGGCATAAAGTAGAGGCCGCCGTGGATAATATTAGACCAGAAACTCCGGGGATCGCAGCCGATATGGGCCATGAGCGCCCCGCGCCAGCCCGGCGGGGTGGATATTCCCAGCTTGTAAAGGGCGCTGTTGGCCTGGTAGCCGGTATTCCAGAGGGCCATGAAGACACAGGGCAGGAGCGCCATTACCACCAGAACCATAATCCGCTTCAGATCCATGCCGTCCCGGATATGGGGGGCGGCGCCGGTGCGTCGGTTACTGCCCATGACAAAGGAATCCGCCGCCTCGAAAAGGGGATACCAGCGCTGCAGGCGGCCGCCCGGCTGAAAATGAGGAGCGGCTTTATTTAACAGGCTGTTTAACCAGTTCATTCAGCCCTCATCAAAGATTCTGTTCAGCACCCGGCGCAGCATGGGGCCGAAATTGTTTTTGCCGGGGCAGACAAAGGAGCAGAGGGACAGATCCTCTTCAATAAGCTCAAGGCAGCCTAATTCCAGCGCTTTTTCCGTATCCTCATTGGCCAGGGCCTTCAGGAGGGCGGTGGGGATAATATCAAGGGGCATTACCTGTTCATAGGTGCCGAGGGGGAAGATGGCCCGGCGGCCGCCCCAGGCGGCGGTGGACATGGCAAATTCTCGCCTTGGCAGAAAACTTGATAAAAAGAGGCCGCGGCATGAATAACGATCCCGGCCCGGTCTCAGCCAGTTGAGCAGTCCGCGTCCGGCATAGTCTTGCAGAGCGCTGATCTGCTGGTGATAACGGCCGAGATAGGCCTGCTTCCCTTCAGCTTTATAACCGTTAAGCAGCGAGCCGGATATAATCCTGGCCCCGGGCTTAAATTCGTCCCGGCATAATTTGTTGATATCGGCTCCCTGTCTGGTTTTGAGCAGTCGGGGGCGTCTCGCTGCCGGCCCGGCCAGGGCGATTATACGTTCATTATAAAGACGGCCGCGGCGGCCGAGATGCCCCAGGGCGATAACATCCTGATAGCCTATATGCCAGATAGTTTTGTCTTTGCCGACCGGATCTATAAAATGGATATGGGTAGAGGGCAGACCGGCGGGATGGGGGCCGTGAAATTCGTGAATCTCAATACCGGTCAGGGCCTGGATATAATCATCCGGCGTTGTGCCCAGGCAGAGATGAACCGTCGGGGTCAGGGACTGGAGCAGTTTAAGGCCCTTCTTGAAATTTTCCTGCTGCCGGTCGATAATCAGTTTCGGGTCGGGGGCCAGGGGCCGGGTGTCGATGGCGGTTACAAAAATGGAATGGGGTCTGCCGCCGGGCGCTGGTATCCGGCCGTGGGGTCTGTTCCTGAAGGCCGTCCACAGGCCGGATTCAACCATGAGAGCGCGGACGGCATCTCCGTCGTCTCCGATGGGAAGGGGAAAGGATATTTCTTCTTCGTCCGCCGTCAGTTGAATTACTATGGATTCAAAAAGGCGTTTGGGGCCGCGGTTTATTGCCGCAATTATTCCGCCGCCGGGGGCGGTGAAATTGACACCGGGGTTTTTTTTGTCGGTAAAGAGGAGCTGGCCGCTCTTGACTTCATCGCCTTCGCGCACGGCCAGGGTTGGTTTCAGGCCCGGATAATCACGGCCCAGGAGGGCCAGACTCGATACCGGGGCAGCCGGGCTGATTTTCTGCACGGGTTTACCCTGGATGGGGATATCGAGGCCTTTTTTAAGCTTGAAAACCGCCATAATCAGCTGAAAAATCCTGGGCTCTGGTAATGTTTAAGATCCTTGGCAATAAAATAGCCCTCACAGTCGGGCATATCCCGCAGCATCTTCAGAGAGTTCCTGACGCCCATGACCATAGTTGCTGTTGCCAGGGAATCGGCCAGGGCGGTGTCAGGGGCGGTGATGGTGCTGCTGGCCAGCTGCGGCGGTGAATAGCCGGTGGCCGGATTAATGATGTGATTACGGCTGAAATCGGGGCTGTAGGCCTGCATATAATCCCCGGAGGTGGCAATGGCCCGGTTGCTGGTTCGCAGTACCACGAGAGGGCGGGGCCGCCTGGGGCGCGGATTCTCAATGCCGATGCGCCAGAGGGCGTTATCCATCTTGCGGCCCTGTACCATGAGATCGCCGCCTGCCTCGACATAGAGGCCCTCGAACCCATGTTTTTTGAGAACAGCAATGCCCTCATCAACAATATAGCCCTTGGCGATACCATCCAGAGTTATACTCATGCCGGGTCTGGTAAGGTGAATTTTATCTTTACTGATAACGAGACGCCGGAAGTCCACCAGCTTCAGGGCCTGCCTGATTTCCGCCGCCGGTGGTTGTGATTCTCCCTGATGGCGCTGTTGTAAAAGGAGCAGGGGCAGCATGGTTACGTCAAAGGCCCCGGCTGAGCGGCGGCTGATCTGCCGGCTCAGAGTCAGTACCCGGCTTAGATCCGGGCTGGGGTTATTCAGGAAGCCCTCACGGTTAAGAATGCCCACTTCGCTGGCGGGACGATGACGGTTTAAAAGACCGGTTAAATGCTGCATGCGGTCGATGGTGGCAGTCATGGCTGTGTTTAATGTATCCTGATCCGGGCCGTAGAGGGTGAGGTTAAGGATGGTGCCCATCATAGGCTGGCTGCGGCGGCAGACCTCATAGCGGGTTTTGCCGCCAATAAGCCCCGTATACCAGCCGGCTCCGGCCGCCCCCGCTACTGCTGCTATCTGCAGGAATTTACGTCTGTTAAGGATGGGGCCGCGGGCTGCCTTGTCAGCCTCTGATTCTGTATTGCGCATATTATGTTACCTCCTGTGATTCAAGGTCATATGTCACATTGTAGTGGATTAGAATTTTTATGCAAGAGAATAGGAATAATTATGGTTTTCTACTTGTCTTATCCCTATTTAAGCTCTATTCCGGCCTCAAGGGCGGCATCGGCGGCATGTTCCGCGAAAATTCGGGCAAAGTCCGCATTTTCGCCCAGTCCCCTGCGGACAGTAGTTACGCTGCAGCCCGCTGCCGTAAGGGTTGATTTCCAGGAATTCGGCTCCTCACCGGCCATATCCTCTATCGTGTGGATGCCGGCCACTATCATGAACGGTTTCAGCAGCACTTTCCGGATCTTGGCTCTTTGCAGCCGGGCTGTCACCTCCCGCAGAGAGGGAAAGCCTTCCACGCAGCCGATAATGGTGAGGACATCGGGGTAGAGCTGCCGCATCCGTTCGGCAAATTCAAGATAACTGCCCCCTGAAGGGAAATAGCTGTTGCCATGTCCCATATAGACCAGGGCCGCCCCCTTTTGTCTTGCCAGGGCGGCATCGGCGCTCAGGCGCCGGGCTGCGGTCTCAATATCCAGGGCGTAGGGATGGCGGGGGCCGCAACTGCCCAGGGCGGGGCGGCCGATCACTATCTGCTGAAAGGGCTTGTACTTTTTTTTGATGGTCTCGATACTGTCCAAGGCCCTGACATAATTTGTCAGGTCATGAAACTCCTCGCCGGCGTCAATAAAAGTCGGCTGCACCACCAGGGTGTTATAACCGGCTTCCTGCAGATCAGCCATGGCGGCCAGGGGGCCCCGGATACGCATAATCTCGGCCGGGATATTTTTGTTCCGGCTGATATAGACGGGGTCAAGAACCCGTTTCTGCCATATTTTACGAATAATATTGGAGGTGAAGGAGATATGTACCGGGGTGGCCGGGAAGTATTTTTGGATCTCCTGCTTAATTAAAAGGAGTGATTCTAAGGCTGGTTCCACCGTGGTGCCGAACATGGCCATGAGTACGGCGTTTTTATGCTGTGATTCCATATAGTTTCTACCTTTTGTTTATCGTGGATTTGTAATAGTTCACCAAGGGCACTAAATTTTATGCTGGTGAACTTTACGTGGATTGTCGGCGGGAGAGAGATCCGCCGACGTTATTATATCGGTAATTATTCAGCGTAATGCCTAAAAGTAACAATAACCACCGGAGTGTAACTTACCGTGTACTGCTTGTCGAGTCCGGAAAAAGAAGATGAAAAAAGATTCTTCCCTGACTTGACTTGAGAATTATTGGCAATTACTTTATAATAAATAACGGGCCGACAAATTTTATTATTATATTTAAAGGAGGTTTTTTTTATGTTGGAAGTTAGTGAACTGGCAATTACTAAATTGAAGGAATATATTGCCCAAAACAATATTGATTCGGCGATTCGTGTTTCCCTGATGCAGGGCGGCTGATCCGGCCCCTCTCTGGGGTTGGCTCTGGATGAGCTGAAAGACGACGACAAAAGTTATGACCATTCTGATTTAACCTTTCTCGTGGCGCAGGATTTGATGCAGACCTGCGGTGCGATTAAGCTTGATTACCGGGATGCCGGTTATCAATCCGGGTTTTCCATTACCTCAACTAATCCTATCAGCAGCGGGGGCAGCAGCTGCGGCTCATGCGGCTCCGGCGGCTGCGGTTGATCGCAAAGCCTTATTTGTTGTATCAAGGCCCCTGAACCTTTTATGGTTCAGGGGCCTTTTTTTTGTTTTCCGTATACGGGGAACTGAAACGATGGTCTGTCTCGTCCCACCGGCAATCATTTGTGGTATAGAGGGATCAGACCCATATTCCGGCGAGCTGGTAACCACATTTGTCGCAGCACCCGTCAGTCAGGTTATTCTGCCGGATGTTGAAACCAAAACGGCTGATCAGTTCAGTGCCGCATTGCGGGCAGTAGGTGTTTTCTCCGCCTTCACCGGGGATATTACCCTCATAGACATAATGCAGCCCTTCCGTAAGACCTATTTCTCTGGCCTTACGCAGAGTTGATGCCGGCGTGGGTTCCCGATCCCGCATCTTATAGGTGGGATAAAAGGCGGTGACATGCCAGGGAATGGCGGGAGAAACTGATTTGATAAAACGGGCAATATCGCGTAATTCCCCGGCTGAGTCATTCAATCCCGGAATGATAAGCGTGGTGACCTCCACCCAGACCCCAAGTTCATGCATGAGCCGTACGTTATCGAGCACCGGCTGCAGTCTGGCCCGGCATATCTTTTTGTAAAAATCGTCGGTAAAACCCTTGATATCAATATTAATGCCATCGAACAACGGCGCCATGTGCCTGGTGACCTGCGGGGTCATGTAGCCGTTGCTGACCAGAACATTCTTCAGTTGCCGCTCATGGGCAAGCAGGGCGCAATCGGCGGCAAATTCATAAAAAATCGTTGGTTCCACATAGGTATAACAGACACTCGCGCATCCGGTCTGGACAGCCTTTTCAACAACCTCCCCGGCTGTATGTTCATTACCGGTTATTTCACCGTAATGAGCATGAGGATATTGAGAAATATCATAATTCTGGCAGTGCAGGCAATGGAAATTACAGCCGACGGTGGAAATGGAAAAGGCGCTGCTGCCGGGGAGAAAATTGAACAGGGGCTTTTTTTCAATGGGGTCGACGTTCTCGGCAATCAGGCGGCCATAGACCAGGCTGTGTAAAACTCCGGCTCTGTTTTCCCGTACCCCGCAGATGCCTCGTTTCCCATCTTTTATATGACAACGATGGCTGCATAGTTCACAGATAACCTCGTTCCCTCGGCCGATTTTGTAGAACATTGCCTCTCGCATCTGTTTGCCCCCGTTAGTAACTTATTTCGTAACTATTCAGCGTAATGCCTAAAAGTAACAATAACCACCGGAGTGTAACTGTTCAGCAGTGCTCCCGGTTCGTTCATTCGGGATTTCGAAGCATACTTTGGTATTCGAGAAGTTCCGAATGGACGAAGATGGGGTACTGCTGAATAGTTACCTTATTTTTGCTTTTTGTAAAGTCCGATTAACTGGGTATGGGCAATGATATGATTCCCCATGGCCTGGAGCAGGGTGGTTTTGTCGGGTTGATTTAAATCCGGCAGCATGGTGTCTAAGGCGTAGAGCTTGAAAAAATAGCGGTGTCTGCCGATGGGTGGGCAGGGGCCGCCGTAGTTGGTGTGTTTGAAGTCGTTGATTCCCTGCCGGGTATCAGCCGGTAAATCCGTTACAGCCTCGGCAAGGCCGGAGGTGGCGGGAGGCAGGTTGTAGAGCAGCCAGTGAACCCAGGTCATTTTGGGGGCGGCCGGATCTGGAGCGTCGGGATCATCAACAATCAGGACGAGACTTTTTGTGCCCTCCGGTACGCCGGTAAAGGTCAGGGGCGGGGAGATGTTATCTCCTTCGCAGGTAAAGAGGGCCGGAATATGCTGGCCGGTATTAAAGGCTGGTGAAGTTATGGTAAGTGTCATTTTCTCTCCTCGTCCAAGTGAATATTGACTGCATAATAAAAGCAGGCCGCAGGTAAGCAGGATCAAAACAACTTTATCCGCCCCGCCGGTATGTGATGTCCATTTATCCATGTCAAGAAACAATAAACACGCCGCCCTTTATATGCAAAGGAATTTTATTGGGTAACTTATGGACATGCGTAAGTCAATTAATGGTCTTAACCGGCTGACAGTTGATAATTCAGACATTACTGAAAAATAGTGGTTGACAATGGAATAATTGTTATTTATCGTATTGCTAAATGGCGATATGGCTAAAAAGGAGGGCGATCCGGCTGCTGTTCGGGTGTTATCGCGCTTCATATAATGAAGCGCTGTACCTGAATAGTTACAATTAAATCAGCAGTACGATACAATCGTACGCGAGGGAAAGGTTATGAAACTAACCGTATTGATACTGTTAAGTATTTGGTTGTCGGCAATGCCCGTTCAGGCCGCGACTATTGGTGAGCTTTTAGAGGCCGCCGCTCAGCAGCCGAATGTGGAGATAAGTGAGTTGACGGTACAGGAAAATAATCTGCGTTTCGAGGCGGCCTCGGCGGCTCTTTATCCCAGGGTTAATCTTTTCGCCAAGGCCGAGAGTTATAATTCTCCTACTAATCTGCGGCCCATGCCGCCCACCGAGGCGGCT
>VAPM010094919.1_pt1 | contig 12189 bp, 6 predicted proteins | sample 3395091 | NCBI WGS metagenome assembly VAPM01 (sample SAMN08290445, study PRJNA428436) | hydrothermal vent metagenome | isolation source: Deep-sea hydrothermal vent chimney 3 | place: Pacific Ocean: Juan De Fuca Ridge | reverse complement strand
GGCGGCAAGATCAAAGAAGGCGTCTCAAAAGAAGAAGCCGAAGACGTTAAGGGCAAGCTGGAAGCAGCTGGCGCCGAAGTCGAAGTGGCCTAAGGGGCACAGGGCCGGAAGGCCCAATAATTATCTGGCCGGGCACGTAATTCGTGCCCGGCCTAACCTGTCTTTACGAAGGGCCTGACACGCAGGCCGTTTCTACAGAGAGGTTTCGGATCGGGTGCAGTCCGGTGGGACGGATTGCAAGAATTGACCGTAACATCTTGTTTCAAGGGTGCATCACCGTGGCCCCGGCGGTTAGGTGCATTTGCGAAAATGAAAGGTCATATGACTTATGGCAACGTCCTACCTCGGCCAAAAGCGCCTGCGCAAATACTACGGTAAAATCCGCGAAATTCTGGAAATGCCGAACCTTATTGAGGTTCAGAAATCATCCTACAAGCTGTTCCTGAATTCAGGAGAAGCTGAAACGCCAACCGATGGCGATGGTATCCAAGGCGTATTCCAGTCGGTTTTCCCGATCAAGGATTTCAACGAAACCGCCATTCTTGAATTTGGCAAGTATGAGCTGGAAAAGCCAAAATACGACGTTGAAGAATGTATGCAACGTGACATGACCTATGGCGCGCCATTAAAGGTGACCTTGCGACTGATCGTGTTTGATATTGACGAAGATACCGGTGCAAAATCGGTTAAGGATATCAAAGAACAGGACGTGTTCATGGGCGATATGCCCCTGATGACGCCAAACGGCACATTCGTTGTAAACGGCACTGAACGGGTCATCGTTTCCCAGATGCACCGCTCGCCGGGCGTGTTCTTTGACCACGACAAAGGTAAAACCCACAGTTCGGGTAAGTTGTTGTTTACATGCCGGATAATCCCCTATCGCGGTTCCTGGCTGGATTTTGAATTTGACGCCAAAGACCTGGTATTCGCGCGCATCGACCGGCGCCGCAAGCTGCCTGTTACCACGCTGCTTTATGCGCTGGGCCTTGATCAGGAAGGCATCATGGATGCCTATTACAATACCGTTCAGTTCAAGCTGAAAAAGAACAAGGGCTGGGTGACATCTTTCTTTCCTGACCGTATTCGCGGTACCCGCCCAGAATATGATCTTGTGGATGCCAAATCCGGCAAGGTCATCGCTGAGGCCGGTAAAAAGGTCACGCCGCGGGCCGTCAAGAAGTTGCTTGACGATGGCAAAGTCAAAGATCTCCTGGTGCCATTTGACAGCATCGTTGGCCGGTTTGTGGCCAAGGATATTATCGATGAAGCAACGGGCGCGATCTATGTCGAAGCCGGCGATGAACTGACCCAGGAATTTGACAAAGAAGGCAATGTCACTGGCGGTTCACTAATGGAATTGTTGGATGCCGGTATCTCCGACATCCCGGTTCTGGATATCGACAACATCAATGTCGGCGCATACATGCGCAACACCATGGCTAACGATAAAAACATGAACCGGGCAACCGCGCTCATGGATATTTACCGGGTCATGCGCCCGGGTGAGCCGCCAACCGTTGATGCTGCTTCGGCACTGTTTGACACGCTGTTTTTTGACAGTGACCGCTATGACCTGTCTGCTGTCGGTCGGGTAAAAATGAACATGCGTCTGGCGCTGGACGCTGAAGATACCCAGCGCACATTGCGCAAGGAAGACATCGTCGCCTGTATCAAAGCGTTGGTTGACCTGCGTGATGGCCGTGGCAGTGTTGATGATATTGACCACCTTGGTAACCGCCGGGTGCGTTCGGTTGGCGAATTGATGGAAAATCAGTATCGTGTCGGCCTGTTGCGCATGGAGCGCGCGATCAAGGAACGTATGTCATCGGTTGAGATTGACACGGTGATGCCGCAGGATCTGATCAACGCCAAACCGGCCGCAGCCGCAGTGCGCGAATTCTTTGGTTCCAGCCAGCTGTCCCAGTTCATGGACCAAACCAATCCGCTGTCGGAAGTGACGCACAAACGCCGCCTGTCGGCCCTTGGGCCCGGTGGTCTGACCCGCGAACGCGCTGGCTTTGAGGTGCGCGATGTGCACCCGACCCACTATGGCCGGATGTGCCCGATTGAAACGCCCGAGGGGCCAAATATTGGTCTGATCAACTCACTGGCAACATTTGCCCGGGTGAACAAATACGGCTTTATCGAAACACCCTATCGCAAGGTTGTTGACAGCCAGGTAACCGACGAAGTTCAGTACATGTCGGCCACTGAAGAAATGCGCCACACCGTGGCTCAGGCCAATGCGGCACTGGACGAAAAAGGCAAGTTCAAGAACGATCTGGTGTCGACACGTAAATCCGGCAACTATCAATTGTCGGCCCCGGAAAATGTCGACCTTATCGATGTGTCACCCAAGCAGCTGGTATCTGTTGCTGCTTCGCTTATTCCTTTTCTGGAAAATGACGATGCGAACCGGGCACTGATGGGCTCAAACATGATGCGTCAGGCCGTGCCCCTTTTGGTCGCAGAAGCTCCCTTGGTTGGCACAGGTATTGAGACCATTGTTGCCCGGGATTCCGGGGCGGCGATCATGGCCAAACGCGGCGGTATAATCGATCAGGTGGATGCAGAACGCATCGTGATCCGTGCCACTGAAGATTTGGCCCCAGGCGATCCGGGCGTTGATATTCACCGGTTGCGCAAATTCCAACGCTCTAACCAGAACACCTGCATTAACCAGCGTCCGTTGGTAAAAGTCGGTGACAAAATTCAAAAAGGCCAGGTTGTAGCTGATGGTCCTTCCACCGATCTTGGTGAATTGGCATTGGGTAAAAATGTGGTCGTCGCGTTTATGCCGTGGAATGGCTACAACTACGAAGACTCGATCCTGATTTCTGAACGTATAACCCGCGACGATGTGTTTACATCAATCCACATCGATGAATTCGAAGTGGCAGCACGTGACACGAAATTGGGCCCGGAAGAAATTACCCGTGACATCCCGAATGTCGGCGAAGAAGCGTTGCGCAATCTGGATGAAGCCGGGATCGTCTATATCGGTGCCGAAGTTTTGCCGGGCGATATTCTGGTGGGTAAAATCACGCCCAAGGGCGAAAGCCCGATGACGCCGGAAGAAAAGCTGTTGCGCGCCATCTTTGGTGAAAAAGCCTCTGATGTTCGCGATACGTCATTGCGGGTGAAACCCGGTGATTTCGGTACAGTTGTTGAGGTGCGCGTCTTTAACCGCCACGGCGTGGAAAAAGACGAACGCGCCCTGCAGATCGAACGCGAAGAGGTGGAAACACTGGCCCGCGACCGGGACGATGAAAAAGCCATTCTGGACCGTAACACCTACGCGCGACTGAAAAGCCATATCCTTGGTAAGGTCGCTGTGAAAGGGCCAAAGGGCGTCAAACCAAAATCGGAAATTACCGAGGAATTGCTGGAAAGCCTGTCCCGCGGTCAGTGGTGGCAGCTGGCCCTTGGTGATGACAAGGAAGCGGCTGAAGTTGAGGCACTGAACGAACAGTACCAATCATTGATCCGCATACTTGAACACCGCTTTGAAGACAAAGTCGAAAAAGTCCGCCGGGGCGATGATTTGCCACCGGGTGTGATGAAAATGGTCAAAGTATTTGTTGCCGTTAAACGCAAACTGCAACCCGGCGATAAAATGGCCGGTCGTCACGGCAACAAAGGCGTGATCTCCAAGGTTGTGCCAATGGAGGATATGCCGTTCCTGGCTGACGGGACACCGGTGGACTTTGTACTGAACCCTTTGGGTGTGCCGTCACGTATGAATGTCGGACAGATCCTTGAAACCCACATGGGTTGGGCCGCGCGTGGTCTGGGCCTGCAGATTGACGAGGCGCTGGATGCCTACAGGCGATCCGGTGATATGTCGCCGGTTCAGGACGCCATGAAAATTGCCTACGGTGACGATGTCTTTGAAGAAGGCATCAAAGGAATGGGTGAGGATCAGTTGATCGAAGCTGCCCAGAACGTCACCCGTGGTGTGCCAATTGCAACGCCGGTATTTGATGGCGCAAAAGAAGCAGACGTTGATGACAGCCTGATCCGGGCAGGATTTTCAACCAGCGGTCAGTCGATCCTGTTTGATGGCCGCACGGGTGAACAGTTCGCGCGGGAAGTGACCGTGGGTGTTAAGTACCTGCTGAAACTGCACCATCTGGTGGACGATAAGATCCACGCACGTTCAACCGGGCCTTACAGCCTTGTCACGCAGCAACCATTGGGTGGTAAAGCCCAGTTTGGCGGTCAGCGTTTCGGGGAAATGGAAGTCTGGGCACTGGAAGCATATGGCGCGGCCTACACGTTGCAGGAAATGCTTACGGTCAAGTCTGATGACGTGGCCGGGCGGACTAAGGTCTACGAAAGCATCGTCAAGGGCGAAGATAACTTTGAGGCCGGCGTGCCTGAAAGTTTCAACGTTCTGGTGAAAGAAGTACGGGGCCTCGGCCTTAACATGGAACTCCTGGATGCGGAGCCGGAAGAATAGGGATGCGAATTTTCTGCGAAAATTCAAATGATTTTTCGCAGAAAAATCACCACCCCAAACTCTTCCCAACCCGTCCACATTTGAGGAAATCAAAATGAACCAGGAACTGACAAACAACCCGTTTAACCCATTGACCCCACAAAAGACCTTTGATGAAATCAAAGTGTCGCTGGCCAGCCCGGAACGTATTCTCAGCTGGTCCTTCGGTGAGATCAAGAAACCGGAAACCATCAACTACCGGACGTTCAAGCCCGAGCGCGACGGCCTGTTCTGTGCCCGCATCTTTGGCCCGGTCAAAGATTACGAATGCCTGTGCGGCAAATATAAGCGGATGAAATACCGCGGCGTTGTCTGCGAAAAATGCGGCGTCGAGGTCACCCTGCAAAAGGTGCGTCGCGAACGCATGGGCCACATTGAGCTGGCCGCACCTGTTGCGCATATCTGGTTCCTGAAATCCCTGCCAAGCCGCATTGGCCTGATGCTGGACATGACCCTGCGTGATCTGGAACGCATCCTGTACTTTGAAAATTACGTGGTGATTGAACCCGGCCTTACGGACCTCAACTATGGTCAGCTGATGACCGAGGAAGAGTTCATGGACGCCGAAGACGCTTACGGCGGCGACGCGTTCACCGCCAATATCGGTGCTGAAGCGATCCGCGAAATGTTGTCGCAGATTGATCTGGAAAGTCTGGCCGAACAGCTGCGCGAAGACCTGAAAGAAGCCACCGGTGAACTGAAGCCGAAAAAGATCATCAAGCGCCTCAAGATCGTTGAAAGCTTCCTTGAAAGCGGCAACCGTCCTGAATGGATGGTGCTGACCGTTGTGCCCGTGATCCCACCAGAACTGCGCCCATTGGTGCCGCTGGATGGTGGCCGTTTTGCCACGTCTGATCTGAATGATCTTTACCGCCGGGTGATCAACCGCAACAATCGCCTGAAACGCCTGATCGAACTGCGCGCGCCCGATATCATCGTGCGCAACGAAAAGCGCATGTTGCAGGAAAGCGTCGATGCCCTGTTTGACAACGGCCGCCGTGGCCGCGTCATTACAGGCGCCAATAAGCGCCCGTTGAAATCACTGTCTGATATGCTGAAAGGCAAGCAGGGTCGTTTCCGGCAGAACTTGCTTGGCAAACGCGTCGATTTTTCTGGCCGTTCAGTTATTGTGACGGGTCCAGAGCTTAAACTGCATCAATGTGGTTTGCCCAAGAAAATGGCGCTCGAACTGTTCAAACCGTTCATCTACAGCCGTCTCGAGGCCAAAGGTCTGTCTTCCACCGTGAAACAGGCCAAGAAACTGGTGGAAAAGGAACGCCCCGAAGTCTGGGACATTCTGGACGAAGTCATCCGCGAACACCCGGTCATGCTGAACCGTGCGCCAACGCTGCACCGTCTTGGCATTCAGGCGTTTGAACCGGTTCTGATCGAAGGTAAGGCCATTCAGTTGCACCCGCTGGTCTGTTCTGCGTTTAACGCCGACTTTGACGGCGACCAGATGGCGGTTCACGTCCCATTATCCCTTGAGGCTCAGCTTGAGTGTCGCGTGTTGATGATGTCCACCAACAACGTGTTGTCACCGTCCAACGGTGCGCCGATCATCGTGCCGTCACAGGATATGATCCTGGGTCTCTATTACGTTTCCATGGAACGTGAGGGCATGAAAGGCGAGGGCATGATCTTCTCTGATGTGGATGAAGTCGTCCATGCTTTGGATGCAGGCGAAGTGCACCTGCACGCCAAGGTTCAGGCCCGGATCGCGCAGATTGATGAAGAAGGCAACGAAATCATGGTGCGCTTTGACACCACCCCGGGGCGTATCCGTCTTGGGGCGCATCTGCCCTTGAACGAAAAAGCACCTTTCTCGCTGGTCAACCGTTTGTTGCGTAAATCCGAAGTCCAACAGGTCATCGATAATGTCTATCGCTATTGCGGCCAAAAAGAGAGCGTCATCTTCTGTGATCAGATCATGACACTGGGATTCCGCGAAGCGTTCAAGGCCGGTATCTCGTTTGGCAAGGACGACATGGTCGTTCCCGACACGAAATGGCCGCTGGTGGATGGCACCAGAGATCAGGTTAAGGGCTTTGAACAGCAGTACATGGATGGCCTGATTACACAGGGTGAAAAGTACAACAAAGTTGTTGATGCCTGGTCCAAGTGTAACGACAAAGTCACCGATGCGATGATGGATACCATCTCGGCCAAAAAGAAGAACAAGGATGGCTCAGAGGCTGAACCAAATTCGGTCTACATGATGGCGCATTCCGGGGCGCGTGGCTCTGTCACCCAGATGAAACAGCTGGGCGGTATGCGGGGTCTGATGGCCAAACCAAACGGTGAGATCATCGAAACACCGATCATTTCGAACTTTAAGGAAGGCCTGTCGGTTCTGGAATATTTCAACTCTACCCACGGTGCCCGTAAGGGTCTGTCGGACACGGCGTTGAAAACCGCAAACTCGGGTTATTTGACTCGGCGTCTGGTGGATGTGGCCCAGGATTGCATCGTGCGCCAGCACGACTGCGGCACTGAAAAAGCCATCACCACCGAAGCTGCCGTCAATGATGGTGAAGTGGTGTCAACACTGGCCGAACGGCTGTTGGGCCGTGTGGCGGCTGATGACATATTGCGCCCCGGTACCGACGAAGTTCTGGTGACCAAAGGTGAGCTGATCGATGAACGTAAATCCGATCTGGTTGACGAAGCCGGGCTGGCGACGGTTCGCATCCGTTCACCCCTGACCTGTGAAGCCGAAGAAGGCGTTTGCGCCATGTGTTACGGGCGTGATCTTGCCCGCGGCACCATGGTGAATTCCGGTGAAGCGGTTGGTATCATCGCGGCGCAATCCATTGGTGAACCCGGCACACAGCTGACCATGCGGACATTCCACATTGGTGGCGTGGCGCAAGCCGGTCAGCAGTCGTTCCTTGAAGCCAGCCAGGACGGTCGCATTGAATTTCGCAATGCAAACGTGTTGAAAAACGCGGCGGGTGACAACGTTGTCATGGGCCGCTCAATGCAACTGGTTATCATTGATGAAAATGATCAGGAGCGGGCGCATCACAAACTGACTTACGGTTCCAAACTGCACGTTAAGGACAAGTCCAAGGTCAAGCGCGGCGATAAGATGTTTGAATGGGATCCTTACACCCTGCCGATCATTGCCGAAAAGGGCGGTACTGCCAAATTTGTTGATCTCGCAACCGGTATCGCCGTGCGGGACGAAACCGATGAAGCAACCGGTATGACCCAGCGCATTGTTATTGATTGGCGCACTGCACCAAAGGGTAACGACCTTAAGCCAGAAATCATCATTGTCGGAAAAGATGGTGAACCGGTGCGCAATGCCGGTGGTAACCCGGTGACCTATCCAATGTCGGTGGACGCTGTTTTGTCCGTTGAAGAAGGTCAGGAAATCAAAGCCGGTGACGTGGTTGCGCGTATTCCGCGTGAAGGTGCCAAAACCAAGGACATTACCGGTGGTTTGCCACGGGTGGCGGAATTGTTTGAAGCCCGACGTCCAAAAGACCACGCGGTGATTGCTGAAATTGATGGCTATATCCGATATGGCCGCGACTATAAGAACAAGCGTCGCATCGCCATTGAACCAGCTGACGACAGCATGGAAAAAGTCGAATACATGGTGCCAAAGGGTAAACACATCCCGGTTGCCGAAGGTGATTTCATCCAAAAGGGTGAATACATCATGGATGGCAACCCGGCACCCCACGACATTCTGGGGATCATGGGTGTGGAAGCGCTGGCCAATTACATGATCGACGAAGTGCAGGACGTGTATCGACTGCAGGGTGTTAAGATCAACGATAAGCATATCGAAGTGATCGTGCGCCAGATGCTGCAGAAATGGGAAATCTCGGATAGCGGTGAAACTACACTGCTCAAGGGTGAACATGTCGACAAGGCCGAATTTGACGCCGCAAACGATAAGGCAATTGCCGCCAAGCGTGAACCCGCCAAGGGCGAACCAATCCTGTTGGGGATCACCAAGGCGTCGCTGCAGACCCGTTCGTTTATCTCTGCGGCTTCGTTCCAGGAAACCACGCGGGTTCTGACCGAAGCTTCGGTTCAGGGTAAGCGCGACAAGCTGGTGGGCCTGAAAGAGAACGTCATCGTTGGTCGCTTAATTCCGGCTGGTACCGGTGGGGCAACCATGCAAATCCGCAAGATTGCCACCGATCGCGACACGAAAGTCATCGAAGAAGCCCGGGCTCAGGCCGAGGCCGCAGCCGCACTTGCTGCTCCGGTTGACGACTTTGTTGGTGGTGACGAATTTGACAGCGCCGTTGTCGACACACCGGAAAGCCGCGAATAAAGCGACTAAAAAATCTTTATAGGAAGGCCCCGCCTGAAAAGCCGGGGCCTTTTTTATTTGCCATTTGTTCATTTCGCTATTTGCAATCAATTTCCTTGCACTGTTGCCGTGGATTTGAAACTGCTGGCTCATAAACAGTTTTTCCGGCCGGTTGAATGACAGACCCCTCACATAATCTGCGCAGCTCCATCCTGATGTCGGCCTCAATGGCTGCCTATGTGTTTAATGATATGTGCATGAAAGCGTTGTCAGATGAGCTACCGGTATTTCAGGCGATCTTTTTGCGTGGATTACTGACATCTCTCATCATCGCGTTCCTTGCGTGGAAATTGGATGCCCTGCGGTTTCGCTATGACAAAAAAGACTGGAAACTGATCCTGCTGCGATCCCTTGCTGAAATGGCCGCGGCTTATTTCTTTGTTACGGCCATTTTCAATATGCCCATTGCCAATGCCACCGCTATTTTACAGGCGTTACCACTGACCGTCGCGCTGGCCGGGGCATTGTTTCTCGGGGAAGCGATTGGCTGGCGTCGTCTGGTGGCCATCCTGATCGGTCTGATCGGGGTCCTGTTGATTGTACAGCCGGGGACCAACGGTTTTAGCGTCTATTCTGTTTATGCAATCCTGACGGTGCTTGCGGTAACCATCAGGGATCTGGCGGCGCGCCGGTTGTCCAAAAATGTTCCCTCCCTTAGCGTTGCACTGATTGCATCCCTTGTGGTGACCATACTTGCTGGATCGGCGTCACTGACGATAGAATGGTCGGCCCCCAGTTTAGCAGGCTGGGTGCAACTAATTGGCGCGTCTGTGTTCATCATTGGCGGCTACGTTTTTAGCATTATGACCATGCGCATCGGTGATATCGGTGCCGTGGCCCCGTTTCGTTATACCAGCCTGATCTGGGCATTGCTGCTTGGCTTTTTCCTGTTCAACGAATGGCCGGATGGGCTTAGCCTGATTGGCGCGGCGATTGTCGTGGCCACTGGCGTCTATACCATTTTACGGGAACGCAGACTGACCCGTCAGGGGCTTCAGTCTTCGGGCTGACCCAGCGTTGAACCACGCCGCGCCATCTTTTGTTCCGCATCGGTCAAACCGATATCCCCGGCAAACATCGCCCGTGCTGCAACCAGCCGCGCATCCCCCGGATCCAGCCCAATGGTGCGGATGAAATCCTTGCGCTCCAATGCCTGACGGTCGCTGTCAGAAATCGCCGTGCCCATGGTTTTGTCCAACACCTCACCGCCGAAACTAACATGGAAATTTCGCTGATAGTCGCGAAAATGGTGCAGGTTATGTAACCTTGTAACCCGCCGCTCAGCGGCAAATTTCCGAATGTTCAGGTGGGCGGTCATATGGTACCATTCATAGCCCAGAAACCCGATACCATGGCCAACAAACCCCACGGCAATCGCCATGGAAAAAGCGTCGGCAAACCCCAGTAGCGTAAAGATCAGCGTATATAGAAACTGCCCGGCCAACAGCATCGGCAGGGCAAACCAGATCGGCACAAAAAACAGCCCCGGTTTTGTCGGGAAATCATGGTGTCCGTAATGGCACAGGTACAGCACGTTAAACCAAAACTGGTTTTTTGGCGGCGGCAGGTGAAAAATGAACCGGTGGATCAGGTATTCGCTTTGCATCTGCCCCAGTATCCCCAGCGGGATCAGCAGCCAGAATACCCCCTGCCAGCGCAGGGCCAGAAAGATCAGACTGAGCAACACCGCCAGTATAATCACCCGCACCGCCATGTGTCCCCAAAGCATCCCAAGACGCACACCATAGGCGCGTTCCCCGGGGCTGAGGGTGGCGTGGATATCAACAGTGTTCACCCGAAATCTCCCGAAAACTGATGCCGCCCTCTATACAATTAATTTTAGGCGCTTGGAATATGACGTCGCGGCATCTGCCATGTGGGCTTTGGCTGTTGACAGCATACGCGACTCTTCATATACCGCGCAAATTCAGGCCGTTGGGGCAATCCGCTGGTCTGTTTGCAAAATTGAAGTGGTCATGATCCGGGCGCCTTTGTCCTGATCCTCTGAAAAAACACCGCAGCGTTCCCGCCGGAATTGGGGACATGCGGTTTTTGTGTGTTGCGATGGGCGCAGCACACTGTGAATTGAAATGTGTTGCAACACGGGGAAATAACCGGAATGCCAACGATACAACAGCTGATCCGCAAGCCGCGCCAGCCGAAAGTAAGACGCTCCAAGTCGATGCACCTGGAAGCATGCCCGCAAAAGCGCGGTGTCTGTACGCGTGTCTATACCACCACACCGAAAAAGCCGAACTCAGCCATGCGTAAGGTCGCCAAGGTGCGCCTGACAAATGGTTTTGAAGTCATCAGCTACATCCCCGGTGAAAGCCACAACCTTCAGGAACACTCGGTGGTTCTGATCCGTGGTGGCCGGGTAAAAGATTTGCCCGGTGTGCGTTACCACATCCTGCGCGGTGTTCTGGATACCCAGGGCGTCAAGGACCGTAAGCAGCGTCGTTCGAAATACGGCGCCAAGAAGCCGAAATAAGAGGAATACGATATGTCCCGCCGCCACGCCGCCGAAAAGCGCGAAGTCCTGCCCGACGCCAAATATGGCGATCGCATCCTGACGAAATTCATGAACAACCTGATGATTGATGGTAAAAAATCAATCGCTGAAAGCATTGTGTACAATGCCTTTGACCGGGTTGAGGAAAAGCTGAAACGCGCCCCCGTGGAAGTGTTTCACGAAGCCATCGACAACATCAAACCAAGCGCCGAAGTCCGCTCGCGCCGGGTTGGTGGTGCCACCTACCAGATCCCGGTAGAAGTGCGCCCCGAACGCCGTGAAGCACTGGCCATCCGCTGGTTGATCAAAGCCAGCCGCTCGCGCAATGAAAACACCATGGAAGAACGCCTGGCCGGTGAACTGCTTGATGCAGTCAACGGTCGCGGCGCGGCCGTGAAAAAACGTGAAGACACCCACAAAATGGCCGACGCCAACAAAGCGTTCAGCCATTACCGCTGGTAAATTTTAGCACTTAGAGGGCCGACAGATGGCACGCGAATATCCACTCACCCGTTACCGCAACTTTGGTATCATGGCGCATATCGATGCTGGCAAAACCACCTGCACCGAACGCATCCTGTTTTATACTGGTAAATCCCACAACATTGGCGAAGTGCATGACGGCGCTGCGACAATGGACTGGATGGAGCAGGAACAGGAACGTGGCATCACCATCACCTCGGCGGCGACCACCACATTCTGGGAACGTTCGGAAACCGGTGTTGAAGGTGAAGGGACCGGTGACAAGGTTCGCATGAACATCATCGACACCCCCGGCCACGTGGATTTCACCATCGAAGTTGAACGCAGCCTGGCGGTTCTGGATGGCGCCATTGC
>VAPM010053348.1_pt1 | contig 12191 bp, 11 predicted proteins | sample 3395091 | NCBI WGS metagenome assembly VAPM01 (sample SAMN08290445, study PRJNA428436) | hydrothermal vent metagenome | isolation source: Deep-sea hydrothermal vent chimney 3 | place: Pacific Ocean: Juan De Fuca Ridge | reverse complement strand
CCTTTCTTGCTTACCATGGCCAACCCTGATTTCAGGTAAGCGATGTGTGAGGAGAGCATGCCTTCTTTAATGATACTTTCTCTTGGATTATAAGTTGTTTCGGCACAACTTTCCATCAAAATTTTCAGTTCTTTTGGGTTGAGTGTGTTGACAGCTTTAGATCGTATGATGCAGGTTTTACAATTTTGCATTGTACAAAGTTAAAAAAAATAAAGAGGGACTGCTGTTTGTGTGATATATATCAAAATGTTAAGAGACCTATGTCAATATTTTCAGGTAGAAATGATATACTTGAAGCAATCATCTTTCTCATAAGAAAGGATGAACAATCACTATCTCTAACTTGTTTTTATTGTGATACTTATCGTAACTTTACATAAAAAATAACAGAGCCATGGAAGCAAAAATAAATAATAATGCAGAAGCAAAATCGAAAGTGCTTTATACCGAAATTCTACTGTTTTCCTTTATTGGATTTCTTGTTTATTTGTCGGTTATAATATCCGGGTATGTTGCTTATCTTTTTGGTGTTTCTTCCGAAAAGTTCAACTCTATCTATTTAGGTTTGGCCATATTGGGAGTATTAGCCTTTGCAGTGTGTTCGTATCTCACTTGTTTCAAGAGTAAGAAAAGATAAACGTAAGCAGTAGGGTTTTAGAAATAAGCATTCTAAGTAACAGAAAATCAGTTTTCTGCAAAGTCTTTGTCTCCAAAGGCAGCCAATCCGCCAAGCGAAGTTTCTCTGCAAAGGCTTGGCAAATCTTTTCCGGTTTGTTTCATCACTTTGGTAACTACATCGAAGCTGATAAAATGACGGCCATCGGATAGAATAGAAAATCGGGCAGCATCAAAAGCTCTTGCGGCTGCATAGACATTCCGCTCAATGCAGGGAATTTGTACCAGACCATTTACCGGATCGCAGGTTAAACCCAGATGATGCTCGAAGGCCCTCTTCCGATTCCGAATATATCTTTTATTGATTCCATAGTTGTTCTGTCTTATTATGCAATACATTGTGGAAAAGTCAAAAGTAAGAAATAATCAATCCGGACACTATTCCCTACAATCGGCAATGAATAATTTGAAACAGAGTAACAATATTTATATATTTGTATAAATATATTAAAAAAATCTCTGATAATAACTGGTTTATGAAGAAGTATTTACTCTTTCTTAGTCTAGCAATTTTTTGGAGCGGAATGTTGGTTGCCCAGCATATTGATCCGCCAAAACAACGGCCTGTTCGTCCAAAAGTTGGACTGGTACTAAGTGGTGGTGGGGCAAAAGGTTTTGCTTATATCGGATTGTTGAAAGTATTGCAAGAGGTAAACCTGCATATCGATTATATTGGCGGAACCAGCATAGGTAGCATTATCGCTGCATTGTATTCCGTTGGCTATTCGCCGGATACCATTGCTAAGATTATTCGGTCGCAGGATTGGGAAGCCCTGCTTTCTGATAAAATTGACAGGAAATACATTAATTTCGAAGATAAGGTTTATGCTGAAAACTATATTGTAAGTCTACCACTGAAGAAGAAATCTGTTGGCCTAAAAGAAGCTCTTTACGATGGCCAGCAGGTAAATATGATGCTGAATCATGTGTTAAGTACAGCTTATAATGTCCGGGATTTTCATAAACTGCCTATTCCTTTTTTGTGCGTTGGTACGGATTTACTTACAGGGAAGTCCATTCAACTTACTTCGGGTTATCTTCCCCTAGCGGTGCGCGCCAGTATGTCAATTCCCGGGTATTTTTCACCTACTTATTATCAGGGACATTATCTCGTGGACGGCGGCGTAGTGAATAACTTCCCTGTTATGGACGTTAAAAAGATGGGCGCTCAATTGATTATTGGTGGTAACGTTCAACAGGGGCTGACAAAAAATATTAAAAAACTGGACTCGTTTACTAAAATTTTGAATCAGGTCATTTCGTTTAACAGGGTAGCGGCCAACAAGCAGGCTTACAAAAATACTAACCTACTCATCAACATTAAAATGGATTATGGCGTGATGGATTTTACCAAATACGACTCCATCATTGCGATAGGAGAGCGTGCTGCCAGAGCCCATTATTCCCAACTGAAAGCACTGGCCGATTCGCTTAATGCCATAAAATATATTCCTGCCAACGTGTGCGATGTCAAACCTCTCGACTCGATTTATATCAATGATATTGAAATCGAAGGCCTGAATAAGTTGAGACCACAGTTTGTGGGACACATTTTTAAAGACATTGTTCATGAAAAAATTAGTCTTAAGAAGTTAGAAGATAAAATTACATATGCTTATGGCACCAATTATTTTGACCATGTTTTTTATGAGTTGCAGGGGCAAAACGATAGCGCCAGGCTAATATTAAAAATAAAAGAAAAAAGTTTGGGAACTATTCGGGCTTCCGTACATTATGATAATGACTATTCAGGAGGTTTTTTTGTGGGAGCCACATTCCGCAACCTGCTTTCCGGAACAAAGCTTTATGTCGATGCTGTGTTGGGACCAAATCCGAGGGGACGTGCTTTGTTTTTAGTGGAGAACGGCCGGTCACCAGGACTGGGTGTGAAAATAAATATGTACAGTTTCGGATTTAATACTTATAGAGGGGAGGTGAAAACAGATAGGGTAACGTTTACCAATTTTTCCGGTTCTGTTTTCCTGGATGCCACCGTCAAAAATATTTATAATTTCAGAGCAGGGGTGGAATATGAGTATCTTAAATTCAGAATGCAATATGATACTACCAATATTGCCGAACTCATTGATGATTTCAATAGTTATGGCAATTTCTTTGTCTCTTTCCGCTCTGATACATATGATAACCGGCTTTACCCCCGCAGAGGGTTTCAGTCTGCTCTGGTAGCCAAATATGTCTTTCCATTGTCGAAAGGTTGGGTACACAAAGTGTTTGGCCCTACACTGATTGCTTATTTAAAGTACGAACAAGCCATTCCGTTGGGACGAAAGTTTGCTTTGCGCCCCGGTATTTTCCTTGGTGCCACCATAAAAGGTGTCGAACTACCTCCGTTGCAAGACTATTTTACCTTTGGGGGACTGAATACTTCCAACTATATTGAAAATTTCCAAGATTTCACCGGTATTAAATTCAGCCAGTATGGCGGATTATATGCCGCTGTTTTAAAGTTGAAATTGCAGTATCAACTGGCTAAAAAGCATTATCTGATACTCCGGTGTGATATGGGAAGCAACACAGAGAACATAAACGAGCTTTTAAAAGGGAATAATTTTATGATTGGCTATGGCCTCACCTACAGTTACGATAGCTTTATTGGCCCGCTTGAGCTCACCCTGATGAGTTCCAACCAAAATAAAAAGTTCCAGGCATTTATTAATATCGGCTATTGGTTTTAATCCGGTTATCCGTTTTTACTTATTGTTTCGAGGCGTTGCATGTCAAGAATCCTGACGTGTTTTCCTCTGATGGCAATAATCGTTTCTTGTGAAAGATTGTTAAGCAGCCGGCTGATAGTTTCACGTGATGTACAAACAAGATCGGCTAACTCGCTGCGACTCAGCGGTAAGTTGAACTCTTCCGACTTGTAAACTTCTTCTGAAAAGTAGAGTAGATTTCCAGCCAGCCGGCCAAAAATCTGATTCTGAACCAGTTTAACGCAACGATGAAATTGTTCCAGCTCGTTTTTGCACAGCCCGACAAGAATTTCATAGGAAAAATTAGGATTGATACGAAGTAATTCCTTAAAAACATTGATGTCGATAAAGCAGGCAATGGAAGGCTCCAGTGCTACTGCAGAGTAATGATTAATCTTATCGCCCATAGTGGTGGGAAGTCCGAGATAACATGGTGCTTGTTTTAAGCGTAGAATTTGTGTTCGTTGCGGACCTTCCATTGTTAGTTTCACCAATCCCGTTTGCAGATAAATTATATTAGAAGAAAGAGCATTTTGCTTGAAAATAATCTCTCCCTTTTTAAAGGTAGCCTCCACACAGCTGCTTCCCAAGATACTTAACTCGGGAGTGTCAAGGCTTTTTACGGCTTCCGATTTTAACAGGCAGGAAGAACAACTAACAGGTTTCATGGCTTATTTTTTTGCAAAAATAATCAAATTGTGATAAATATCACAGAAATCAGTAGATAAGTTCACAGCTAATTCCTTTTTTCAGAATATTAATCATAATATTTTTGCATTGTTAAATAGTTAACATAATTTAAAAAATTAGGAGGAAAAAACAATGGCAAACAAAAAATTAACATTAGCACTATTTTCCGGAAGTGTGGATAAACTCACTGCTGCCGGCGTTATCCTTGGAGGCGCTGCCGCTGAAGATATGGATGTGGACATCTTTGTCCTGTTACAAGCCGCCTTTGCCTTTAAAAAGGAGAATGCCATGGCCAACGACCGTGTATCCGAGATTACCGATAAAAAGGATGAATTTCTAACTTCTCTCAAACGTTTGAACGCACCGCATTGGACAGAAGCTTTTCGCACAGCCAAGGAAATGACGAATGTGAAAATACATATTTGTGGATTTGCCGGTAAAGTATGGCATGGTGAAAAACTTGATGACTTTATTGACCTTGCGGACGATATCTGTGGTATCGGTGAATACATGACATCTGCCGAAGAGGCAGATATTAATCTGTTTATATAAAACGAAATCATTATTGTAAATTTTTAAAGAAAAAAATCATGAACGAAGAAGAATTGAAAGCAGTCAAAGTTGACAAGTCGGTAGATGCCCGGGGTACATCCTGCCCGGGACCATTGTTAGCTGCCAAAAAAGCTATTGGACAAATTGAAAAAGGACAAGTTATGGAGGTGCTCTCAGCCGACGAAGGAACCAAACGGGATATCCCGAAATGGTGTACTAAGAAAGGATTTGAATACCTTGGAACCATCGAAGAATCAGGTTTTTATAAAATCCTTTTAAGAAAATAAAAATGGAAGGGGGAAAAGTAAATAACAGCCCAAAGATTTTGGTGTTTTCCACAGAGAAAATATCTGATCCGGCTATTGATATGGCGGGCTTATTGAAATTACATTATCCGCCCACCGTTTATACCATTCCGATACCCTGTTCAAGTGCCGTAAAACCCCGTTGGATTATGCACGCCCTTGAACAGGGCTTCGACGGGGTATTTATCGCTGCCGACGGTACTGATTGTCCTTATGGTGAAACCTGTACCGATAAAACCGGGGAACTTGTCAGGGTAACCATGGAAGAGATGAAAAAGAAAGGCATGGATCCCGCCCGTCTGAAAATGGCTGCCATTTGCTCTGTATGTAGTGAGCCGTTTGTAAACCATGTGAAAAGTTTTGTGGAATACCTGAGTAAATCTTTAAAGAAATAAATATGCAGGAACAAATGAAGATATTGGATTATGATGTTCTCGTGGTTGGTGGCGGCATCGCAGGTGGAGAATCCGCTTTGAACCTCGCAAATATCGGTTACAAAGTTTTGATTGTGGAAAAAGAACTTTCTATTGGTGGTAAAATGATTTTGCTGAGCAAAGTATTTCCAACACTTGATTGTGCCGCCTGTATTACCACACCAAAAGTTTCAGAGATTGCAAGGCACCCCAACATTACTGTTTTTACAGGGGCAGAGCCTCAGAAAATATCCAAAAAGGGAGAACATCGTTTTGAAGCAGTTGTTTTGCAAAAACCGCGTTATGTGGATGTTGAGGCCTGTACGGGATGTCAGCTGTGCGAAGAGGCCTGCCCTGTGAGTGCTACGGACGAATTTCAATTTGGCTTGACAAGCCGGAAAGCAGCTTTCATTCCGTTTAGTATTGCCAGTCCGCGTGCAGCAGCTATTGATATCGAGAATTGTATCTTGTGTGGTGCCTGCGAGCGGGCCTGCCCTCCCGGTTGTATTGATTTTACGCAAACCGAAAAGAAATATTTGGTGAAAGCAAAAGCAGTGGTTACGGCTACAGGATTTAAATTGTTTGACCCCTTGAAAATTCCGCGTTATGGCTATGAGAAATACCACAATGTGATTACCTCAATGCAAATGGAACGAGAACTGGCTCCCACACGGCCGTTTAATACCATTCTGCGACCGGGTGATGGTAAAATGCCCGATAACATTGCTTATGTGTTGTGTACCGGTTCACGTGACAAATCGGTGGGTAATCCCATTTGTTCACAAGTCTGCTGCATGTATTCTATCAAACAGGCACAGCTGCTGATGGGTGCTTTACCAATGGCTGATGTTACAATTTACTATCTGCATATCCGAGCATTTGGTAAAGGGTTTAACGAGTTTTATGCTCAGGCACAGGATATGGGGGTCGAATTTATTAAAGGAAAGGTGGGAAAAATCAGTGAAAAAGAAAACGGAAATCTGATTTTGCGTTACGAAGACATTGAAGCCGGGGTTGTGAAAGAAGCCGAACACGACATGGTAGTACTTTCCGTTGGTATATTGCCCAACCGGGGAATTGATGAGGTCTTTGATAATGAAAAACTCAAACTGGACCCGTTTCATTTTATTGGCCAATCGGATATTTTGGCAAGTCCCGCAAAAACGAGTATTGACGGTGTGTTTGTAGCAGGAACGGCTTCCGGGCCAATGGATATCCCCGATTCTATCTTGTCCGGTGGCTCAGCATCTGCTGAAACAACAAGCTATTTAAGGAGGGAGTCGTTATGAAAAAGAAAATAGGCGTATATATTTGTCATTGCGGAGGAAACATCTCCGACTATGTGGATGTGGAACGTGTGCGAAAGGCCGTAGAGCACGATGAAGGTGTTTTCCTTGCTAAAACTACCATGTTTGCCTGTGCCGATTCCAACCAAAAAGAAATGGTGAATGATATTAAGGATATGCAACTCGATGGAGTGGTAGTGGCTTCCTGTTCCCCAAAATTACATTTGCTGACTTTTCGAGCTGTCACCGAAAGAGCAGGCTTAAATAAATACAACTATGTTCATGCCAATATCCGTGAACAAGTTTCGTGGGCACATTCTGATAATAAAGAAGGGGCGACCGAAAAAGCGATTAAAATTGTAAAAGCAACCATCGCCAAAGTACGTCATACCGAATCGCTTGAACCTATAAAAGTGAAATCAACCAAAGCTGTGGCTGTCATCGGCGCCGGTGTGGCCGGAATGCGCGCCGCCATTGAACTGGCTGAAGCCGGTTCGGAAGTCTTCCTTATCGAAAGAGAATTCTTTGTGGGTGGTCGTGTTTCGCAATGGGATAATCTGTTTGTCAGCGAGGAGAGCGGTAAAGAGCTGATAACCAGGCTGTACGATGAGGTGGCGAAACACAAGCGTGTTACTTTATTCACTGGAGCCGAAGTAGTTGAAAACAGGGGAAGTGTCGGAAACTTTCAGCTAAAAGTGAAGATAACTCCCCGCCATTTTAAATTACAATGTAATCGTGGTGAATTGAAAAAAGCTACTGAAGTTTGTCCGGTGGTGGTACCGGATGAGTTTAACTTCAACATTACTACTCGAAAGGCCATTTATCATAATTACCCCAGCGAATATCCTCACCTGCCGGCCATTGATATGAAAAATTGTACCCGTTGTGGTGAATGTGAAAAAGTGTGTGCCGGTATTGACTTTAGTCAAAAAACAGAATATCTGAACATAAAAGCAGGTTCTATATTACTTGCCACAGGTTTCGATCCTTACGAGCCCAAAAAGGGGGAGTTTGGCTATGGCGAGATAGATAATGTGGTTACGTTGCCACAGTTTAAGCGTATTGTCCATTATTCCGACCATAAGTTGATGTATAAAGGCAAAGAAATTAAAAACATTGCCTACATCTATTGTGTGGGCAGCCGGCAGGTCGATGGCGATAATAAATATTGCTCGCGTTACTGTTGTACTGCCACCATACATGCAGCTATTGATGTTAAAAAGAAATTCCCCGGTGTTCACAATTATCACTTCAACAGAGGAATCAGGACATACGGAAAACAGGAAATCCTGTATGATGAATCCTCGCGCTTAGGTGATATTTATCTGCAATCTTTTGAGCATGATCCGCCGATTGTGGAAAAAGCAGGTAATGAAACCATTGTGAAGATTAAAGATATTCTTACCAAAGACAAAGAGCTGGAAGTAGCAGCCGATTTGGTAGTGCTTGTTACCGGAATGGAACCAAGGAAAGACAATGCCATCGGGAATCTGTTAAAAGTTCCCCGCGGCAGGGATAAATTCTTTAATGAGATTCACATGAAGCTGCGGCCTGTGGAAACGGTAATTGATGGTGTAACCATTGCCGGCGCCAGCCAGGGACCAAAAAATATTATGGAATCAATGAATTCGGCACTGTCAGCGGCTACCAAGTCTTTCTCTCTCGTGGCTTCGGGGGAACTGGCACTGGAACCTACAGTGGCCAAAGTTGATAAAAAAACGTGCGAATGGTGTGGCAAATGCGACGAAGCCTGCCCATACAGCGCTTTTGAAAAGGTGGAAAAAGACGGGAAATTTATTGCAGAAGTCAATTCGGCTGTATGTAAAGGTTGTGGCATGTGCCTGCCCGTATGCCCTGTTAATGCTCTGGACCTTATAGGTCTGACGGATGTAGATGTGGAAAGTATGATTGATGCCTTAGTTCCTAATGCTTAAAAAGAAAACAATGGAAGTCGAAAAAGGTAAAACAGCAAAATATTTAAAGGAAAAACGGCCGGTGCCACCAGAGGTTACCGAGCACTTGAAATATTTTACCAAGATGAAAAAATTATTGCTCAATGCTTTGAAAGAAGGAGATAAAACAGTTCCTCAATTAGCTGAGGAACTGAAACTTCCCAAAGATGAGGTAATGTTCCAACTGATGAGCTTGTTGAAATACGGTTTTGTTGAAACTGGTGAAATAGATGATATGGATGAATATTATTATTATAAAATAAAGAGCAATGGCAAGAATAAATCCTGAGTTTACCGATGAGCTGAAAAAATACGGGGTATTCGATGCTAATGCCTGTTACAACTGTGGAAATTGTACGGCTGTTTGTGCACTCTCGGATGAAGAAAACTCATTTCCACGAAAAATGGTACGTTACAGTGTTTTGGGCTTGGATGATGAAATTAAAACATCGCTCGATCCCTGGCTCTGTTACTATTGTGGCGAATGCAGCATGACCTGTCCGCGGGAGGCCGACCCCGGCGAATTGATGATGTCGCTGCGACGCTGGCTTACAGCTAAATATGACTGGACAGGATTATCCGGTTTGCTTTATAAATCTTTAGCTGCCTCTATTACCGCTTTTGTTTTGATGGCTGCTATCGTAATCGGCTTCGGGGCTTACGAGCATTTCAATTTACAAACAATAATGTATTACGGTCACTTTTTCGAAAAAGCAGCCATAACCATTGTCTTTTTTTTGATTTTGTTACCGAATATATTTCACATGTGGTGGCTTACGGTAATTAAATCAGGATATAAAGCGCCTGTTTCGGCTTATTTTAAGGCCCTTGGCGAATTAATTGTGCACATGTTTACCCAAAAACGGACTCTAGGTTGTGACAACAACCAATTCCGCTGGTTCGAACATCTTATTCTGGTATTATCTTACCTCAGTTTGTTGTTCACCACCGTATTTCTGGATTGGTTTACTACCCAACACCTGTTTATTATCATTATCGGCTATGTAGAAAGTGCATTCATTTTCGTTGTTACTTTCGACTTTGTCAGGCACCGTATTATAAAAGATAAAGAAATAAGCAAACATTCCCATCCAAGCGATTTGTATTTTGTGATCTGGCTGTTTTTGATGGGATTGACTGCCTTTATAGTCCGCCTGTTTATCGATTTGTATATACTTGACAACAACGTTTGGATGTATCTTGTTCAATTAATCGTATTGGTACAGTGGGCAATGATTATTGTACCTTTTGGCAAATGGACACACTTTTTGTACCGTTCATTTGCCATGTATTTCCACAGAATTATTGAGTTGGCCGAAGAATAACAAATATATCTTTTTTAGACAAAAAGCCCGTGGACATTGCTGTTCCGGGCTTTTTTTTGTGACCGTTTTACCAATTCTTTTTTGTCTGACAGAGATTAAAAATTGTAATTTAGTTAAGTTATAAATAAAATTTATAAACAAATAAAAATCAAAAAGTTAGAAATAATATGATTTATGTCATAAAAATACTTTTTTTAGTAAATAACAGTAAATCAATTAATAACTTCTCTATTTTTAACGTATTCAAATAGTTAGTATTCAACATTTGATATATAAATTGTCATATTTTTGTCTGCGAATATATAATTATATAAATATTTGTATAAAATATCATATGTTTGAAAAGAAGATGACTGATATTCAGTGGCTTAAGAGCGAGAAATGTTTGCTATCCCATATTGGGAAAAAGAAACATAAACTTTCATTATATTCTGGTATTGGCTAAAGAGCTTCAATAATAAAAATATACGTATGAAAACAAGACGTCAATTTATTAAAATTTCAACGGTGGGTGCCGGGGCTGCTGCTTTGGGGCTGCATTCACTTAAGGTCAGCGGCTTAGATTTTTTCGGAAGCAGGGAAGAGGAAGGGCCTGCAAGCGATGAGGAGATGACCGCTACTGCTACCTATTGCGAAGTTTGTTTTTGGAAATGTGCTGCCTGGACTTATGTTGACAAGAAAGGGAGAATCAGGAAAATTATCGGCAACAAAGAAGACCCGAACAGTAATGGACGGTTGTGCCCGCGGGGAACAGGCGGTGTGGGTATGTATTACGATGAGGACAGACTGAAAACACCTTTGATTCGGGTAACGAGAAAAGATGGAACGCAATATTTTCGTAAAGCATCGTGGGAGGAGGCTCTGAAAAAGATTGCGGATAAAATGAAAGAGGTGAAAGAAAAATACGGGCCGGAAGCTTTTGGCTATTTCAATCATGGTACACCGGGCGGACATTTAGAACACTTGATGAGGGCTTATGGTTCGGAAACCAATGCCGAACCTGCTTATGCCCAATGCCGCGGGCCACGGTCTGTTGCTTATCTTGCTACTTTTGGTGCTTATATTGGTTCCCCGGAATGTACTGATATCAGAGACACCCGTTGTATGGTGTTGATTGGCTCGCACATTGGCGAAAACATGCATAACCAGCAAGTGCAGGAGATGTCACAAGCCATTGACCAAAAAGCTACCATAATCACTGTTGACCCACGGTTTAGCACTGCTGCCAGTAAGTCTCAATTCTGGCTGCCCATAAAACCTTCAACTGATATCGCCCTCATCCTGGCCTGGATTCATGTTCTTATTTATGAAGATATTTACAACAAGGATTTTGTAAAGAAATATACTTTTGGTTTTGACCAGCTGAAAGAGCATGTCAAAAACATGACCCCGGAATGGGCTTACGGAATTACCACAATTCAACCGGATATTATCCGGAAGACTGCGAGAGAAATGGCCGGACATGCACCGGCTGTGCTTATTCATCCCGGACGCCATGTTGTATGGTATGGCGACGATACCCAACGAGAGCGGGCCATGGGCATTCTTACCGCTCTTTTGGGCGCCTGGGGCAAAAGAGGAAGCCTATATATTCCTGAAGCCAAACCCATCCCGAAATTTCCGCAGCCTCCTTATCCCGAACCCAAATGGATGTGGAAAGATTTGAACGAAGGGCGCTATCCACTTGCTACTATGGGGATTACAACTGAGCTTATGAAGGCGTGTATCCCGCGGTATAAACACAAACATCAGGTGAAAGCTTTGATGTCAGCAGGGGCGAATCTTCCGATTTCAATGCCGGATAAAGCTTTGCTGTTAGAAGCCATCAACTCCGTTGAATTTTATGCCGTTATTGACACCATGCCCATGGAGGTTACCGGATATGCTGATGTTGTTTTACCCGAAGCCACTTACCTTGAGAGGTATGATTTCCTCAGGTCTGCACAAAACAGATTTCCTTCCGTAGCTCTCAGGATGCCGGCAGTGAAACCCAAATATGAGTCCAAACCGGCCTGGTGGATTGTTAAGCAAATCGGTGAAAGACTGGGCCTCCACAAATACTTCAACTATGATGACTATTCGGAAGTGCTCGACTGGCAACTAAAACAGGTGGGCTCTTCTCTTGAAGAAATGAAGAAAATTGGCGTGAAACATTTTCCGAGAGAGACAGGCGCTCTTTATTTGGCGGAGAATGAAGATTATCAGTTTAACACCAATACGGGAAAAGTCGAGCTGTACTCCACAGAACTTGAAGAAAAAGGTTTCGACCCAATGCCTGT
>VAPM010195200.1_pt1 | contig 12213 bp, 9 predicted proteins | sample 3395091 | NCBI WGS metagenome assembly VAPM01 (sample SAMN08290445, study PRJNA428436) | hydrothermal vent metagenome | isolation source: Deep-sea hydrothermal vent chimney 3 | place: Pacific Ocean: Juan De Fuca Ridge | reverse complement strand
TCGTTTAGATTAGGAGGTTCAGTGAACCCACAAGAAACAATAAATCCTTTCAAAAAATACATACCGCCATTTAGTGGCGTGGTGTTTTTGTTATTTCAATCAGCCGTATTGGCAGAAACAAAACCTTATACTATTCCTTTGCCACCCAATATGCTGGAGCAACGTGTTGAGTTAGTTGAACCTCAAGGCAGTTTGTCATTATCGGAAGCTCTATCATTAGCTTTGCTACATAACCCGACATTACAAGAGTTTACCTGGGAAATTCGTATCAGTGATGTAAAAACCTTGCGAGCAGGTTTATTGCCTAATCCTGAATTAGGGATTGAAGCAGAAAACTTTTTAGGTTCTAGGAAAAAGCGTAATTTTGATCAAACTGAAACTACTGTATCTATCAGTCAACTATTTGAATTAGGTGGGAAACGTGCCAAGCGTGAGGCATTAGCCAGTACCGAACGTGATTTAGCAGTTTGGGACTATGAAACCAGTCGCTTAGATATTATTTATCAAGTTGCTACGCGTTATATGGCAGTAGTGGCCAATCAAGCACGGCTTAAATTAGCTATCGAAACAACGGCAGTCGCTGAAGAGATTTTCAATACAGTAGTTGCCAGAGTCAAGGCTGGCAAAGTTTCTCCATTAGAGCAAAGTAAGTCTCGAGTCGAACTAGCAAAAGCACGTTTAAACAAAGCTAGAGTTGTCCGTGAGTTGGTCAGCAACAAACAAAACCTGGCGGCTGTATGGGGTAGTATGAATCCAAGGTTTAAACAAGTAACTGGGGATTTATATACAGTACAGACAGTTCCTAAGTTCTCAATTTTAATTTCTCGACTGAATAATAATCCTGACTTAGCTCGCTGGTCAGCAGAAATAGAGCGCTATAGAAAAGCGATTACTTTAGCCAAATCCCAGAAAATACCTAATGTTACTTTTATGGCAGGAGGCAGGCATTTTGCGAACAATGATGATTTTGCGGCTGTTGCAGGTATCTCAGCACCTTTATTTATTTTTGATACCAAACAGACGGGTGTCGATCAAGCCCAAATGGTTTTAACTCAGGCTATGCAAAAACAACAGGCAGCAAAAGTCGCTATTAGATCTTTACTTATCAATGACTATCAGCAGATTCAAATGAGCTTAACTGAAATAACAGCACTGCACGATGAGGTATTACCTAGCGCCAGAGAAGCGTTTAAAGCAGCAAAACTAGCTTATCGACTAGGTGAAATTGGCTCTCTGGATTTGCTGGATGCTCAGCGCACCTTATTCCGAAGTGGCCGTGAGCATCTTGAAGCCTTAGCCACCTTTCAGCTAAATGCTGCCAAAATTGAACGGTTAATTGGTGGCGCATTGAACCCATCGCCTAAAACAAGTGAGTTAGCACAATGAAACAAACTAATTTTGTAAAAGATAGAAACAGAACCAGCTTAAATATAACAGCCCATTTGTTTTTTTTACTCTTATTTATGGGGGCTCAGCCTTCTGTATTAGCTGCTGACCATGATAATGCGCCAAAAGAGCAACATGAGGAGCATGAAGGACATGGGCATGAAGAGCCAGAGTTAAAGTTTTCTGCTGCTGAGCTAGAAGAGTTTTCAATTAAACTTGCCCAAGCTCAATCAGGCGTTATCAATAAAACCTTAGATTTGACCGGTGAAGTTATTGTGGCACCAGAGCGTTTGTATCATGTGGTTCCTCTGGTTTCGGGTGTGGTACGGAAAGTATTTAAACACTTGGGTGACAAAGTCAAAGCTGGGGATCTTTTAGCCACACTATCCAGCCGGGATTTAGCTGATGCAAAGGCTGAGTTTGTAGCCGCAGACAGTTTATTGAAACTGGCAAATACCAATTTAAAAAGGGAACGGGATTTATATAAAAGTAAAGTCACTGCAAAACGTGAATACCTTGCTGCCAGGCAGGTTCAGGCTGAAATGTCTATTAAGCGTAAAGCGGCAGAACAACGATTATCTGCCATCGGTTTGACTGAAAAGTCTATTCTTTCTGTTTTGCGCAATGGCGATAAAGATCTGACACTCTATGAATTACGTGCACCTGCAGAGGGTGTAATTATTGAAAAACATGCAGCTCAAGGCGAGGTACTTGAAAGCAACAAACGTAGTTATACCGTCGCCGATTTATCTCAAGTATGGGTTAACTTGACGGTTTATCAAAAAGATTTGCCCTTTGTACATGAGGGACAGCAGGTTTCAATCAGAACTCGTTTTGGAGCATTGGGTAAACAGGCAATATCAATAAGCCGCATTAGTTGGCTGAGCCCTGTATTAGATGAAAAAACCCGTAGTGCAATAGCCAGGGTGGTTATTGATAATGCTGATGGGCAATGGCGGCCAGGGCTATTTGTCAACGCTAAAGTCGCTATTGAAAATGAGCAGGTTAATATTGTAATTCCTCTAACTGCATTGCAAACTATCGAAGGGAAAACTGTTGTTTTTGTTCAGGATGAAGAGGGTGATTTTAAACCGCAAGCAGTACAAACCGGACGTAGAGATTTTCAACAGCTTGAAATAATCCAGGGCTTAAAACGGGGTCAAACCTATGTTAGCCAAAATGCCTTTACTTTGAAAGCACAATTGCAAAAAGGTGAGTTTGGCGAAGGTCACCACCATTAACCCAAATAAATATTGTAGGAGCGGTTTTAGCCGCGACATCGTGGCTAAAACCAATCCTACAGCGATGTTGATGTGCTTCATACCTCAATATCCTACCATGGAGATTTTATGTTGAACCAAATAATAAATTTATCATTACGTAGTCGCTTAATGATGCTGGTAATTGCAGTAATAGTTATCGCGGCAGGTTATCGTAGCTATCAGAATTTACCGGTGGATGCATTTCCCGATGTATCGCCCAATCTAGTGCAGATTTTTACGCAGACTTCTGGATTAGCACCCGAAGAAATTGAAAAATATGTGACTTATCCGGTAGAAGTTTCCATGAATGGCTTGCCGGGCATTGAACAAATTAGGTCAATATCCAATTTTGGCTTGTCAGTTGTTAATGTCTATTTTAAGGATGATATGGATATTTACTTTGTCCGGCAACTGGTCAATGAGCGTTTGCAGGAAGCACGAGGACAAATACCCCCCGGTTATGGTGATCCAGAAATGGGCCCTATTTCAACTGGTATGGGTTTAGTGCTTTTTTACTACCTTAAGGATGATACCCATCAATATTCATTGGAAGACTTACGCACCATGCAAGACTGGATTGTTAAGTTCAATCTGCAAACTGTTAAAGGCGTGACCGAAGTCCTGGGTATTGGTGGGTTTGAAAAGCAATTTCAGGTGGTTGTTCATCCCGATGCCTTGCTTCGTTACAATGTGGCACTGGATGAGATTATCCAGCGTATTAATACCAATAACCTTAATATCGGTGCGCAATATCTGGAAACTAATAATGAGCAATTTATTATTCGTTCCGTGGGCTTATTACAAGGCATACCCGACATTAATCAGATTGTTATCAAAACAGTTGATGGTCGTCCGGTTTATTTGCAAGATGTAGCAACAGTCAAGATTGGCGGTGCTATTCGGCGCGGACTACAAACTCGCAATGGTGAGGGAGAAGTCGTTGCGGGTATGGTGATAAAGCTTTATGGAACTAACGCATCAACGGTGATTGAGCGAGTTGAAGAAAAAATCAATAAAATTAATAAAGCCCTACCAGAAGGTGTCAGTATTGTGCCGTATTATCAGCAAAAAGATATCGTTGAAGGGGCGGTTAGTACGGTCAGTAATGCCTTGGTACAAGGTATTATTCTGGTATCACTGGTGCTGTTTTTATTTATGGGCGGATTTCGTCCCAGCGTGGTTGTAGCATTAGCTATTCCTTTTTCGGTGATGTTTGCCTTTATAGCCATGGGACAATTTGGTTTGTCTGCCAATCTAATGTCCTTGGGTGGATTAGCGATTGCTATTGGTATGATGGTAGATGGTACCATTGTAATGGTTGAAAATGTGGACCGAATGTTGCGTGAAGCCGATCCGGATGAGCCTAGAATTCATGTGGTAGGTCGAGCCTGTCGAGAAGTGGCTAAGCCGATTTTGTTTGCGATTTCAATTATTATTATTGTATTTCTGCCATTATTTACCCTGGAAGGGGTCGCTGGGAAAACTTTTAAACCCTTAGCCTTTACCGTTGCCTTGGCAATGTTGGGTTCCTTAGTCTATGCACTGTTTTTAGCTCCCGTATTATCAGATATATTAATGCGTCGTCAACAAGCACGAGCAGATGGTAAGCCTAATCTGGATGAGCGCATATTGAATGCTTTACTTAAACCTTATCGCCCTTTGGTCAGCTACTTTGTTAATCACCGAAAAATAGCCATAGGCTTTGCCGGTGGGTTGTTGCTATTGGGCTGTGCAGTGTTTCCATTTTTGGGGTCGGAATTTACACCGACTTTACAGGAAGGCACAGTGGTCGTTCAATTAACCATGGCACCATCCATTGCTATTACCGAAACCAAGCATAATACCGAGGTTGTTGAAAAACGTTTATTGACCATACCCGAAGTTGTTGAAGTCACCAGCCGAATTGGTCGTGGTGAAGTGGGTGCTCATGCAGACCCTGTTAATTCAGCAGAAATGTATGTCACCCTTAAACCTAAGGATGAATGGCGAGAGCCAGGAGATCAGGAGTTTATTGAACAGGAAATTCGCAAGAAAATAGCGAACTTGCCCGGTATTAGCGCTAACCTAACCCAGCCTATTGAAATGACGGTAGAAGAATTACTAGAGGGGGTTAAGGCAGAGCTGGCGGTAAAATTATTTGGTGATGATTTAGTCTTATTAAAGAAAAATGCCGATAAAATTGCAGCGGTGATGAAACAAGTGCCTGGAGCGGCAGATGTTAAGGTAGATCAGGTAAGTGGTACACCACAATTAGTGATTACGCCTGATCGGCAGGCGATTGCCCGATATGGTTTAAATATTGATGATGTACAAAATGTCATTCGTAGTGCGGTAGGCGGTACAACTGCTGGGCAAATTTTTGAAGGTATACGGCGCTTTGATATTTATGTGCGCTATGATAAAGCAGACCGAAATACTCCGGAAGCTATTGCTAATATCCTTATCAGTGGTCCTAATGGGCTACATGTGCCCTTAGCGCAGGTTGCTGAGATTAGAGAAATTGTTGGGCCACGACAAATCACCCGGGAAAATAACCAGCGCTTTATTACCATTCAGGCGAATGTTGTTGGCCGAGATATTGGTTCGTTTGTTGCCGAAGCACAGCAGGCAATTGACGATAAGGTATCGTTGCCAGCTGGTTATTTAACGACTTGGGGTGGGCAATTCCGTTTACAGCAACAGGCTAATGCGCGTCTTGCTATCGTCGTGCCAGTCACATTAATTATTGTTGCCTTGTTACTTTACAGTAGCTTTAATTCCTTAAAAAATGCAGCATTGATTTTATTGAATATTCCACTGGCTTTGGTGGGAGGGGTGATTGCTTTGTGGCTCAGCGGTCAGAATTTATCGGTACCAGCATCCGTTGGCTTTATCGCATTATTTGGTATCGCACTGGAAAATGGTATGGTGCTGGTTACTTATCTTAATCAATTAGTACAGGAAGGCAATCCTATTGACAAAGCATCCATTCAGGGCGCTTGTCTTCGGGTTCGTCCTGTGTTGATGACCGCTGTAACCACGGCATTAGGGTTAATTCCGTTATTACTTGCGAGTGGTACAGGTTCAGAAGTACAGCGTCCGTTGGCAACTGTAGTGATTGGTGGCTTGGTTACATCAACCTTTTTAACTTTATTGATTATACCTGCACTGTACAAGTGGTTTGTAACAGAACCAAAATAACTATTTTTGGCGTACAAAATAGTTATTTTGTACGCTTTAATTTGTAAGAAAGCTTAATTAAACAGGAAATTATCATGCCTAAAAAAATACTATTTTCATCATTACTAGCAACTTTGGTATTAAGTTCTTTTTCAGCACAAGCTGGAAAAATTAAACTATCTGAAGTACCTAAAGCGGTTATTAAAGCCATGAAAGCAGAACATCCTGATGCAAAAAATATTAAAGTTGATAAAGAATTGCATTTTGGAATAGTCTTATATGAAGTTAAATATAAAACCAACGGTAAACATCATGAAACTCTGTTTGAGGCGCATGGTAAACATTTTGGGCATGAAGAAGCCATTGAGGTCTCCGAATTGCCTGATGCGATCATTAAAACACTGAAGCAGACTTTTACAAATCTAAGTATTCAGGATGCGGAAAAAATTGAACATCCTGATGGACGTATTGAATATGAAGTTGATGTCAAGGGAGATGGCGAGGATTGGGAATTAGCCATGAGCCCAGCTGGAAAAATTTGGGTTAAAGAGAGGGATTGATATGAAACAAGTGATTGCTTATATAAAACCACTGAAACTTGAGAATGCCATACTGGAATTACACAAAATTAAAGGCTTATCAGGAATCAGTGTGTTAGAAATGCGTGGTTGTGGGCGTAGCCATAAAGAAACGTCAGATGCTATTTTTGATGAAGACAGCTATGGTTTGGCTTCTCGCTTAAAACTGGAAATAGCCTGTAGTGATGATCAAATCGAACAGGTCGTTACAGCGATACAGGAAGGTGCGCATACAGGGCTTAGAGGCGATGGGAAAATCTATGTATTGCCGGTACTGGAAGCGGTTCGAATTAGTACCGGAGAAAGAGGGGGAGTGGCTATGTAAGTAGGATGTGCTGACGATAGGAAGCGCATCATGAAACGTCAATATATTTTTAACTGGGTAGTCCATTAGCTCCTCTTGATACAATATGTAGTGTGTTTGTATTTGACCAAATCACTTGAAGACCAAGCCATATCTGCTATATAGAAGTTATGGCTAATTTAAAAAACACAATATATTGTGGTAACAGGTTCTAAGGGACTACCCCATTATTTTTATAAGGAGTTTCAATAATGACGAATTATCGACGCATATATACACCAGGGGCAAGCTGGTTCTTTACGGTAAATTTGTTAAAAAGACAGAATAATCCCTTATTAATCGAGAATATTAAGGTGTTACGCTCGGCATTTAGCGAAGTCAAAGCAAAGCACCCTTTTAGAATAGATGCCGTTGTAATCCTTCCAGATCACTTACATTGTATCTGGACACTACCTGAAGGTGATACCAATTATTCCACACGCTGGAATTTGCTAAAGGGAAAATTTTCTCGTTCGTTAGCTAAAGGAGAACAACTCTCTAATAGTCGTATTAAACGCAGAGAACGTGGTATTTGGCAACGTCGATTCTGGGAGCATATGCTTAGAAATGAAGAGGATTTTAATCGTCATTTGGATTATATTCACTGGAACCCAGTCAAACATGGCTATGTCTCTAATGTAATGGATTGGTCGCATTCCAGCTTTCATAAATATGTAAAAATGGGCTGGTATCTCGAAAACTGGGGAAGCCAAGTTGAGTTTGATTTTGAAACGGGCGAATGAATTGATGCGCTTCGTTCCTCAGCACATCCTACAGTATATTTTTATTTTGGTAGGATGTGCTGATGAACGAAGCGCATCATTGAATAATAGGGTAAAAAAACATGAAAACTCCTGAAAAAAATTGTTGCTGTCAGCATGAAGCAAATGAATCTCAACCACCGGTATCAACACCAAGTAAAGGCATGACCTTCAAAATTGAAGGGCTGGACTGTGTTGAAGAAGTAAGTATTCTAAAGTCAGAAATAGGGCCTTTAGTGGGTGGCGACAACAAACTGGCCTTTGATGTAATTAATGGTCGTATGACGATTATTGAAGAAGTTAGTCAAGTATCAGAAAAAACTATTATCAAAGCGGTTGCCGGAACCGGAATGAAAGCTACGCGCTGGAAGCCGGGAGAAACACAAACCGATATTAGCCAGCGGCAACGTTCACAGACCCTTTATACAGTTCTAAGTGGCTTGTGCATTATTGCCGGAATATTGATACATATTGCCATTGCCGGTGGATTTACCGATATTCAACATTTTTTTCAAAAGCCAGGAACCTGGACTTATTCATGGCAGGACTTAGGCGATTACCTTAAAAATCTACTCAATGCACATAGTCCACAAGATATGCCTCTGGCTGAAAAAGCAACTTATGGGCTGGCTATTATTTTTGGTGTTCGTCACGTTATCGTCAAAGCTTTCTTTGCCTTGAAACGACTCCGTGCCGATATGAATTTGTTAATGCTGGTTGCCATTATCGGTGCCATGGTGATTAATGAATGGTTTGAAGCAGCGGCGGTCAGCTTTTTATTCTCTCTCTCATTAGCAATTGAAAGCTGGAGTATAGGACGTGCTCGACATGCAGTGGAAGCCTTGCTAGATTTAGCACCCACGGATGTTACCATAAAAGATAAAAATGGACAGGAGACCAATATCCCCGCTGCAACAGTAACTATAGGCACTCTATTTATAGTTAAACCGGGTGAAAAAATACCACTGGATGGTAAAGTGATAACCGGGATTAGTTCGGTTAATCAAGCACCCATTACCGGTGAAAGTGTACCCGTCACTAAGCAAACAGGGGATGAGGTTTTTGCAGGGAGTATTAATGGTGAAGCGGCACTGGAAATTAAGGCCACTAAACTGGCTTCTGATACCACACTAGCACATATTATTCGTTTGGTAGAAGATGCACATAGTAAGCGTGCGGAAGCTGAACAATGGGTAGAGAAGTTTGCCCGTGTTTACACGCCTATCGTGATGTTATTAGCGATAGCCGTCTTTATTATTCCGCCGTTATTTTTTGCGGGTGTTTGGTCGGCATGGTTATATAAAGCCTTAGTATTGTTAGTAATTGCCTGTCCCTGTGCCCTGGTCATTTCAACACCAGTGAGTATTGTTGCCTCATTAGCTTGTGCCGCTAGGCAGGGTATTTTAATAAAAGGCGGTATCTATATAGAAGCGCCGGCTCATCTTCAGGCGATTGCTTTTGATAAAACAGGGACGTTAACGTGTGGTAATCCAGTGGTGACGGGGCTTTACCCTTTTAATAATCATACTCCCGAAGAGCTATTAAGCCGTGCAGCCGCGTTAGAGTCACGCAGTAACCATCCACTCGCCAAAGCTATTTTAAATTATACTGAAAATCAGGGAATTCAAATTGCAAATGCGGATAATGTGACTGTTTTACCTGGTAAAGGGGTGACGGGCCTATTTAATGGGATTGATTTTTGGCTGGGTTCCAGACGTTATTTATTGGAACGAGGTCAGGAAACATCTGCAATCAGTCAACAAGCAAGAGACTTGGAGCAGACAGGGAAAACTGTGATAGCGATTGGCAATGACCAGCATGTTTGTGGCTTGATTGCAGTTGCCGACCAGCCGCGCCCACAAATCAAGTCTGTTTTACAATCACTTAAACAACAGAAAATCAAACACTTGGCGATGCTGACAGGGGATAACCAAATTACCGCTGAGAACATTGCCAAAGCTTGTGGTATTGATGAAGTTCATGCAGAATTACTCCCTGCTGATAAAGTGGATGTGATCAGTCAAATGGTTGAACAATATGGCAATGTTGCCATGATTGGTGATGGTATTAATGATGCGCCTGCATTGGGTAGAGCGAATCTGGGTATTGCCATGGGCGTGATGGGGTCTGATGCAGCGATAGAAACAGCTGATATTGCTTTGATGGGTGATGACCTTTCCAAACTGCCGTGGCTGATAAATCATTCAAAAAGAACCTTGCGTATTATCCGGCAAAATATTGTTTTTGCTCTGACACTTAAAGCGATTGTAGCCGTATTAGCCTTTGCTGGATTAGCAACCTTATGGGAAGCCATTGCGGCTGATACAGGAGCCTCTTTATTGGTAGTGGCTAATGGCCTGAGATTATTAAAAGCAAAAGATATTTGAAACGCTGGATATGGCGGCACTATTAATCAAAAGCTGTATTTTTAGTTTTTAATATCATAAGCACCCAATTGTCCACTCATTATTGTAAGATTATGAAATTATTTTATTTATGTCTGCTATTAGGTTTAGCTATACTATATTTTATTGATGCAGCATTGAAAATCGATAACCTAAATAGGGAAATGTTATTCCACAATCTAATACGTTTTTTTTCTGGGTTCGTAATTCTTGGTATCTGGAACTTGTATAGGCATAAACTTAAAATTAAAGTTGCCCTTTACCTTATTTTTGCATTTATAATCTCTGATGGTGTTTTTGATTATGTGCGCAATATAGATAACTTGACTTTCGATATGTTACTCCATGACTTATATGTCATTATTTGGGGCGCAATTAGTGGTTTCTTTTTTGAGAAATTGTTACATAAAGCGAACGGTTAAACATACCTTACTAAGGAATGAGAATTCAATAATAACCAAGCCATACTTTCGGGTATTATTAAACTCTCATACCTATATTTATTTCACAAAATAACAAATATAAATTTATGTTAAATATTCAGAATATTTTTGCTACTCAACTAGCCTACCTACAGTCCAGTACTTATTATCAAAAAATAATGGCTTTACCGCAGTTACAACGATGGGCTGCCTTTTTTGGAATTTTTCTGCTTTCGCAAATTTTAATATTTGGCAGTTTGTATATTATTTTTGGAAAAATAGTGGTAATAGGTTTTCTTGCCAGTATTTTGGCAGGATTAGCCACCGGCCTAGGTGCTCTGCCCGTCCTGTTTTTTAAGGAAATATCCAGTAAATTGCTTAATGCTATGCTTGGTTTGGCAGCAGGTGTGATGCTGGCAGCCACATCATTCGCTTTGATTGTACCGGGTATTAAGTCTGGTAATGCTCTCTGGCCTAATAATGGTGTATGGATTGTTGCAATAGGCATGTTACTGGGCGCATTTTTTTTACATCTGAGTGATAAAAAGCTTCCTCATTTGCATTTTGGTGATCTGCCTGATGCAAAAATGGAAACTCTACAAAGAATTTCTTTGTTTATTATTGCCATCACCATACATAACTTTCCTGAAGGAATGTCAGTGGGGGTGAGTTTTGGAAATGGCAATATTAAAAATGGTATGATCTTAGCGACTGCTATTGGTATACAAAATATTCCAGAAGGACTTGCAGTTGCTCTTCCTTTAGTCGGCCTGGGGTATAACAAATGGAAAGCCATCGGTATTGCGACTTTAACCGGTTTGGTTGAACCTGTAGGTGGTTTATTAGGCATTACCATGGTGACTGTTTTTACACCTATCATACCTATCGCAATGGGTTTTGCAGCAGGTGCCATGTTATTTGTTATCAGTGAGGAAATTATTCCCGAAACTCATTCATCAGGTCGTTCCAGGATTGCTACTTTTGCTTTAATGATCGGTTTTATTATTATGCTGGCACTAGAAGAGTTGCTGGGTTGATTTTTCAATATAAAAAAATAATTAAGCAATAAATATATTTAAAATTAATGGAAAATTTATTAGTCTATTTACAAAGCACAGTTACTTATTTATCTTCGTTAAATATAAGCAATCTTTCAGCAACAGCCAGCACCAGTTTTTTACTGATTGCTGCTGCTGAAATTGGTGATAAAAGTCAGTTAGTTTGTATGACACTGGCTGCCCGTCACCGTGCCACACCTGTTCTTTTAGGAGCCATTGCTTCATTCGCTTTTTTAAACAGTTTGGCAGTTATTTTTGGAGCGGCTATTGCAAGTTGGTTTCCTGAATATATAGTGTCTATAACCGTTGCTATTTTATTCGCTGTATTTGGTCTTCATTCATTATTCAACACTGAAGAGGAAGAGGATGAAGAGGTGATTGAAAAAAGTGGGCATAGTCTTTTTTTCACCACATTCTTTTTAATCACTGTTGCTGAATTTGGTGATAAAACCCAATTAGCCGTTGTTGCTTTAAGTAGTACAGCGGAACCCTTTGCAGTATGGATGGGAGCAACCAGTGCCTTGATATTGACTTCAACACTGGGTGTTATTGCAGGAAGAACCTTACTTAAAAAGGTTCCCTTGACGCTTTTACATAAAATTAGTGGCGTTATCTTTCTTATTTTAGCGGTGTTGGCTGCTTATAATGCCTATTTAAGCTATTACAGTTCCCCTTTTAGTGAGTTATAGTTGCTGATGCTCTCACTTGTAACGGTACACTGCCATTGACTTAAGGAAGAACCGTAGGATGTGCTGAGGTACGAAGCGCATCTTTGTATCATTGATGCGCTTCCTGTCGTCAGCACATCCTACGCGAAACGCTTAAGTCAATGGCAGTGA
>VAPM010548254.1_pt1 | contig 12225 bp, 10 predicted proteins | sample 3395091 | NCBI WGS metagenome assembly VAPM01 (sample SAMN08290445, study PRJNA428436) | hydrothermal vent metagenome | isolation source: Deep-sea hydrothermal vent chimney 3 | place: Pacific Ocean: Juan De Fuca Ridge | reverse complement strand
TTCACCGACGGCATGGGCCTGTTGGTGAATAAAGAAGACCTCGGCTTCGGTAAACGCTCCTGGCGTTATTCCATGCTGGTGAAAGATGGCGTAATCGAAAAGCAGTTTATCGAACCCAACGTGCCCGGCGACCCCTACAGTGTTTCCGATGCCGACACCATGCTCAACCACATCGCTCCCGATGCCAAACGGCCACTGGATGTGAGTATTTTCACTCGCCCCAGTTGCGAATATTGCGCCCAGGCCAAGGATCTGTTGCAGCAACGTGGCATCGCCTATGAGGAGCTGGTGCTGAACCGTGATTACACCAGCCGCACCCTGCGCGCTGTAGCGGGCATCGACAGTGTGCCACAGGTGTTCATCAACGGTGATTATGTGGGTGGCGCGGAATCACTGGCGAAATGGTTTGCGGATGAGGACAGCAACACCTGACCAACACTTCCCGTTAACAATCAGCATTCTTTATATTACGGAACGATGATTGTTAGCGGGAATTTCTGCGTTGGAGACAAATTTCGTTTCAGGATAAACCCCTGGTTATTTTATAGGGCCAGTGCAGTCAATTACAACACAGCAATCACGCTAACCACAGCGTATTTTTTACCCGTATCACACCCTCCATATAGTCATTTCAAACTGACATTTCTGTCTTCTTTCATCTGTCTGTGCTCCTGTTTGCAACGTTCGGGCTCGGAAAGCTGGCTCTTATGATTTCAACTTAGGTAACAACGACCCCGACATAGGGAAGTGATGGGTGTTGAATACTTGCACTACACAGCTAAAGGATTGAAATGCAAGACCGCAATATAGTCTGAGATGCGATAGATACGAATACAAAAATTTGCGGCGCGCCAAAATTCACCATTTTAGTCAACCAAGTGAAGTTATCCAGATGATGCTAACAACAAAACAAATCCTGAAGAACAGTAAGCATTTTTCCTGGCAGTTTGCACGCAATGTCAAGCTATGCCTTCTTGGCGTGGCAGTGATATGTTCACCGCAAATTTTAGCGGGCGAACCATTGCTGGATGAGCCTATCAAGCCCATTCCATTAACGGTCGATGTGGACCCGAAAAAAGTGGCACTGGGGCGTCTGCTTTTTCATGAACCCCGACTGTCTGGAGACAATACGGTGTCCTGTGCAACTTGCCACGACCTGAAAACAGGAGGTGTTGACCGCACCAAGGTTTCCATTGGAATAAAAGGCAGAAAGGGCATCATCAATAGTCCGACTGTTTATAATAGTGGCCTGCTGTTTCGGCAATTCTGGGACGGTCGTGCGGAAACTCTGGAAGACCAGATCGATTGGCCGGTGCAAAACCCAATAGAGATGGGCAGCCAATGGCCCGATGTGCTGGCCAAGCTCTACGACGATGACAAATACCCAGGTATGTTTAAGGCGATCTATGACGATGGTATTACCCGTAAAAACGTCAAAAATGCCATTGCCGAGTTTGAACGCAGCCTGATTACACCCAACTCCCGTTTCGATCAATATCTGCGTGGCGATGAAAATGCCATCACTGCCAAGGAAAAGCGCGGCTACATGCTGTTTAAGCGTTATGGCTGTATTTCCTGTCACCAGGGAGTCGCCGTGGGTGGCAATATGTTCCAGGTTTTCGGTGCAATAAATTCCTATTTCAAGGTGCGTGGGAATATTACCGAGGCGGATATGGGGCGCTTCAATGTGACAGGCAACCCGGAAGACAAACATGTCTTTAAGGTTCCCAGCCTGCGCATGGTTGCCCTTACCCCACCCTATTTGCATGACGGTACAGCAAAGACAATGCTGGATGTAGAGGATGTCATGTTCAAATTTCAGCTTGGCCGTAAAGCCCCGAAAAAGGATAAAGAGGCTATGGTCGCATTTCTTAAAACGTTGGTAGGTGAACACCCGGAGATGAAAAAATGAAGAAGGTATCCAGTATTTTTCTTCTTGTAGGGGCGATTGCCTTCAGTGGTGCGCTTGGATTCTACCTTGTCAAAACAATGCCTGTTCCGCAGGACATCGCCTTCGCGGACAATATAGAAAATATTCAGAAACTTCAGGCATTGGATGCCGCTTGGTCACTGGCTGCCCTGTATACATATTCCACACCTAATTCGGATTTTGACGAGGTGGCGGCATATCTGCCTCGTGTTCGAGAACTGCGGGAAACACTGAGCATCAGTGACCTGGCAACAGGTGATGTACCAGACTCACTCAAAAACAAATTGATGCGTTTCCTGTTGATGATCGAGAGCAAAGAAGAATCCATTGAGCACTTCAAATCCAACTTTGCGGTGATACGCAATTCACTGAAGTTTTTACCACTGGCATCACGCGCCCTGAACACGAAACTGCGCAAGATGAATGACAAGAAACATGCCGCGAGCATCAATGATCTGTATGAACGAACCAATGCTTTTTTGCAAAGACCGGATGAAGGAACCCGGGAAAGTTTGTTGATGGATCTGAACAAGAAAGATGAAGTTCTAATGGATTTTCCGGAAAGTATTGCCAACCCGCTGGGTAACTTTATTTCACATGCCCGGGTGCTGGTGGAGCGCAAAATCCAGTTAGACTCCAGCATTGAACGGGTAGTCAACCTGAAGACAAACAAAATTGGTGATGAACTGATTACACAATATAAGGCTTATTATGCTGATGCTCTGGCGACGCAGTACGATGAGCAATTTATTCACTTTATTTTTAGTCTCATTGCAGCGCTTTTGCTAGCGATTGCGGCTATCACAGGTGCGGTCATGTTGTTCCGCCAGAGTCAGGAGTTTACTGAAAAACTTGAACAAGGTATTGCCGAGAAAACAGAAGTTTATGAGCATGCCTCTGCCGAAGCCAGTGGTTCAATGGTGGACAAAAACCTGGACCAAAGCATGGAGGGAATGGGGCGCATGGTGGCTACCGTTTCTCATGAAATCAATACTCCATTGGGATATCTAGGGAGCAATTTGCAAGTTCTCCACAATAGTATGGAAAAAATGCAGACTTTGATGAATGAGTTTTCCACACTAAAAAATGATTTGGGCCGCATGGACAATAGCGACCAAATCAGTGCGCGTATCGACAACTTCTCAATACTTGTTCAGAACACTCAGGATGAAGCAATGCTGGATGAACTACCTGAAATTGTCGATGATATGGAAGGTGGCATTGAGCAGATTCAGCATGTAATAAAAGACCTGGGTGACTTCAGCCGCAAAGACCGCTCAGATGAAGATTGGTTTGACATCAAACAATGTGTGGAAAGTGCACTCAAAATGGCAAATAAGGAAATTACCCCGGGAACAAAAGTGCAAATGGATCTCAACGATGTGCCGGAGACTTTTGGCTCTCCCGCGGAAATGAATCAGGTGTTAATCAACCTTATCAATAATGCAGCCCATGCGATTGAATCAACTGGTCGTACCGATGGCCTGATCAAGATTCGTACCTCGCTTGAGAAAGGGCAGGTCATGGTCAGCATCATGGATAACGGTGAAGGAATTGATGAAGAAACCCGCTGCAAAATTTTCGAACCGTTCTTTACCACCAAGGATGTAGGCAAGGGAACCGGCTTGGGCTTGGCTATTGTGCGCCGTATCGTGACCAAACATGGTGGCAAAGTGTTGCTCAAGTCCATTCCCGGAAAAGGCACCAACTTTGTCTTCGTGCTGCCAGTGAAGAAAAAACCGCAAGAATAAATAACCGTAAAATCAATGAAACCCGGTGAAGATGGTTATGGAAATGCAAACAAACATCCTGATTGTTGACGATGAGTCGAGAATTATTCGTACTCTGGGTCGTTTAATGCGCCCCCATTACCAGACCTTTCTTGCCAACAGTGGTGAAGAGGCTCTGGACATCCTGCGCAATAATCGTATTCACGTCATTATTTCGGATCAACGTATGCCCGAGATGACGGGTGTTGAATTGCTATCCAAAGTAAAACAACTGTCGCCCAACACCACGCGCGTTCTTCTCACCGGTTATTCGGACTTATCGGCGGTAGTGAACTCGGTCAATGAGGGTGAAATTTTCCGTTATATTACCAAACCCTGGAATAACGATGAGTTGTTCAAAACAGTCAAGCAGGCAGCAGATATTTCGCTCAAGTTGTTTGATGTCAAGGTTGTACCAGAGAACAAATCGGAAACCAGTAATGATAACGAGATCTCGACTATCCTGACTCTGGATTCCAGTGCCAGTCTGAAGCCCACCCTGGAAGGTGTCATTGGCAGAAAGGCACAGATTGTTTCAGTGATTTCGCCAATCGATGCCATGGACTATCTTGCCACTCACAATGTCAATATCGTGATCACAAATTCAAGTGACAATCTCAAGGAAGACTTGGCCTTCGTCAAGGTAACCAAGGCCAATTATCCACAAATTCTTTCAGTGGTCATTACGGAAGAAGCAGACTCACACCGTGTGATTGGTTTGATCAATGAAGGGCAAATTTATCGCTACCTCATTAAGCCTGTCAATCTGGGTTTGTTAAAAATTTACCTGTTGTCAGCTTTGCGCTATCAGAAAAAACTGTTACTGCAACCGGAATTGGCAATACGACATCAGGTCGCTGAAATCCAGGATGAAGAAGGGCGCAAGCTTGGTGCTTCGTTGTTCCAGCGACTGCGTTCTTTTTTTGGCGGCCACGCAAGCCCTATGGTTTAAACGTTGACCCCGGCCCTTTTGGCTCGCTGTTCCCCTGCCGCAACTCTTCACATCCTCAATACCAGTCATCATCGATAACTCTTGTTGTTAAATACTCGATGACATTTAAAAAAACAGAGTGTGTTTAGCATTCAGGAATGGAACACAATAATTTATATAAGTGACGCTCTGATTTAGTTCGTATTCGTTCGTTCTGATTGAACAAAAGTGCAGGAATAGTCGTTCTATTCCGATCTTTTGTGATTGAAGAACGGGTGAAGACGGGCTGAAATAGAGATGCCAATTGTATGAGTTATTGTGTTCCATTCCTTAGTTCATATTACAATTCAGCGATCACGTTAGTCGCAGCTTGTTTTCCAGCCCGTATCGCACCCTCCATATACCCATTCCAAACCCATGCAGCCTCAGTACCTGCCCAATGAACACGCCCTGTAGAGGGACGCAATGTATGCCCATAGCGAGTTAACACATTTATTGAAAGCGGTGATTCACATCCCTCGGTGAACGTTTCTTTAGCCCAGTCCATTTCGATGTATTCAACAGGAGTGGCAGCTTCATTGCCAAAGAGCTGTACCAATGTGCCAACGACTTGTTGCATACGCTGTACTTTATCATTCGGCAATTGCCCGGCTTCTGCAAAAACAATCAATATCCCGGAGGTTCCAGATGCTGGGGAGTTATCAAAAACACTACTAACACCCGTATCTGTGGTTGCTTGTCCGCTTAACCCGGCCGCACGCCAAAAGGCTGATGGATAGACAATATGTATTTTAAACCCGGAACTGGTCGCCCAGTTTTTTTGTAAGCTTGAGCGTGCCTGAGGCAAAGGTGGGGAAAAAGTAATTTTTTCAGCATCCGCTGGCATCATCGCAACAATAACCTGTTTTGCTTCCACGACCCCGCTGTTGAGTTGAATATAAACATGCTTCTGATTCGACGCGATCTGCTGCACAGGTTCACCCAAAATAATGCGTCGTTTTCCCAATTCCTGTGCCATGCGGATACTGATTTGTTGCGCGCCCTCAACAAAACGATATTGTTGTGCTCCCCCTTCAACCGATTGCAATATCTGATAACTTCCAGCAGAACGCACATAAAATAAAAACCACAACAATGATATTTGAGAGGAGGGGGCATCCAATATCGAGGCGACTCCTGCTTCCAATTCATCTCTTGCACCTTGCGTCTGTACATTTGCATCAAGCCAGTCACCCAGGTACTGCGCATCCCAGCTATTGGCATTTACCGCGTCCCAGGGTGCCTGTAAAGGCACAGTTACTGCCATTTCATTAATAAGAGTAATTACACGCTCCAAATCTTCAACCGTTTCAGGATCAGAGTCCAGCTCCGCACCAACCAAACGTTGGCCTTCGAATAAACCAACCGCCTCACCTTCGTTCCAGGTATCAAAAATATTAATTTCCAATTCTTGTGCCAAAGCAAGTATTTCGCTTTGTGTTGGCCCTATCCATTGTCCACCACCGTCAATGATGGCACCGGATGTATTAGCCGGCTGATTATAAGTACGCCCGCCTACCCGTGATCTGGCTTCGACAACCAGTACTGACACATCATTTTTTACAAGTTCACGTGCAGCACTCAATCCGGATAAACCGGCCCCGATAACAACGACATCAACCTTTGATGACAATTTACAAGCACTTAAATGAGTCAGACTGAATGAAGCTGTCGCGGCAGCAGCGGCTTTGATAAATGTTCTCCGTTTCATGGGGACTCCTTGGTGATAAATGTTTAGGCGGAAACGCCCATCTATCACACCACTTTGTTGTCCAGGCCGTCTGTAGGAAAAATGTTACGGAATGTATCGACTTCGTATGAAACAGGTTACATTTGGAAACATTTCATTTTGTTGACCAGACTACAGTCACTGGCGTTGATTAAACGAGAAGGAATAACAATGACATTTGATTGGTTGGCACACAGAAATAAAGATAATCATGCTGTCTGGCATACAATTGCCATACCTTCAACATTGCCGGTACTCCAGAAAACCAGAAAAGTTTATTTCCCGGTTTAATGACTGACGGTTTTCACATGATGCTACAACTTGTATTCTAACTGAAGCCTGCACAACATCAGAAGTTCTCAGAGAACCGCTCCAGTCTATTAGGCAGTTATGTTGTCATGGCACTGACAAGTGATGTGTTATAAACGCAGAGGGCGCAAAGATGTAAAGGGCACAAAATTTTTAGTGTTTTTCTCTACATCCTTTGCGCCTCTGCGTTAAATACCCGGTGATTCTTAAAACAGATGTTTTTAGCGCTTAATTCACATTTGTGGCCTGCGTAACATCAGTCAGGTAATAGAAAAAACGGTCTCTTTTCCCGTACGCCCTTTTATATCTACCTCACCCAACGGGGTAACACGCATAAATTGCTCAACCATTTTTGCTGTTTTGTGACAAATAACGATGGTGGATGATAATTCTTTATTTGCCAGTCCAGACAAACGAAAGGCGAGGTTAGTGCTGTCCCCCACCAGCGCAAGGTTTTCTGAGCGCACACCATAATGAGACACGGTAACAGGACCGGTAGCAATGCCCCAGCCTAATTTTAAATGGCGTAATTTTGAGAATTTTTCTGGCAGACTGGAAAATAGCTCGATAACCGCTTGTTGCTGAAGCAGAGCCGCATGACAGGCACTCTGTACTACCGCTAAATCATGTTTGTCGCTATGCTCCCAAAACGCAAAAATGGCATCACCTGCAAAGTCTTTTACTGTGCCACGGTTTTCATGAATGATATTCGTTAACGATTCATAGAGCTGTGACAAAACTTCAAACAACAAAGAAGATTCTGTTTGTTGCGCAAGAGCGGAAAATCCTCGGATGTCAGCAATAAGGTGAGTCACCATTTCCTGTCGGGATAAAACCCGTGTGGTCTCAACCTGATTAATACCACCAGTGCTACCGTGATCCGATTGTTCAGAAAAAATGACATACAATTTTGTTGAGCCAATATGTACAAAGTCACCTGAAATCAGTTTTTGTTCTCCACCCGAGGTAATGCGGACATTATTCACCCATGTCCCGTTCCGACTGGAATCCTTGATAGTAAGAGCATTCCCTGAGCAAGAAATAATCGCGTGATCCCTGGATACGTTCACATCCCTGATAATAATCCGTTTATCGGCAGGCACTCCCTGACAAACCCGTCCGATATATAATCTTTCGATGACATTGACACGATGGCAACAACCCTTAACATCCCGCCATTCCAAGCAGGGGAATTTATGATTTTCTAGTGCCATAACACCAGTATTCTCGCCACAGGTTACGTTCCTTACGCAATATAGAGTTTCCTTAGCCTCAGGCTGGAAACTGTCAGCCATTAAAACATGTTACGGGGGCATTAAGGGGATTTGAGCCATCACCCATTTAAAAAAATGATATTCCCGATACTTTACGGGATAAATCCACCAAAAAAATCACAAAACCAGCTAATCGCCGCATAATTCATACCTAATTATGGTATTTCCAGCCGAATGGCCTGTAAAACATATTGCTTTTGTCGATGACGAAACCCCTGTCTTAAGCCTTGAAACAACCCAGTGCCAAAGTCGGCCTATCGGGCCCGACCGTGTTAATATCCGCCCCATGCTGACTTTCCCGAATATCGACCCTGTCGCCCTCAGTCTGGGGCCCATTAAAATCCACTGGTATGGCATCATGTACTTGGTCGCCTTCAGCGCGGCCTGGTGGCTGGGTAAACGCCGTGCCAAACAAACTCCTCCTGTTGAAAAAGGCGGCTGGAATGCCGAGCAAATCTCCGATGTGATCTTTTATGGTGCTATCGGCACCGTGTTGGGCGGGCGTATTGGCTATACCTTGTTTTATGGGTTTTCCAATTTTCTCGCCGACCCTGTTTCCATCCTGCGTATCTGGGAAGGCGGCATGTCTTTCCACGGCGGCTTGCTGGGCGTACTGGTGGCCATGTGGTTGTTCGGGCGCAAAAGCAAAAAAACCTTTTTTGAAATCACCGATTTCATTGCGCCGCTGGTACCTTTCGGCATCGGTGCGGTACGCTTTGCCAATTTCATCAATGGCGAACTGTGGGGCCGGGTTACCACGTCACAATGGGGCATGGTATTCCCCAGTGGGGGACCACTGCCACGCCACCCTTCACAGCTCTACGAAATGTTCCTCGAAGGCGTGCTGTTGTTTATTATCGTATGGATTTACTCTGCCAAACTCCGCCCCCGCATGGCGGTATCCGGCGTATTTGCGCTGGGCTACGGCAGTTTCCGGTTTTTTGTGGAGTTTTTCCGCCAGCCCGATGCACACATGGGCTTTGTGGCCTTCGACTGGATGTCACAAGGGCAGATGTTATCCGCTCCGCTGATCATACTGGGCATTGTTTTATTGGTGCTGGCCTATAAAAAGCCAAAACCGGAAGAAAAGAAAAAAGTAACGAAACAGAAAAAAAGAGCAACGTAGGATGGGTTCTGCCCAGCAGACAGGCTTCGATATAAAGGTAAATTGGTGGGCGGTGCCCACCCTACAGAGAGTCGTATGAAACAGTACCTTGATTTAATGCGCCATGTTTATGAAAACGGCACCCTCAAAACCGACCGCACCGGCACCGGTACCCGCAGCGTTTTCGGTTACCAGATGCGTTTTGACCTGACGGAAGGCTTCCCCATGGTCACCACCAAAAAACTGCATCTGCGTTCCATTATTCACGAACTGCTGTGGTTTTTAAAAGGTGATACCAACATCCAGTACCTGAAAGATAACGGGGTGAAAATCTGGGATGAATGGGCTGATGAAAACGGCAACCTCGGGCCGGTATACGGTTCCCAATGGCGCAGCTGGCCCACTGCGGATGGCCGTCACGTTGACCAGATCAGCCAAGTGCTCACACAAATCAAAAACAACCCTGATTCACGTCGCCTCATCGTCTCCGCCTGGAATGTGGGAGAAATCGATAACATGGCCCTGCCGCCCTGCCATGCCTTTTTTCAGTTTTATGTGGCCGATGGCAAGCTCTCCTGCCAACTCTATCAACGCAGTGCTGACATCTTCCTCGGTGTACCGTTTAACATTGCCTCTTATGCGCTGTTAACCATGATGATGGCACAAGTCACTGGACTACAGCCCGGCGACTTTATTCATACTCTGGGCGACGCGCATCTGTATTCCAATCACCTGGAACAAACAGAATTGCAACTCTCTCGCAAACCCCTGCCCCTGCCCACATTAAAAATGAACACCGACATTGCCGACCTGTTTGCCTTTACCTTTGATGATTTTGAAGTGATCGACTATCAGTCCCATGAACACATCAAGGCACCCGTCGCCGTATGACCCTGTCACTGATCTGGGCCATGGCTGATAACCGCATCATCGGCATCGAAAACCGTCTGCCGTGGAAACTGCCTGCGGACATGAAATGGTTCCGGCAAAACACTATGGGCAAGCCCATTATCATGGGTCGCCTGACCTTTGAATCTTTTGGTGCAAGGCCCCTGCCCGGTCGGCGTAACATCATTATCAGCCGAAACCCTGCGTACACTGCTGATGGCATAGAGGTCTACACATCGCTTGAGGATGCCTTGCAATCCACACAGAGCAACGAAGAAACCATGATCATCGGCGGCATGTCGTTGTACAAACAAGCTCTACCGCTCGCCGACCGCCTTTATATGACATTGATACATGCCAATGTGGAAGGAGACGCCTGGTTCCCGGAGTTTGATTTGCATGAGTGGCAGGAAACTGCGCGTAACGATTTTCCGGCAGACGAAAAAAACCCTCACGCATACAGTTTCATCACATTGGATAAACAACCGGGAGTCTGAATCCATGGGCAAACAATATGATGCAATACCTGAAAAATTAAACGCTTTCATCACAGCCCAGAAGATATTTTTTGTCGGCACTGCGGGAAGCACGGGGAAAGTTAATATCTCTCCTAAAGGCATGGACAGCTTTCGCATCATTGATGAACACACTGTGCGCTGGCTCAATGTTACTGGCAGCGGCAACGAAACTGCTGCACACGTACTCGAAAATCAGCGCATGACCATCATGTTCTGTGCCTTTGAAGGCAAACCAATGATTTTGCGGCTTTATGGCATGACCTCAATGACACAGCCTCAAGACCTCGAATGGGAACAACATAGTCAACACTTTCCCGATTTGCCGGGTGCCCGACAAATTTTCACGCTCAACATTGATTTGGTACAACGCTCCTGCGGCATGGCGGTACCCTTTTATGATTATCAGGATGAACGTGATCAACTTAAACACTGGGCAGAAGTAAAAGGCACGCAAGGTGTCGAACAATATTGGAAAGACAAAAACACCGTCAGTCTTGATGGAAAACCTACGGGTATCTGAAAGATTATCGGATCTGGATACAGCAAGGAGAATCTGATGAAAAAAGTATTATTACAAACCGCTATTGGATGCTTGTGTCTGTCGGGCATATTAAACACACAGGCATCAGAAGTGTTTCCGGAAAATATTTTTATCACGCTCAAGGACTCTGGGGAAATTGCCCAGTATGGCGGACAATCCGTCTGGAAGGGTGACCCGGTCATGCTTTACAACGCCATCACGCCGGATGGTCAGCGCCTGGTGGTCAGCAGCCCGAAAACAGGCAATATCTACGTCTTTGATACCAGCACACACAAACGCCTGGCAAAGATCAGCGTCGGCAAAGCCCCCAAAGGTTTGAAGGTGTCACCGGACGGAAAAGAAGCTTATGTGGCCAACGAAGCCGAAGCAACGGTAAGTGTTATTGACTTGGCTGATTACAAAACTGTCGCCACAATAAATGTTGATAAAACACCGCACAATATTCATTTCAGTAATGATGGAAAATGGGCTTATGTCACCCTGCAAGGGGGAGCAGGTCTTGGTGTCATCGATACTCAAACACGCAAGTATGTAAAAGTCATCCCAACGCCGGGAATTCCCAATCCACACAATCTGGATATCTCCAAAGATGGAAAAACGGTCTATATCCGTGACCTTAGCAACACTGTCGGCGTGTTGGATTTAAGCTCTGGAAAAATGAAAAAGATAATTACCGTTGGGCAAGGTCATGCCGGTATTGATATTACGCCCGATGAAAAATATATTTTTACCGGTGCCATTGCTGATGATGTCGTGACTGTCATTGATGCGCAAAGCTTAAACGTCATCAAGAAAATAAAAGTTGGCTTTGGTCCTCACGGTGTACGCAGCAGCAAAGATGGTCGCTGGCTTTATGTCGCCATTACTGCGGAAGACAAATTTGTTGTGATCGACACCCAAACCTTTGACATTGTGCAAGAGTATAGCCTCCCATCTTTCCCTTTCTGGATTGCCGTTAATGGAAACCCATAAATGTGAATTAAGAGCTGCAACACCCTCATCCTAAAAAAACAATGGATATTTAACGCAAAGATCGCAAAGTTGACTCTTTTTCTTTGCGTCTTTGCGACCTTTGCGTTTATAACACGTCATTTGTCAACGCCACTACAACACAACCTTCTGATGTACTTAATGAGGTGCTTGTTCGGTGGTTTAAACACCTGGATTCCGGCTAAAGGCATGCCGCATGCCG
>VAPM010125771.1_pt1 | contig 12229 bp, 9 predicted proteins | sample 3395091 | NCBI WGS metagenome assembly VAPM01 (sample SAMN08290445, study PRJNA428436) | hydrothermal vent metagenome | isolation source: Deep-sea hydrothermal vent chimney 3 | place: Pacific Ocean: Juan De Fuca Ridge | reverse complement strand
TCCGCGCTCAAATCTTCAAAGATAGCTTGCGTTATGGCGTCGTCGACACCGACAATCGCGGCATCACCGGCACCCTGGCCGTGAAAAATATGTTTCTTCGCACGAACATACCCGTCCATGCCGCCATGGCGCTCAAGGTGATCGGGCGTAACATTAAGCAAAATCGCCACCTTGAAGCGCGCTGTCGGACACAGATCCAATTGATAGGACGACAATTCCAGAACGTACACGCCGTCGCGTTCCAACATCACCATATCGCCGATGGGCGGGCCCAGATTGCCCCCGAGTTCCACCTTGCGTCCGGCTTGGCTTAGAATATGCCCCAGCAGCGCCGTTGTGGTGGACTTTCCGTTGGTGCCGGTAATGGCAATGAGCGGGGCCTGGGGTTTTGAACGCACCAACAGTTCTGCATCGCCGATGATCGGCACACCCGCCTCCGCGGCCAGACGCGCTGCACGATGGGGGGTGGGAAAGGTGTGGGGAATGCCAGGACTGATCACCAGGGCGTCCATGGACGTCCAGTCGATGCGCTCAGGTTCGCGCAGCGGAATTCCTGCACGGCGGGCCCCAGCGCGCGCCGCCTCGTCGTCGTCCCACGCCACGACGCCGGCCCCGCCGTGACACAAGGCGCGCGCCGCCGCCAGGCCGGACTTTCCCAAGCCCACAACGGCAACGTGTTTGGCGACAAACTCTTCGCACCCAATCATGCGGCAACCCTCGATATCTTCATCTTATCTCAGTTTCAAAGTCGACAAACCGATCAGCGCCAAGATGGTGGCGATGATCCAGAAGCGAATCACGATGGTGGCCTCGGCCCAGCCTTTTTTCTCAAAGTGATGGTGCAACGGCGCCATGGCAAAGACGCGTTTGCCGGTCAGTTTGAAAGACACCACCTGCACGATCACCGAAACGGTTTCCAAAACGAACAGTCCGCCGACGATGGCCAGCACCAGTTCATGCTTGGTGATCACGCTGACCGTTCCCAAGGCACCGCCCAGGGCGAGCGATCCGGTGTCGCCCATGAATACCCGCGCCGGCGGCGCATTGAACCATAAAAACCCAAGCCCGCCCCCCAGCAAGGCGCCCAAAAACACCGCCAGTTCACCCGTGCCGGGAACGTAATGCAGTTGCAGATAGCCAGCGAACACCGCATTGCCCACCAGATACGAAATCAGCGCGAACACCGCGGCCGCAATCATCACCGGCACAATCGCCAAACCGTCCAACCCGTCGGTCAGGTTCACCGCGTTGCTCGAACCGACCATAACGAACACCGAAAAAAACGGGAAAAACCACCCGAACTGAACCAGCAGGTCCTTAAAAAACGGAACCGCCAGCGTGGTGGACAGGGGATGCGGCGTAAGGCGCATGATCCACAGCGCCGCCGCCAGGGCAAACGCGCTTTGCAATAAAAATTTACCCTTGCCCGGCAGGCCCTTGTGGCTGCGCCGGGAAACCTTCAGATAATCGTCGAGAAAACCGATGATCCCATACGACAGGGTGACCCCCAAAGCCACCCAGACGAAACCATTGTCATAATCCGCCCACAGCAGGGTCGATAGCACCACAGCGACCAGGATCATCAGCCCGCCCATGGTCGGCGTACCCTGTTTGGTCAACAGATGGCCTTGCGGGCCGTCCTCACGGATGGGCTGTCCGCCCTTCTGCCTAAGCTGCAACGCGCGGATCATGAGAGGACCGATCAAAAAACTGATGATCAACGCCGTCATCACCGCACCGCCGGTGCGAAACGTCAAATAGCGAAACACATTAAACGCCGGAAACTGATCCGCTAACGGAACCAGGAAATGATACAGCATGGCTCAGGTTCCCCCCATTTTTTCATCACGCATCGCGGCAAGACGCTCCACGAGCACACCCATACGCGCCCCGGCCGATCCTTTGATCATCACCACGTCGTCCACGGCAATGGCGTCTTGGAGCGCATCGGTCAATTGCACGGACGTCTCGCCATACGCGCCACGCAAAGGTTTGGGCAAAGCGTTCCATAAATGCTCCATGGCCACGCCGCTTAGAAAAACCACATCCACGGCATTTTCCACCAGCGCATCGACCAGGGCCGCGTGCGCGGCGGCGCTATCTTCACCCAGTTCCAGCATATCCCCCAACACCGCGATGCGTCGCCCCGCATTCCCCAGCGGTTGTGCGCCCAGAACATCCAAAGCGGCGCGCATGGCAACGGGCGAGGCGTTGTACGTTTCGTCAATCAACGTGAAGGCCCCCCCCGCAATGGCGATGGTGCTTTTTGCGCCGCGCCCTATCGGAGGAGTTACTTCCGCCAGCCCGGCCGCCGCTTCACGCACATTGCCGCCCACGGCATGAACGGTGGCCAGAACGCCCAGCGAATTCAAGATCCAGTGCCGACCCGCAGCGCCGATCCAGTAGGTTACGGCCCCTTGCGGCGTCAGCGCGCTGACCAACGATCCGTCGGCGTGTGCTTCAAACGCAATCACCCGAAAATCAGCGCCGATGCTTTCGCCAAAGGTGAGAATGGTCTGTGCGTCTGCGGCCTCCGCCGCTTTGCGCAAACGCGCACACTGGGCGATATCGGCGTTCAGCACCGCCGTCCAGCCCGGTTGCGCGCCTTGAAAAATCTCCGCCTTGGCGTCGGCGATCTCGTCCAGAGAGGCGAAAAATTCACTATGCGCGGGCTGAACGGTGGTGATCAAACACACGTGGGGCCGCGCCATACGGCTCAACGGTGTCAATTCCCCGGCGTGATTCATGCCCATTTCCAACACCGTGAAATCGCTGTCCGCAGGAGCCCGTGCAAGGCTCAACGGAAGCCCCCAATGGTTGTTCAGGTTGCCCGCACTGGCGTGGGTGCGGCCCTGCGCGGCGAGCACCCGTTTCAAGGCTTCCTTGGTCCCGGTCTTGCCCAACGAACCGCTCAGCGCAATGACGCGGCCTTTCAGCCGCGCCCGCGCCGCACGGGCCAGGTCTTCCAGGGCCGCCTGCGTGTCCGCCACCACCAACAACGGCGCATCGGCATCAAGAACCGGCGGACGGTGGGACACACACGCTGCCACCGCGCCCTTTTCAAAGGCGTCCGCAACAAAATCGTGACCGTCCGTATGCGGTCCGTGCAAAGCGATGAACAGATCGCCCGGCTGTAAGGTGCGGGTGTTGATGGACACCCCTTGCGCCGTCCAGTCCCGCGTCGCGTCGCCGCGCGTCGCCTGTGCGGCCTGCGTCGATGTCCACAAAGGAGAGCCCTCACACATCGCTATCATCTCCCCAATTCCGCAATGGCGGCCGCGGCCTGCGCGGCGTCGTCGAACGCAATGACCCTGTCGCCGATAATCTGACTTTGTTCATGACCCTTTCCCGCCAGCACCAGAACGTCCCCCGCCCGCAGTTTTTCGATGGCGCTGAAAATCGCCGCGCCGCGATCCGCGATTTCTTCGCCCCCCCGTGTGGCGGCGACGATCTGCGCACGGATCGCGGCCGCATCTTCGCCGCGCGGGTTGTCGTCGGTGACGATAACGCCGTCCGCACGCCGCGACGCGACGCGTCCCATTTCGGCGCGCTTGCCCACATCGCGCTCGCCACCGCAGCCGAACAGCACATACAATTTGTTGCCGGTGTGCGCCCGCAATGCCAACAGGACATTGTCCAGGGCATCCGGCGTGTGAGCGTAATCCACATAGACCCGCGCCCCATTGTTGAGCGCGCCGATGCGCTGCATGCGTCCCGGCGCACCTTGCAAACGTTCCAGCGCTTCGAGCGCACCTTGACGATCCGCCCCTACGGCCAGGGCGAGCCCCAAAGCACACAATGCATTTTCCACCTGGAACGCCCCCACCAGCGGCAAGAAGAGTTCGGTTTTTTGACCTTCCACCTGCAGCAGCAGGCGCTGCGCGTCGTCCTGGGCCTCGCGTTCAAGAAGACGGATGCGCTGGCCCGCCCGGCCATAGGTGAGAACCTCAAGGCCGCGTTTGCGCGCCGTGGCGACAATTTCCTGCGCTTCGGGACGATCGGCATTGACGACCGCCGCGCCGCCATCTTCCACCACTTCGGCAAACAGACGCAACTTGGCGCGCAGATAACTCTGCATATCGCCATGGTAATCCAGATGATCGCGCGAAATGTTGGTGAACCCTGCGGCTTTGATGCGCACGCCATCCAGACGGAATTGTTCAAGCCCGATGCTGGAAGCCTCCATGGCCAAATGATCCACGCCTGCATCCGCCAGACGTTTCAGGGTTTCGTGCAGCTTCACGGGCTCCGAAGTGGTCAAAACGCCCGCTTCATCGAAACCCGCGCCATGCACGCCGAGAGTCCCGAGGCCCGCGGCCTTATGTCCCAGGTGTTGCCAAATCTGCCGCAGGAACGAGACGCTGGAGGTCTTACCATTGGTGCCGGTGATCGCCACCACGGTTTCGGGCTGCACTCCATAAAAGTTCGCCGCCATTTTTGCGAAGGCGCGCCGCGGTTCCTCATCTTCCACAAACAACACGCCCGCCACGGCTTTCGTGCCCGCAGGCGTCAGCACGCACACCGCCCCATTCTCGATAGCCGCCGCGATATAATCGCGCCCATCCACACGCGCGCCGGGCAAGGCGGCGAACACGAACCCCGGGCGCACGGTGCGAGAATCACAACTCAGGCCCTTGATTTCCAGCTCCGCGACGGCGGTGCGCTCCCCGATCATGTTCTCCATGCCTTTCAACAGTTCAATAAATCGCACGACGGACACCCCCCCCGCGCATCGCGGTGCGCTGCGGTACCTTGGCATCGGGAATAAACAAGGGTTGCCCAGGAGCGCTTTGCGCGTTCGGATCGACGGAACCGGGTGCCAGGCCGAACAACGGCCCCATCCGAGCGATAATCCGTCCCACCGCCGGCGCGGCGACCCAACCGCCGGTGGCGTAGCCGAAAGTCGTCTTGTCGCCCTTGGGTTCATCCAACATCACCAGCACCACGAACCGCGGCGCCGTCATGGGAAACACACCGACGAAACTGGACACCAGGACTTTGGTTTCATAACGACCGTTTTTTTCCTTTTCCGCCGTCCCGGTCTTTCCGCCCACCAGATATCCCTTGACCGCGGCACCGCCGCCGGTGCCGTCACGCACTACTTTTCGCATCAACGCGCGCATTGCCCGCGATGTCCTGGCGCTGATGACCCGCGTGCCGCGCGGCACCTCTGGGTTGCGGACTTTCAGCAAGGTCGGTTGGTGCATCACACCGCCGTTGACCAACGCCGAGACGCCCGCCGCCACTTGCAAGGCACTGACCGCAATGCCATGACCGTAGGCGATGGTCATGGTTGAAATCTTTCCCCATTGTACGGGCGATTCGGGAAACAAGGGCCTTCCGACTTCGGGCAACTCTATGGTCGGTTCCGACAACAATCCGAAACGTTTCAGATATTTTCGCTGAGTTTTTGCGCCCACATCCAACGCCATTTTGGCCGCGCCGATGTTCGAAGAATAGGTGAGAATTTCCGGCACACTCAACCAGCGCTTCTTGGGGTGAAAATCGGAAATGGTGAAACGCGCAATATGGATGGGGCGTGTCGCATCATAACCGTCGGTCAATTTCACGACACCGGAATCCAGCGCCATGGCGGTGGTGAAAAGCTTGAATGTCGAGCCCATTTCATAGACCCCCTTGGTGGCGCGATTGAAGCCTCGATCGCCCAGGGATTGTTGCGGATTGTTCGGGTCGAAATCCGGCAAAGACACCATCGCAAGCACTTCGCCGGTATTCACGTTCATGACCACGCCCGCAGCGCCCTTGGCCTTGAATTTATCCATGGCGCGACCCACGGCATCGTACAAAATCGACTGCACCCGCAAATCGACGGACAGCGTAAGCGCCTTGCCTTCGCCACCGAGACGGCGTTCGAATGTGCGCTCGATTCCGGCAATGCCACGTCCGTCCGTATCCGTATATCCTAGAATATGGGCAAAAATAGAGCCGTAGGGATAGACCCGTCGTTCCCCCTTGCGAAAACCGAAACCCGGCAATCCCAAGCGGTTCACCGCCCACACCTGATCCGGCGTCAAGTTGCGCGCCACCCACTCGAAACGTCCCGGTCCATTGATCTCTTTCATGACCTTTTTAAGATTGAGTTTCGGCAAAACGCCAAGCAGACGCTGTGTATCTTCACGCGCGCTACCCACACTTCGCGCGGCCTTGGGATCCACATAGAGGGACCGGGTCGGCAAACTGACGGCCAGCACCCGCCCTTTGCGATCCCGCACATTTCCGCGCGACACTACACGTCGTTTCGCCGTCGCCTTGGCTTTCGCCTGGGCCAGGGCCTGCCATTTAGGAGCGCCGGCCTCGCCGTAACGGCTGAGTTCCACCAACCGCCCGCCCAGAACAACGAACGCCAAAGCAAACACCACCCCCGTCACCAACAAACGCGTGCGTCCTTGGTCGAGAGCCTGTTTACGCATGCTTTCCATGCGGATGCGCTCATGGTTCAAGGTCTCGAAAGGAATTTCCCGCAGGGGGCTCAAGACCGACTTCATGGCGCGCCCCGCGTGTTCGAGCCAACTTTTTCACGTCGGGGAATCGCTTTCACGGCACCAACGTCCATAACCTGAGAGGGGCGAATCGGGCCCATGCCCAGCGTCTTGATCGCCAGCACGCGAAGCCGTGCTGGGTTATTCACTTGCGCCCATTCCGCGCGCAGCACATGCAGCGCGCGACGCTCGCTGCCCAACTCGCGTTTCAGGCGTTGTTGCGTCCCTTCCAAATCCAGGACCTGATATTTAACCGAAAACAAAACCAGCGAAATGCCACCGGCAAGCAACAGAAACAACACCGTGGTATAGCGTAGAAACGTGGCGCGTCTCAGAATGCTCATGCGGCCCTCCTGGCGGAAGAGCCATCCCAGGGCGGCGCGTTGGTGCGCCGCGCCGCACGCAACCGCGATGAGCGCGCGCGTGGGTTCTTCGCGCATTCCTCCGCACTCGGTTTGATCACGCCTTTTTTCAACAATTCAAACGAGGGCGCAAAACCGCGCTCTGCCGCTTCCGGGACATGACGCGAAGGGTTCGGCAAATTTCCCGATCGGGCATTCAAAAACGCCTTGATCCGTTTGTCTTCCAGCGAATGAAACGCCACCACCGCCAGACATCCGCCGGGCGCAAGCACCTTTTCCGCCGCCTCCAGACCCCGGTCGATTTCGCCCAGTTCATCGTTCACGTAAATGCGTAGGCCCTGAAAGGTGCGGGTCGCCGGATCAATGCCGTTTTTGGATTTTCGCACCACACGTCTCACGATTTCCGCCAATTGGCCGGTGCGTGTAATGGGGGCTTCCGCCCGCGCCTCGACAATGGCGCGCGCCACATGGCGCGAACGACGTTCTTCGCCGTATTCGTAAATGATTGTGGCAAGCTGTTCCTCGCTCAAGGTATTGACCACCTCGGCGGCGCTCATGCCATCTTGCTCCATGCGCATATCCAAAGGACCGTCGGCTTGAAACGAGAACCCGCGCGCGCCCTGGTCAATCTGCATGGAAGACACACCCAGATCCAACGCCACCCCGTCCACGGGCAAGGCACCATGCGCGTCCAGCAATGTGAACATATCGCCGAAACGTCCCTGAAGAACGCGCAGCCGGCCTTTGAACTCAACCTCCATTTCCCGGGCGCGGACAACCGCATCGGGATCGCGGTCAATGCCCCAGACCGTGCATCGCGCAGCTTCGAGCAGGGCCCGCGAATAACCGCCGGCACCGAAAGTTCCGTCCACATAAACACCGCCGTCACGTGGCTTGATAACCTCGACAACCTCTTTGAGAAGCACCGGAATATGGGGCCCAACCCTCTCCACCCGACTCATCGCCCTATTCCTCCCCGCCCGGAGCGCAGACTTTACGCTGCGGCAACAAGCTAAGCGTCGCCCCCTTCGCCCGGGCGCGCGCCAAAGCCTCGCCACGGTGTTCACGGTAAGCCGCGGGCGACCAAATCTGAAATCGTGAGCCGCGCCCCACGAACAACGCCTCACCTTCAATGCCTGCGTGTTCGCGCAATTCTCTGGGCAAACTGACACGCCCTTCGGGATCGAAGGCAAGCTGGTAGGCGCTTTCCAAGGTGATGGCGGCCAGATCTTCCTGGTCCTCGCTGAACAGGTCCAGGTTTCCCTCCAGACTTTCGGCCAAACGCCGCATAAACGCTTCGCTCGCGCCTTCAATGGCGGGATATTTGAAATAGGGATAGACATAAACGCCTGCAAACCCATGACGCGCGTTTTGCGCAACGATCACAGCCTCACGAAAGGGCTTCGGGATCGATACCCGGCCTTTGCGATCAATCTTATTGAGATGACGGCCGACGAGCAGCGTCATGTCTCCCCCGGGTTCGATGCATCAACACGGGTCTTCCGACCCTCCCTCGCGCCGGGTTCAAGCGGTCCCGCCCCCTTGGCGAAACCCTGGAACCCGGAACCCTCGCGGATGAGGGAAACCATCCGCTTGCGGACTCACATGGGTCATTATGGGATATCATGGGACGTTATGGGCGTCAATGGGAAGCGGCCCTGCCAGCAGAAGACTGCCCCGCACGAAAAAAGCCCCGTTAAAACAACGGGGCTTCTCACGTCTCGGAATTGTATCCGCTAAAAGTATCCGCTTACTTCAACGACACCGCCACGAAGCGAAAGCCGGAAGGCGTTTGAACAAGCAAAAGAACGGACTTTTTCCCCGCCTTTTTCGCATTCTCGACCAGTTTCTTAGCCTTCTCGGGGCTATCCACTTTTTGTTGGCTCACTTCGACCAACATGTCCCCGGGGCGGATGCCTTGTGCATATGCCGAACCGTTTTCGTCCACATCAACGATCACCACACCTTGGGCATTCTTGGGGACGGACAGTTGCTCGCGCGTTTTATCGCTCACCGGCGACAGCGCCATGCCCAACGAAGCCACGTCGATGGTGGTGTCTTGTTCGTTTGGTCCCGAAGATCCGTTTTTCGATTTGGCGACGACTTCCGATTCCTTCAGTTTTCCGATCTTGACCTTTAAGGTTCTCAATTTCCCGTCGCGCCAGACTTCGACATCAATGGTACGGCCCACGTTGGTATCGGCCACGATGCGCGGCAGTTGACGCATTTCACCGACGCGCCGCCCGTCAAAGGAGAGAATCACATCGCCGGAATGAATGCCTGCCTTGGCGGCGGGGCTGTTTTTGGTCACATCGGCAACCAGCGCGCCGGTGGCTTTTTTCAACCCCAGAGTTTCGGCGATGGAAGCCGTCACCGTCTGAATATGCACCCCGAGCCAACCGCGTTTAACGCGACCGTATTTGATCAACTGCTTGATCACCGGATTGGCCGTGCTGGAAGGAATGGCGAAACCGATGCCCACGCTGCCGCCGGAAGGAGAATAAATGGCGGTATTGATACCGATGACTTTGCCGGCGATATTGAACATGGGGCCGCCGGAATTGCCGCGATTGATGGAGGCATCGGTCTGAATGAAATCGTCATAGGGACCGGCGTTGATATCGCGACCGCGCGCGGAAATGATCCCCGCCGTCACGGTGCCGCCAAGACCGAACGGATTGCCGATGGCCAGTACCCAGTCGCCCACCCGCGAAACGTCGGAATTCCCGAACGCCACGGCCGGCAATTTGCGGCTGGTATGCACTTTCAACACCGCCAGATCCGTTTTCACGTCGCGTCCGACAATCGTCGCCTTCAAGCGCGTGTTGTCGTGCAAGATGACATAGACTTCGTCTGCGTTATGCACAACGTGGTTGTTGGTCACGACATAAGCATCGCCGTTGGAACGATCGTCGATGATAAAGCCGGACCCCAAAGACGTCGCCTTGCGGCGGTGGAGTTTCCCCTTGTTCTTGGGGGCATTCTTGTTGAGGAAGTCCTTGAAAAAATCACGAAACGGCGAGCCCGGCGGGAACTGCGGCAGCACCGGTCCGTTGTCACGGCTTTCAATGACCTGGGTGCTGGAAATATTCACCACCGAAGGCAATAATTTTGCCGCCAGATCGGCGAAACTGTCCGGCGCGCCTTTGGCCAGGGCGGGAGACGCGTTCATGAGCGTAAACGCCAACAGCACCGCAAAAACGCCCAAACGGGCACCCAAACGAGCGCCTACAACGCGCTGCCCAAACCGACGTTCACTTGGATTCATAAAAGACATGCGTATCAACATGGGTTCCGCCATTTTTCGAGGGTTTCATAAACTGCAAATCGTTCCGGCACGCGTCGCGGAAACGACCTTCGTCGCCTCCCGCGTGTCCACATCACATCAAACGCCGTGACGCAACACAACCGCCAGACCCTTACTTGTAAGAAATGAATGGGGAAGAAGTATGGCGGAAGCTCGCCTGGATTGCGACTTGTTTCCCACACACACGCAGCCCCCCCCTAAAACACCCGGCTCCCCCCTAAAAAAGGGGCGAGCCGTGGCATTAAAATATATCGAAACACCCTACTTTGACTTAGGCGTGCCATTTTCATCGCCGAAGAAACGGAAGAAATCTCCTTTCGGCGACAACACCAGATTGGCATCGCCCTGGGCAAGGGCGTTTTTGTAAGCCGTCATGGAACGGTAAAAGGCAAAGAATTTCGGATCCTTGCCATAGGCCTTGCCCAAAATGCTGTTTTTCGCCGCGTCGCCTTCGCCGCGCAGGATTTGTCCCTTGCGCTGAGCTTCCGCGAGAATCACAGTTTTATCGCGATCGGCGCGGGATTCGATTTCCAACTTGGCTTTCTCGCCGTCGGCACGTAACTGGTTCGCAACTTTTTTACGTTCCGAGCGCATGCGGTTGTATACGTTTTGCGAAATTTCCGGCGGCAAGTCGGTTCGCACAATGCGCACATCCTGAATTTCGATTCCAAAAGACTTGGTTTCCGCCGCCAGACGCAGTTTGATCTCCAGCATGATGCTATCGCGTTTCGAGGACAAAAGTTCCCCCAAAGAATTACGCGCCATCGAGTTGCGCACCGCCGAATTCAATATCCGTCCCACTTGATCGCGGAACTGCCCTTCGGTACGCAACGCCTTGAAAAACATCAACGGATTGATGATGCGATAGCGCGCAAACGCGTCGACATTGATGCGTTTCTGGTCATTCAAAATGACCTGTCCCGGAGGCGGATCAAGGCTGAGGACACGCCGGTCGTAATAAACGATATCCTGAATGAAGGGAATTTTCACATACAGACCCGGCGCGCGGATCACACGTTGCGGATTACCGAACTGCATGACGATCGCCTGTTCGGTCTGGTCCACCGTGAAAAGCGAGGCGGAACCGACGATGCCGAACGTCACCAGCACAACACCCAAGATGACCATGGCTTTGCTCATCACTTGCCTCCGCTCTTTTTCTTCAATTCCGGTAGGGCGAGATAGGGCACCGCACCTGCGCCATTCTGATCCAGAATTACCTTGTTGGAATTTTTCAAGATACTTTCCATGGTTTCCAGATAAAGGCGTTTTCTTGTAACCTCTTTAGCGACTTTGTAGGTGTTGTATACCGAAATAAAGCGTTTTGCTTCACCGTCGGCTTCCTTGGTCACCTGTTCCTTGTAGGCTTCGGCCTGTTGCAGCATCTTCTCCGCCTGGCCCTGCGCGGTGGGGATGATCTTGTTGGCGTAGGCCTGGGCCTCGTTCTTTTTACGATCCAGATCCTGACGCGCGGACTGGACATCGTTGAACGCTTCGATAACCTGTGCGGGCGGGTCCACCTTCAACAACTGCACCTGCAAAATGGTGACACCGGACTTCAGGTCGTCGAGGATTTTTTGCAACGATTCGCGCGTCTTGTCGGACACCAGTTGGCGGTCCGTGGTGAGAGCGTTTTCCAGACTGGTCTGGCCGATCACCTCACGCATGGCGCTTTCGGCCGCCAGCTTGATCGTATTGCGCTGATCGCGAATGCTGAATAAATAATCACCCGCGTCCTTGACTTTCCATTGCACCGTAAACTGGACATCGATGATGTTCTGGTCCTGGGTCAGCATCAGGCTTTCCGTGAGGACGTCGCGGCTCGATGAAATGGGACGGCCAAGACTGTTCACCCCTTCTCCCGCGGCACGAAAGCCCACGTCGACGCGGCGCACCGCAGCAACGTTGGGCGTCAACACTTTGCCGATGGGCGCGGGATAGAACCAGTGCAGACCGGGACCCCGATCGTCGCTCGGGATATGCTTGCCGAACAGCATCACCACGCCTTCGTAACCGGCTTCAACGCGGTAAATGCCGCTAAGCATCCACAACGCCACTGC
>VAPM010233189.1_pt1 | contig 12230 bp, 7 predicted proteins | sample 3395091 | NCBI WGS metagenome assembly VAPM01 (sample SAMN08290445, study PRJNA428436) | hydrothermal vent metagenome | isolation source: Deep-sea hydrothermal vent chimney 3 | place: Pacific Ocean: Juan De Fuca Ridge | reverse complement strand
GCCCCAGACCTTCGACTCGAACACCCAAGCGGGTCGGGCGCTCGACGACGTGCCCGTACCGGAGTGGATCGACGCCGAGATCGAGGGGGGCATGGCGGGCCGTCTCGGCAAGGTGATGTACACGGCGGTGACCACCGAGTACGGGGGTGAGGCCGCCGACCTTCCCGCACTCGCACTCATCTACCTTCTCGGGTGGAACCCCCGCAGAGAGATCGAGGTCGCAGGCACGGATGAGGCGTTCCATATTGTCGGTGGATCCGATCTGGTCGCGACCCGGATGGCGGAACGGCTCCCTGCGGACTCCATCACGTTGGGGGCTGCGCTCGAGGCGGTGCGGGACCTGGGTGGTGGTAGTTACCGATGTACCTTTCGCAGCGACGCTTCGGTGTTCGACGTCACAACTGACCACGTCGTGCTGGCGCTTCCGTTCACGAAACTGCGCGAAGTCGACCTCGACGGAACCGAGATCTCCCAAATCAAGAAACGGGCGATCAAGGAACTCGGCATGGGCCTGTCCTCGAAACTCCATCTCCAGTTCTCATCGAAGCCCTGGCTGGATGTGAACCGAAGCGGCTTCGCCCTCACCGAGGGAGACTCCTTCCAGATGGTATGGGACGAGACGTACACCTCGACCGCGAATTCGGGCATCCTGGTGAACTACACCGGCGGCAACCGGTCCGTTGAGAGAGTGACCGATTATTCAGGTGCGGCACCGTCGGATCTCGTCACCGAGATGCTCCAAGCGATCGAGCCCCTCTTCCCCGGCTCGACGATGGCGTTCAACGGGAAGGGGTGGCGAGACCACTGGATCGCCTCACCCTGGCACTATGGCTCGTACTCCTATCTCCGGAGAGGCCAGCACACGGGCTTCTCCGGTATCGAGCCGGTGCCAGAGGGCAATCTGCACTTCTGCGGAGAGCACACCTCGATCGAGTTCCGCGGCTTCATGGAAGGAGCGGCCCGCCCGGGCTCACGCGCCGCACGGGAGATCCTGGGCTGAAGGCTCTCGCTCGATCAGGCGTAGTCCTCGATCGGGGGGCAGGCGCACATGACGTGCCGGTCGCCGTAGGCGTTGTCGATACGGCCTACCGGAACCCAGTACTTCCACTCCCGCAGACCGGGCACTGGATAGGCAGCGTCCTCCCGGGTGTAGGGGTGTGACCAGTCTGTGACCATCAGATCCTCTGCCGTGTGTGGCGAGTTGTGGAGCACTGAATCTTCAGCGGTCACCTTGCCGGCGGCCACCGCGTCGATCTCGCCCTTGATGGCGATCATCGCGTCGATGAACCGGTCGAGTTCGTACAGGGACTCGGATTCGGTGGGCTCGACCATCAGTGTGCCTGCAACGGGGAACGACATCGTCGGGGCGTGGAACCCGTAATCGATGAGTCGCTTTGCAACGTCCTCGTTCGTGATGCCCGTGTCGTGGTCGATGCCTCGGATGTCGAGGATGCACTCATGGGCGACCAGGCCGTGGGGCCCCGTGTAGAGCACGGGGTAGTGCGGAGAGAGTCGCTTGGCGATGTAGTTGGCGTTGAGGATCGCGACTTCGGTCGAGCGACGGAGGCCGAGCGGGCCGAGCATCGCGATGTACATCCATGAGATCGCGAGCACACCGGCGGAGCCCCATGGCGCCGACGACACCGCCCCCGAGCCATCCTGTGGACCGGGCATGTCGGGTACGAGTCCGTGTCCAGGGAGGTACGGGGCGAGGTGAGCCTTCACCCCGATGGGTCCGACTCCTGGACCACCGCCTCCGTGGGGGATGGCGAACGTCTTGTGAAGGTTCAGGTGCGAGACATCGGACCCGAAGGATCCCGGTTCGGCGATCCCGACCATGGCGTTCATGTTGGCGCCATCGAGGTAGACCTGACCTCCGTACTTGTGCACGATGTCGCAGATCTCGACGATGGTCTCCTCGAAGACGCCGTGCGTCGATGGGTAGGTGACCATGATCGCAGCGAGGTTCTCAGTGTTCGCTGCGGCCTTCTCCTCGAGATCTGTAACGTCGATGCTGCCGTCGTCATCGCTCTTGACGACGACGACCTTCATTCCTGCCATGACCGCAGAGGCGGGGTTGGTTCCGTGTGCGGACGATGGGATGAGGCAGATGTTGCGGTGGCCCTCACCGTTGGACTCGTGGTACCCACGGATGGTCAGCAGTCCTGCGAACTCGCCCTGAGCGCCCGAGTTGGGCTGGACGGAGACCGCGTCGTACCCAGTGATCGAGGCGAGCCAGTCCTCGAGCTCGGTGATGATCTCGAGGTATCCGGCAGCCTGGTCGAGCGGGATGAACGGATGAAGGTCGGTGAACTCGGGCCAGGTGATCGGTGCCATCTCGGCAGACGCGTTCAGCTTCATCGTGCACGACCCGAGCGGGATCATCGACCGATCGAGGGCGATGTCCTTGTCCTGGAGACGACGAAGGTAGCGAAGCATCTCGGTCTCGGAGCGGTACCGGTGGAACGTCGGGTGCTCGAGGAACGTCGATGTGCGTTCGAGTGCGGTCGGGATACCGGACGGGACGTTATCGACCGGTGTGTCGTCGACCCCGAAGATCTCGCACAGCACATCGATGTCGGCGTACGTCGTCGTCTCGTCGACCGAGACACCGACCGTCATGGCGTCGATCGGGCGGAGATTGACCTTGCGCTGGCGTGCCTTTGCAAGAACCTCGTCGGCGTCATCGACATGGATGGTGAGGGTGTCGAACCAGGAGTCGCTCTCGATCGTCAGTCCTCCTGCTCGCAGACGTGCAGCGAGTCCGTTGGCGTGACGGTTGACCTGCTCAGCGATTGCGGTGACCCCCTCCGGCCCGTGGTACGTGGCATAGAGTCCGGCCATCACGGCGAGCAGCACCTGGGCGGTACAGATGTTCGATGTCGCCTTGTCCCTGCGGATGTGCTGCTCACGTGTCTGGAGCGTGAGGCGGAGCCCCGTTCTGCCTGCCGAGTCGACCGATACGCCGACGAGGCGGCCGGGCATCGAGCGTTTGTACGCGTCTCGCGTGGCCATGAAGGCTGCGTGTGGCCCTCCGAACATCATCGGCACGCCGAAGCGCTGTGAGGAACCGATGGCGACATCGGCACCAAGTTCGCCGGCCGGTGTGAGCAGCGTGGAGGCGAGGAGGTCGGTAGCGACGGCGACCAGGACACCAGCTGCGTGGGCTGTGTCGATGATCGGAGCGATGTCACGGATCCGGCCGGACGAACCCGGGTACTGGAGCAGGATGCCGAACACCTCAGAGAGGTCGATGTCTGTCTCCGGGTCTCCGACGATGATCTCGTACCCGAGGGGGGTCGCACGGGTTGTGAGGACTTCGATGGTCTGGGGGTGGCAGTCCTCGTCGACGAAGAACGCCGTGTGCTTGTTCTTGCCAACTCGTTTGATGAGGGTCATCGCTTCGGCTGCAGCCGTCCCCTCGTCGAGGAGTGACGAGTTGGCGATCTCGAGCCCTGTGAGGTCGGTGACTGCTGTCTGGAAGTTGAGGAGCGCTTCGAGCCTGCCCTGGGAGATCTCCGGCTGATACGGCGTGTAGGCGGTGTACCACCCGGGGTTCTCGAGTACGTTGCGCTGGATCACGCCGGGCGTGATCGTGCCGTAGTACCCCATGCCGATGAACGACCGGTACACCTCGTTCTTGTCCGCGGCTCTGCGTATGCGGGCGAGGGCATCGACCTCAGAGAGCGGACCATCGACCGTCGGGAGCCGGTGCGATCGGATCGCATCCGGTACTGCCGCATCGATGAGCGCGTCGAGTGACGGCTGCCCGATGGCCTCGAGCATCGCAGCGACGTCGTCGTCGCGGGGTCCGATGTGACGGGTTGCGAACGCTCCGAGCTGGGGGATTGACATGGGTTGCTCCTGACGGCACGGCGAAGACTCTTCGTGCCCCGTCTGTCGGAGAACCTGAGAGATTCACCACCTCACGGCGGCTTTCCCCTTCGGTGAGGGATGAACCCTGCTTTCCAGAGGTGCCTCGTCCTCGCGGTCCGTGTGCCTGAGAGATTCCCGGGGCGGTTGCTCCTTCGGCGCCGGCTGCCGGCTCTCCCGCGAGGCGTCACCAGCCCCCCAAGCGTATCAGGACTCTGGCGCTGAAACAGCCCGTATCCGAGCCGTACTAGCGCCAGAGTCCTTGGGGTGTTCCGGGGCCCACTATGCCGCTCTGATCTCGCGGTGTGCAATAACGGCTACGAGATCCGATCAAGTAACTGCAGCAACGTTGCTCGTTCCTGGGGACTCAACGGCTCCATCGTCTCTGTGGTTATCTCGCGGGCAGCCACGACCATCTTGTCGAGCTGACGCGAGCCCTTCGGAGTCAGTTCTGCAAGCAGCCGCCGACCGTCTTCAGGATGCTGACGGGTTCGGACGAGCCCCTGAGCAACGAGCCGATCGATAACCCCCTTGATGGTTGCCGCATCCATCGCCGTCATCCTGCCCAGTTCGTTCTGGGACGTCGGGCCCTGCTCCGCGAGTTTCACCATCGCAGCGAACTGGGCCGGGGCTATCACCGGGTCCATCCTCTCTGAGAAGATCATACGATGCCGCTGGTTTGCCTTGCGAAGGACGAAGCCGATCTGCTCTTCGAGCGTGTAGTCATTCATAGGATGTTGCTCCGTTGGGCATCTGAGCCTAACGCCGGCCCACCGACACCCGTCGGGTCGCCGACCCGGACGATGCGTCCGGCGAGCACCAGGGCGGCCGCCGCGATGCGGTCGTCCGAGACAAGGGTGCCTGCGAGACGCGCGCCAGCGGTGAGAGCCCTCTCGACCTCGCGATCTGAGAGCGGTGCGACCTCTGTGGTGACCATCCTCTCGCCGAGATCTGTGTCGGGATCCAACTCGCCCGCAGCGACCCTCTCGACGCCAGGGTGTCCCGGAAGATCCACGGCGTTGGCGATGATCGTGGCCGCGGCATCAGCGGCGGCCGCAGTGTGAGCGAGCACGGTGACGGAGTCGGCGATACCGAGCGATAGGCTCCGCCCGTGTCGACCGCTGGTCGCGATGCCGCGCACAGGATCGTTGGACGTCACCACCATCTTGCCGACGATGCTCGGTACGCGTGGATCCGGGACGAGACCCACATCGAATCGGGCTCCGGATCCAAGATGCAAAGCGATATCGCCACCGTTGTTGACGAAGGCACGCTTGATCTCTTCACCCGCTTCATGCTCGTTCACCGATGCAAGAATCTCGTCGGCGACCGCACCCGCGACCGCAGCCATGGGTGTGATGAACGTCTCCGGGAACAACTCCACAGCTGTCGACATCCTGCGACCGACGGGACTCTGCGGCAGGATCGAGCCGAGGGGACGACGAAGGAGGTCGAGTTCCGCGACGAGTTCGTCGAGGATCGTCGCGAACCGCTGTGTCGCTCGTTCGTGAGCGCGTACCCGCACCGCGTCGTCTCCCGAGACCTCGATGATGAGATCGATCGGCCCGTGGTTGAGATGGAGGCGCATTCCGTCGGGCGTCGTTGCGGCGGTGGGTCCGTTCACGCCTCGATCCACGGATCAGGCACCGGGTCGAGCGGCCACGGTTGGTCGGAGGCTGCAAGGCACTCGACGCCCGGCCCGGCGATGACGTCAGCGAGCGGTTGGATGGCCTCGAGGTGTCCACCCATCGCCGCGTAGTCCTCGAGCGGCATCGTGAACTCGAGCGGGGCGACCAGAGCCGGTGTGGGAACGTAACCGAATGATCCGGGAGGAAGCGTCGTCACATCGACCATTACCGTGATTCCGCCGCCCGGCCACACGTACACCGGGGCGCCACCCATCGTCACCCTCGTCACCGCATCTTTGACGGAGCGTGTCAGTCGTACAGGGTTCTCGGTCGCCCCTGCACGCAACGACCCGCCCGCGCCGGCCATGAACAGCACGGAACTCAGAGCCGGCTCACAGTTCTCCCGGATGCGCTCGACCGACACGGCGAGGCGATTGGGGAGGTCCCCTTGCCGAGGCACGAGGTCATCGTCGAGTTCGTAGAACGCATGGTGCTCGCCGGTGGTCCCCACCATCAGGATGGTCATGCCGGGATGAGCGACCTTTGGGTCGAACCCATCAACGATCTCCAGGGGATCGTCGATATCGGTGCCACCCCACCCTGTCCCGGGGCTCGCGACGTTGAAGTATCTCCCCGGCGTCGAACGCCGACCCCTGATCTTGATCCCGGACGGCATCGTTCCAAGCATCTTCCCCGCCTGGTGCTCGGAAAGCACACCGGTGATGTGATCGTCGATCACGACGACCTCGTCGACTTTGCCGTACCACTGCTTGGCGAACATGCCGATGGTGGCCGACCCGCATCCGACCCGCATCCGCTGCTCGACCACGCCGTCGATCGTTGGAGGATGGCCCGCCTGAACGATCACAGAGGAGCCGCCGTCGACCTGCAACTCGGCCGGCTCTCCACGACAGAGAGCGAGCAATGTGCGCATCGTTGTGACACCCTCTCGATTGGATCCCCCTGTGAGGTGGTTGACACCGCCGAGTGACAGCATCTGTGATCCGTACTCGGCTGTCGTGACGTGCCCGACGTGCTCACCGTTCGCGTAGACGTCTGCCTTCTCGGGGCCGAGATGACGGTCGGTGTCGATCTTCACCTTGACGCCGCAGTACGAGAAGATCGCCTCGGTGACCACGGTCACAGTGTCGACGCCGCGGACCACGCTCGACACGATGAAGGGGGCGGGCTTGTAGTCGGGGTACGTTGTTCCGGCCCCGACGCCTGTCACGAACAGGTCATCGCGCGCTACGAGGTCCCCCGACCATCCGTCTGCGACGGCTGCGAACGGGACCAGCGCTCCCCCTGCATCTGTCGTCCGCTTGAGCACCACGAGGGGATCCATGCGTGTCAGGACACCATCGACGTTGCCGTAGCGGTCGCACGCACCGGTACGCCCGGGCTTGATGAAGCACATGATGGGGCAGGCGTCGCAGCGGATCTTCGAGTCGGGATCGACGACGGTCATCTACGTGCCTCCCTGATCGCCTCGAGGACCCGCTCAGGAGTCGCAGGCACGCTGCGTACCGGTGCGCCGACGGCGTCGCGAATGGCGTTCAAGATTGCCGGCGCCGTCGGAACGAGAGAGTGCTCTCCGATTCCCTTCGCGCCGTACGGCCCGTGCGGGTCACTGGACTCGACGAGGATGTGCACGATCTCGGGGACGTCACCCATCGTGGGGATGAGGTAGTCGTGCAGGTTCTCGGTGCGGCCAGGTATGTAATCCTCCATCAGTCCCAGACCGATCCCCTGAGCGATCCCACCCTCGATCTGGCCCTCGATCAGTGTCGGGTTGATCGCCCGACCCACGTCGTGCGCCGCGGTGACTCTGATCAGGTGCACGGTGCCGAGCTCGGGGTCGACCTCGAGCTCAACCATATGCGCGCCGAATCCGAACACCGCATACGGGCTCCCTTGACCATTCTCATTGAGTGGAGTCGTCGGCGGGTCGTACGTCCCTTCACCGACGGCAACGAACCCCCGATCGTCCACCGGGACCGTCGACAGATCGATCGTCTCGGTCGCCTCACCCCGATGGATGACAAGCCGACCCGATTCGATCGCGACGTCAACGCCTTCCTCAGCACCCACAGACGATCCCAGCGCCGCGAGCAGGTCGGATGCAGCGAGCTTCGTTGCGTTCCCTGTGACGTACGTCTGGCGTGACGCAGATGTCTTCCCTGCGTCGGGTGTCGTATCGGTGTCTGCGCCGATACGAACGATCACGTCCGAGCTCACACCGAGCGCGTCGGCACAGATCTGCGTCATGACGGTGTCGGCACCCTGGCCGATATCCACGGCGCCTTGATACAGAACGACCGTTCCATCGGGACGGAGTCCGACACGGATCGTCGAGGGGTTCGGGAGGGACGTGTTCCCACATCCGTACCACACCCCGGAGAGCCCGACACCGCGCACCCTGGTGCCATCGGTGCCGGCGGATCGCTCGGCACGTGCACGCTGCCAGTGGGGCTTAAGCGCCTCGAGGCAGTCCTTGTAGCCGACACCGCCATCGAAGACCTGTCCGGTGACCGTGGGCAGGCCGACGTCGAGCGCGTTGTCGAGCCGGAACTCGAGCCGGTCGATGCCGGATGCATCGGCGAGCTCGTCAAGCAGGCACTCGAGCGTGATCGTGGCCTGGGGGACCCCGAAACCCCGGAACGCACCCGACGGTGGGGCGTTCGTGTGTACCGCAGTCGCCTCTGCCCGGTACGCCTGATAGAGATACGGTCCGCCCGCGTGTATCGGGACGCGGTTCGCCACCGTCGGCCCCCATGAGGCGTACGCACCCGTATTGAACGTACCCTCGAACTCCATGGCCGTGAGCTTTCCGTCGGCATCTGCCCCGATGCGTGCACGCATCGATGCAGGGTGGCGCTTTGTGGTACTCATCATCGATTCGGGTCGTGTGTACACGATGCGGACGGGCCGATCCAGCGCCCACGCTGCGAGGGCCAGGTACGGCTGAACCGACAGGTCGAGCTTGGTGCCGAACCCTCCTCCGACGGCCGTCGGGATGATTCGGACCTGGTGCGATTCGAGTCCCATGATCTCGGCCACCGCCGTGCGATCCATGTGCGGAGACTGCGTGCTGACGCGTATCTCGAGTCTGTCACCGATACGTCGCGCCGATCCGGCCTCCGGCTCGATCGGCGCGTGCTCAACGAAGGTGGTCTCGAACATGCCCTCGACAACCGTATCGGCTGCATCGAACGACCCGTCGAGATCACCCCGCCGGACCATCCCCCTCGTCAGGATGTTCCCCGGCCGGTGGTCGTGCAAGATCGGGGCATCCTCGTCACAAGCAGCGACAGGATCAAGGACCGGTTCGAGTTCCTGCCACTCGATGGGGAAGACCGCTGTATCGAACGACTCCATCGTTGCCGGCTCACCCACCACCATCGCTACGGCTTCGCCACGGAATCGTGTCTCGTCGACCGCGAAGACGGGTTGGTCGACCGCTGCGGGGATGACGCCAAAGAGGTTGCGTCCGGGCACGTCGGAAGCCGTGAACACCCCGACGACCCCCGGGGTATCCGTGACCCACCGGTCCAGATCGCCGAGCCCGAATCGGGCACGGTGGTGAGGCGAACGAACAACCTTGATCACCAGAGTGTCGACGGAGGTGTCGTCCGCTCCGAAACCCTGGCTCCCGCGGATCTTCTCCTCACCGTCGACACGAGCCATGCGTGCTCCGACCGCTTTCCCCACCTCGGGCGCCACCGCGTGATCGTCGTTCGTTCGAACATCGAGCACTGCATCGATGATCTTGCGGTATCCGGTACAGCGGCACAGCACCCCACCGAGCGCTGTGTGAACCTGAGAAGATGTCGGTGACGGGGTGCTCCGTAGCAGTGCGACGGCGGACACGAGCATTCCCGGTGTACACATCCCACACTGCGCCGACCCGTGCCGGAGAAAGGACGCCTCGAGAGCATCGAGTTCACCGGAGGCACTCAACCCTTCGACGGTTGTCACCTCGGCTCCTTCGAGGCGGCCGCTGGGAACCATGCACGACGCCACGGGCTCACCGTCGAGAAGGACGGTGCATGCACCGCAGTCCCCCGCATCACAACCCACCTTCGTCCCGGTGAGACCGAGATCGTCGCGCAGGACGTTCGAGAGCCGTCTCGTCGGAGGAACCTCGACGGTCGACAGAGTGCCGTTGACGGTGAAGCGCATCGGTTTCATCGCAACCCCCCGGCGTCGGCGAGACCCCGTTCGATGAGCGTGAACGCTGCCCCGGTACGGTACGCGGCCGTCGCCCGAACGTCGTCGATCGGGCTGAGCGGGGCGAGATGCTCGGGGCGAGGGACCATCTCGAGCGATTCTGCGGTGTTGCGCCCGATCAGTTCGGACTCGAGAGCGTGAAGTCGCGTCGCTACCGGGGAGCAGGCACCCACGGCGACCTTCGCGGTCATCACGGTCCCATCCGGGGCCGTGTCGAGCAGGACGGCGACCATCACGATGGAGATGACCAGGTGGCTGCGCGATCCAAGCTTGATGAAAACACTTGATGCCCCGTCGTGATCGTCCGGAACGAGGACGGCCGTGAGAATCTCATCGTCATCGAGCGCCGTTGCGCGGTACCCCACGAGGAACTCCTCGATGGGGAGCACCCGGGACCCACGCACCGACGTCAGTTCGACGAGGGCGCCGAGTACCAGGAGCGGGGGAACACCATCCGCCGCAGGCGATGCGTTGACGAGGTTGCCACCGATCGTCGCAACGTTCTGGATCTGGACCGATCCCACCTCACCTGCCGCCCGACGGAGCGCATGGAAGGATCCTGGTAGGCGCCCGGCGTTGGCGATCTCGGTCCAGGTCGCGAGTGCGCCGATGCGGTGGTGCCCTCCGACCTTCGTGATTCCCCGGAGCTCGTCCACCGAGGAGAGGTCGACGAACGACCCTGATGGGATCGTGGCCCCGGCCGCCGGGTACACGTCCGTGCCCCCGGCGATGACGGTCCTCCCGCCATCGGCAAGGATCCGGAGAGCCTCCTCGAGACTCTTCGGTACCGCGTATCGGGTCGTTTCGTTCACCGCGTTCGATTTCATATGTATACGAATGATAGACGGGGAGCCCCTCCGGCGAAAGGTGTCGATTTCGTTTGTATGCGAACGACTTGGTCGCTACATTGAGAGCAGAATCGAGGGCGTGTCAACCAGCGACGGAGGAGGGTTGGATGGAGCCTCACGACCGCACGGTCTTCCCGCTCCTCTCTGCACGCATCCACCTCGCACACTGTACCGAGTTCACCTCAGATCGATGAGATGAGAGGAGACCGCATGGACATCAGGAAGATCGTCAGCATCATCGACGAGATCCACCGAGAGGCAGGCAGGGGCATCAACCCGCCGATCCGCAGGGTCATCACTGCCGCGATCCTCACCAACCCGCACGCCGGACGGTACGACGAGGACCTCTCGGATCTGATGGATGCGAGCGCTGACCTGTCCGGACATCTCGCAAGCATCGCTGTCGGACTTCTCGACGGTCGGCCCGTGCACTCCTACGGCAAGGGCGGCATCGCTGGAATGTCCGGTGAGCTCGAGCACGTTGCAGCCATGCTGCACCCGAAGTTCGGGGCAGGACTCCGCGAGGCCTGCGGTGGTGGCAAGGCCATCATCCCGTCGGCCAAGAAGCGAGGAGGCCCAGGCGTCACCCTCGACATCCCGCTCCACTACAAGGATGCTGCGTTCGTCCGCAGCCACTTCGATGCCGTCGAACTGCACATCGTCGATGCGCCAGGCAACAACGAACTCGTCATCGCCGTCGCCGTCACCGACGGGGGTCGACCACTTCCGCGCGTCGGTGGACTCGAGGTCGCCGACGCCAAGGGGGAGGACGGCCTGCGATGAAAGACCTCGTCATCACCAACATCGGTGTGATCATCTCCGGAGACGTGACGTCTCCCATCGCTTCCGGTGACACGATCGTCGTACGAGACGGCACGATCGTGGCGGTCGGTTCGACCGGTGACGTCGACATCACCGGAATCACTGCGACCATCGACGCGGGTGGAGCCACTGTCCTACCCGGACTGATCGACAACCACGTACACCCCGTCATCGGGGACTACACCCCGAGGCAACGTCAGGCCGACTTCATCGAGTCGTGTATGCATGGAGGCGTCTCCACGATGATGTCGGCGGGGGAGCCCCACACCCCGGGGCGACCGAAGGATCCCGCCGGGGTGAAGGCTCTCGCGGTCCTCGCTCACAAGGCGTTCGACAACCTTCGGCCTGCAAGAGTCAAGGTCCATGCAGGGGCCGTCATGCTCGAACCGGGCCTCACAGAGGCCGACTTCGAGGAGATGGCGGCCGAGGGCGTCCACCTCGTCGCAGAGATCGGGATCTCAGGGATCAAGGATCCGGACGAGGCAGCCGAGATGACCCGTTGGGCCCAGACCAACGGGATGAAGGTCATGGTGCACACCGGGGGAGCATCGATCCCGGGCAGCGGTGTAATCGGCGCGGACTTCGTCGTGGCCGTTCAGCCGGACGTCGCCGGACACACCAACGGTGGCCCGACGGCCCTACCCCTCGATGACGTACGCCGGATTCTCGACGAGACGTCCGCACACATCGAGGTTGTCCACAACGGCAACGTCAAGGCTGCCGCCGCCGTGGCAGCCCTCCTCGCCGAACGGGACGAGCTCGACCGGCTCGTGATCGGGACGGACAGTCCCGCCGGATCCGGCGTCCAACCGCTCGGTGTGCTGCGTGT